>Ga0228703_1000868_pt1 | contig 19771 bp, 15 predicted proteins | sample McNCre217_Aug_MG_3_FD_178020 | JGI IMG/M metagenome (GOLD analysis project Ga0228703, IMG submission 178020) | Freshwater microbial communities from McNutts Creek, Athens, Georgia, United States - 29-17_Aug_MG | ecosystem: Environmental > Aquatic > Freshwater > Creek | place: USA: Georgia... | reverse complement strand
AACAGTCAGGCCTCGGCGGCGCAGGCGTTGTGTGAGGTCGATGAGCATCGGTTCAGCATCCTGCGGGTCTGCGTAGTCACGCACAGCGCCTGCGGTATCGAGCACCTCGAGCAGCGCCTTGGCGCCGTATTCGAGACGGCCGGGCTCCACCTCTTCAGGACGGAAGCAGGTAATCAGATCGATACTGCGGCGAGCGCGGGTGAGAGCCACAGCCAACAAACGGTCGCCGCCGAAGCGGCTCAGCGCACCGAATTCCGAGAGCAGACGGCCATGCGGAGTGCGCCCGTAGCCGAGCGAGAAAATCACGCGGTCACGGTTTTCCGCAGATGCCTGGTCGAGCGTCAAAACCGTAAATGGTTCGCCAGTTTCGCGGGTGAGCCAACCAGAAATATCGGAGCGGCGGGCGAACGCTTCATCAATCGCAACCTCAACGCGGTGCGCGTGACGCATGCTCGCGGTGATGACCATAAGTGACTCTTTCGGGCGATTCATCGCGTGATTGACGACGAGCTCAACCACCTTGCTCACCTCAGCGTCGGTCGTTTCGACCAATCCGCTCGCGGGCTCGGGCGTACCCTGCGCGTTCTCGAGGTAGTGCGCCTTGAGCGCCTGGAAGCCCAAGAAGGTGCCGGCCCAGGGCAAGAACTCAATGCGCTCACCATAGAAACGACGGTTGATGACGTTGGTGAGGTCTTCGCTTCCGGCGCGGTAGCTGTGTGTGAGCTCGACCACGGGAACGATTTCACCGAGCTCGTGCAGAACCGACTTATTGCTCATCAGCGCGGTCGGATCGATGATGCCCGTGCTGTACTTCATTTCAGGGCCGCCCTTGTCGAGCACCGCGGTGCTCGTGTCGAACGGCGTGGGCGTCTCGGTAACCGGGTCACCGAAGGCGACAACAGACTTGCCTCGCTTGATGGCGCCCACATTTTCGGCAGTCGTGGTCGAACCCGCATCCACCAGTAAGACAACATCAAAGCTGAGTTCGCCGGGCAGCTGGCTGACCTCATAAGGCGAGCACATCCACACCGGCGCAAGCGCACGCATGAGGTTGGGGGCAATCTTGGCGAAACCGCGAGCGCTCATCGATTCACGACGCAGAGCGTGACGCAGTCGGTCAGCCTCATCGGGATAGTCGACCAACGCGATCTTCCAAACTTCAGCCAAGCGCGCGGCGAGCATGGGTGCATTCGACTGGACGTGTGCGGCGTCCACACTGCGGTAGTCAGACTCGATGCGGTCAAGAATGCTCGTGTTGGCGCTCAACAAGGCTTGGTCTTCGGCCAGAATGCCTTCGAGCACCGACTGCCACCACGAGAGTTCGAGCTCATGCTCAACCTCATCGTGGGGCACGTGGCGGTTGGCCAGGTCTTCGAGCAACTCCGAGAGATTCAGGTCGCGCAGCTCGCTCATCAGCGCGGTGCGTTCCTGCAGATTCGCCATCACCTCAGAGTCGGCGGCCAGACCATTGAGCGTGGTCTTGAGCGCTGCCATCGGCAGCGAACTGAGGTCGGCTTGCGGGCGACTCGCCTGCAGCACCGAGTCGAGCATGGCGAAGTCGTCGTGCACGCGCTGATACGCGCTTTGTAGATCTGAAATGCCCACCGGCACCGAGGGCACGGCTCCCGAGACAACGTAACGCTGCCACAGAATGCGCTGATTTTGGATGCGCGTGAGCGAGGTGTGCATATCGCTCACGCTCGCACCCGGGCGCACGTACTCCTGCGCGAGTTTGCGCAGGCGGCGGCGGTCGCCACCGCGCATGTCACCCGAACGGCGCGAAGCCGTTGCGGCAATCAACTCGGTGAGCGAGCGGTCGTAGACCTCGGGGACAAACTTGTCGAGCGTGTCTCGCACATCAAGCAAGAGACGAATGTAGATCCCCAGCTCGGCGAGCGAGTCGTAGCTGCGCATCGCGGTTTGACCGATGACTTCGTCGGCCCGTTCGAGCAGGCGCGGAAGTTCGGAGTTCTGCAAGCGCTTGGCAACACTGTGCGCGTGCGTGGCCTGTTCGGTGGAGTCGAACTGAACACCGTACCAAGGTGAGTCTTCGGGGCCGTAGCGGAACTCGCCCAGTTCGGCCGCCTGAATCAAACTGGCCGCAGCCTCCTCGCGCTTCGACGCGAGTACCTCAACAGCACGACGCGGTAAACGCGCGGTGGTTTTGGGCGGGTTGGGCAGCAGCGCCAGAGCCGAAAGTTGTTCGAGTGCATCCAGCACCGAAACGCCAAGCACGGCATCGCGGCGGCCGAGTGCATCGCGGTAATCGAGCAACACCTTGCGCATGCGCAGCAGTGCATCGTCAATCTTGGTGACATCGGGTCGCTCCGCCTTCTCATTGCGGGTAATCGCCGCAAGCACATCGCGACGCATAGCGCGTGGGCTGACGGCAAGACCGGCGAGACCGACCTCGCGCAAGCGGTAGCCGATTTCATTGAGTCTCGAACGACGGGGACTCACCACAAGAACGCGCTTGTTCTCTTGAACGAGAGCGCCGAGTGCGTTGATCACGGTCTGCGAGGTGCCCGTACCAGGAAGAGCGTGCACGACGAATGAATTGCCGGCGACGATGTCGGCAACCACACGCTCCTGCGCTTCGTCAGCATCGATGAGCAGGTTGTCGGTTGCCGGTGGGCGGGCATCCTGGCTGGCGAGACTGACCTCGACCCTGCCATCGATGAGATCGTTGCGTGAATTGACGTTGCCCGCGAGCGCATCAAGAATCGGATGCGCCAGCTCAGCTGCATCAAGCCGCATCGGCCCCTTCACCTCGGCAAAGCTCGAGGCGACCAGACGCGTTTCGATTGTGAAGTTCTCAACGTGGCCGAGTAGCCCCTTGAGCCGATCCATCACCGGCTGAGGAGTAAACGTGTCATTCTCGCTCGCCAACTGCACGAACGCGTTTGGGTCGAGCGCGACATGGAACTGCTCTTCGAGGATGTCGGCGAGCTGCATGTTTAGCCGAGCAGGGCCGCGCAACTGCAGCTCGAAATCATTACCCATGCGGCGAATGGCCAGCGGGCGCAGCAACACGGGCGCGCAGAAGTCGTCACCGTCGAACCGCCACGAGGCCATGCCAACGGCGAGGTGCATGGCGTCGATGCCGCGAGTGGTGGCCAACTCCGTTGATTTGGCTTCGAGGCTCGAGGCTGCCAGTCGCGCGTTGCGCAAACCGAAGTCTTCGCGGAACAGCATCGCGAGCGCCGTGGGCTGACCGCTCAAGAACCGCGGCAGACCGCCCGGGTGAGCGGCCGTCAGGTCGATGCGCGTACGCGGGCTGTCGACGAAGTGCACCATGGGTGACACCCCACCGAGTGCGCTAATCTCCTGGCGCCACAGTTCGCGGCGCGGTTCAGCGGCGTTGCTCGAGGTGAAACTCGTCAGGCCAACGGCGAGGTGGTCAATCGCTGCCGGGTCGGGTGCATCCGAAATCGCGGGGAGGTCGGGGGTCTCAAATCGCTCGTCGTCGGGCACGCCGCCCGCACCAGAAAACTTGTCCTCGGCCACGTATCAAACCTAGGCGGGCGAGCCTGTGAAACCGCGTAATGACGCGCAAGTCAAGCAAGACGAGTGCCCCGGGAGGGACTCGAACCCCCAACCCTTTCCTTAGGACGGAACTGCTCTTCCATTGAGCTACCGAGGCAATGCCTCAAGTGTAGCCAGGGCTAGTCTTCAAAAGTGGTGACTGGCTAGGCCGACCAGGCTACCGTGCCATCGATGTAGGTCTCGTTCACCTTGATGGTGTCCCAGCCTGCAGCAGCGCTCGTCCAAGGGTCGATGTCAACGACAGCGAAGTCAGCGCGCTTGCCGACCTCGAGGCTGCCGCGGTCATCCGCGTGAATCTGCCAGGCGGCGTTCGTGGTGATTGCTGCAAGTGCCTGTTCGGGGGTTGCGCACTCGGCCGGGTTGAGCACTTCTCCGTTGGCCTGCATCTGGCGCAGAACCGCGGTGCGCGCGCTTTGCAACGGGTGCACCTTGGACACGTTGAAGTCAGAGTGCAGGCTCGGACTAATTCCCAACTTATATGCGGTGGCTACACGGTCGAGGTGATTCGCACGCTCGGGGCCGAGGATGGTGTCGCGGAACGCGGCACCCCAGTAGTAAACATGGTTCATCAGGAAGCTGGGGCTGATGCCGGCAGCAGCCATGCGCTTCAATTGGTCGTCTGTAGTGACCGAGCAGTGTTCGAATCGGTGACGCAGGTCGGTCTTGCCATAGGCGGGCAAGAGACCTTCAAGAGTTGAGAGGGCAAATTCAACAGCCGCGTCGCCATTGACGTGCGCCATGATTTGCCAGCCATCGTCGAGTCCTGCCTTGAGCACGTCATGCATTCCCTCAGGAGTCCAGTTGGCGTTTCCTCCGGTGTCTTCACCGAGGTATGGCTGCGTGAAATACCCCGATCGCCCCTGGTTCGATCCATCGGTGACTACCTTCCAGGCATCGGCACGCACCATTTCGTCACCGCTGAACGGGGTGACGCCGGCCTCTTTCCAGGTGGCAGCAGCTTGCGCAGAAGTCTTTCCGTGCATGATGGCGAACTGCGCGGTTGAGACACGAACGGGCAAGCGCTTCGCCCCATTGATCTGGTGCAACAGAGCGACCTCGGGCACGCCCACAACGGCACCCGTAGCCGCCTCACGAAGAGAGGTAACACCCTGACTCGCACACATGTTGAGAATCTCGAGGATGCCCGCGACGGTCTGCTCCTGCGTGGGGCGAGGCAAACTTCCCGCGACCAGCATGATGGCTCCGGCCTCACCAATCACACCGTTGAGCTTGCCATCCACACGACCAAAGTGGCCACCCGCGGGGTCTTGCGTCTGGTCATCCACCCCCGCGTTGGCGAGCGCGAGCGAGTTGGCATACAGGTAGTGCTGCGAGGCATTCATGACCATCACCGGGTTGTTCGGTGACACCTGGTCGAGGATCGCGCGGGTCAGGTCAGGCTCGCCCGGGTAGAGGCTGGGGTCAAACAGTTTGCCCAGCACGTACTGGCCATCGGGGGTCTGAGCGGCCGCAGTCTTGATTGCTTCGACAACGCTGTCGAAGGTGTCGCAGACTTCGTGCGACACATCGAGCCACGACAAATTGAGCAGTGAGGTCCAGATGTGCATGTGTGGCTCGATCAAGCCGGGGATGATCTGGCCCTCAGGCTTGATGGTCTTTGTAGAAGGACCGGCGAGGTTGGCAATGTCAGCGAGCGAGCCGATGGCGATGATTTGACCACCCGAGACGGCCATCGCTTCGGCGGTAGGCGCTGCCGGGTTGTTCGTGGTGATCTTTCCCACCACAAGCGTGTCAGCTGTCGCACCAGTCGGTTTCGCTGCCGCGTGGTTTGCCGCGGTGATTGTCGTGCCGGCGGCCTTGATGTGCTCACCAATGTGGCTCTGAGTAAGCGGATTGGGAGTACAGCAGTTATCTGACACGAAATTCTCCTTGAAGTCGGTTCCGCAAAAACTAGCACAGCGGTTTAAACAAATCTACAAAGCTGGTTGACTGGTGCTCATGAAATCAACCACGCTTCGGGCCACCCTGGTTCTCCTCGCCACCATCGTCTTAATGGCGGTCCCGGCAGTGTTCGTCATTCTGGTCGGCTGGAAATCCGCTGGACTTCTGGCCTCGCTCGCCGCCATGGGCGGCATATTTTCCGCCATGGGCATGCGTTGGCGTGGCCTCATCTGGGGAACAATCGTCACCACCATTGGCGCATTCCTCGCCGTGCTCGCTGCGTCAGATCCGTGGCTGTCGGCCGGCTTGATGCTCGCGGTAGCTCTGACCTACGGATTATCGAATAATCGAGGCTTGGCTCTCTACAACTTCATGTTTCCCGCGATCGTCGCAGCGCTCATCGGCATTCCCCCTTCCATCGCCAAAGATGTGCCCGTCGACGCGCTGATCACAGCAGGCATCACGGCTGGATCAATGCTCGTTGCCGGTGCGGTGGTCACTTACGCCATCAAAAAACCTATGCAGGCCGAAATTCCCAAATACGGAGCGAAGGTCACTGGCGTGTTCACCTTCAACGTCGCTCTGCTGTTCACGATCATCGGCTACGTCACCGCGATGTTGCACGCGCAAATTCCCGGCATGTGGATGACGCTGACCGTCGTAGTGATCATTCACCCGTACATCGGGTACTCAGTGCGAAGAGGTATCGAACGCGCATCCGGCACGATTCTCGGATTTCTCATCGCCATCGGTGTCGCCACCGCGATTCCCGCGAATTTCATCTACTACGCGGTCGGTCTTATCTTTGTCGAGCTCGCGATTCTCACGCGTTTTTACCCCGACCGTCCTTACTGGCAGTACGTGATGTTCATTACCCCCGGCGTGGTACTACTTTCTGGACTCCCCGACCAGGTTTCGCAATTTGCTGACTGGCGTTTGCTCGCGAACGTCATCGCTGCCGTCGCTTGCCTATTGTTGCTGGGCATCGAACGATTAATTTTCAAAAATACGCTCGGCGATCCTGCCCAGATGGTGAAGTCGCCGGCCCCGGCAGCCGCGAAGGTTTAGTCTTCGAAAATGGCGACCGCGCGCGTCCACCCGGCGGATGCGCCACGCACCTTTGCTGGAAAGCACGCGACCGTGAACCCGTGCGAAGGTAGCTGGTCGAGGTGCTGCAGCTTCTCGATCTGGCAGTAGGCCACATCGGCTCCCGCTTTGTGCCCCTCCCACACGATTGACGGATCACCGCTCGCCTCAAAGTTGGCGCGGTTCACCGGAATCGGCAGATCCCAGCCCCACGCGTCGGTGCCGACCACGCGCACGCCCTGATTGGTGAGGTGCAAGGTGGCTGCGCGACCGAATCCGATGCCGGTGTCGACGTAGTCATCGCGGCCGTAGGCATCCGCCGCGACCGTGTTCATCAGCACAATGTCGAAGGGCTTGAGCGTGTAGTCAACGGCTTCGAGCGCGGCATCGATGTCTTCGGGCATGACGAGCGTGCCGCTAGGCAAGTGGCGCAAGTCGAGCTTCACACCTGGGCGAAAGAACCAGTCCAGCGGAACCTCGTCGATGGTCCACGCTTTCTCACCGTGGTTCATCGTGGGGTGATAGTGCCAGGGTGCGTCGACGTGCGTGCCCGCGTGCGTGGTGATGGTGACCGTTTCGGCGGCCAGCCCCTGACCGTCGGGCAACTGCTCGGGCAAGATGCCGTACATGTTGTACATGTCTTTGAGCCCGCCGATGTGATCTTTGTATTCGATCTTCGGGCGCAAGAAGGGCGGGTCTACCGGAACAACATCGTCCAGCGGCATCGACAAATCAACGAAACGCATAGTTGTATTCAACTACGCTGCTGGCGCGAGAAAGTCATCCCACTCGGCCTGGCGACGATCGAGCCCGAGCGCGAACCACGACGGCCCGACCGGCATCTTGGGCTGCACGCGCAAACGCCAGCCCATCTCTTGAGGTGTGCGGTCGCTCTTCACGTTGTTGCACTTGAAGCAGCAGGCAACCAGGTTGTCCCAAGCATCTGCCCCACCGCGTGACTTCGGCATGACGTGATCGATGGTGTTGGCAGGTGACGCACAATAGGCACAACGGTGTGCGTCCCGGCGCAGAATGCCGCGGCGCGTGACCGGCACGCGACGGGCGTAGGGAACTTTGACGTAGCGGCTCAACACGATCACCGAGGGTCGATCGAATGAGGCGGTCGAACCGGTGACCGGATGCTGCGCATCCGCCTTGATCACAGTGGCTTTGTTGTTTAACACGAGCATGAGTGCTCGGCGAAACGACACCACTGCGAGAGGTTCGAAACCGGCGTTAAGGACGAGTGTGCGCATGAGTGGGTACTCCTTCGACGAGGCCTGCGTGGCTCGCAGGCGAGGCGAACATCGGCAACACAGCAAGGCTGATTTTTCGCACAAAAAAGGCACTGTCTGAAACAGACAGTGCCGACGCGCGCCCAGAGGCTATGCCACGGTGTTGAACGTGTTGACGACGTTGGCAACGTCGCCGTTCACGTATCAAATCAGCCATGACCTAAACCCCACAGTCTCGAAGGATTGCTTGAGTTCACGCTAACCCACGGCATGGGCTCAGGCACAGATGCAACACGCCCAAGCGACGAAGTGTTTGGCGTTAGTTCACCGGGGCAACAAAGAGGTGGATGGCGATGTCTTGGGGCACATCGAGCTGAGCCGAGTCAGTCTCCAGGTGCACGGTCAGACCACCCGTAGGTCGCGATGACTTAACGCGGGCACCGGGGACAACGCCAGACTCCTGTAACAGAACGAGAAGTTCGATGTCTGACTGGATGGGTTCACCCAAACGACGAACCGTTCCGGTGACAACTGTGCCGTCTTTGGGCGTGTGCTGATCGATGTTGATAACGCCCAAGCTGAATGGTGCGGTGGCCGGCTGCCCTAGCTCGTCAAGACCCGGAATCGGGTTGCCGTAGGGGGACTCAGTGGGATTGCCGAGCATCGCCAGAATCTTGCGCTCAACCTGCTCGCTCATCACGTGCTCCCAGCGGCACGCCTCTTCGTGCACGAATTCCCACTCGAGCCCGATGACGTCGGCGAGCAGTCGTTCAGCAATGCGGTGTTTGCGCATCACGTGTACTGCGGTGGTGCGACCTTCACCGGTGAGGGCGAGAGTACGGTCGTCGCCCACATGAACGAGCCCATCGCGCTCCATGCGCGCCACGGTCTGCGACACGGTAGGGCCCGAGTGACCGAGGCGGTCGGCGATACGCGCGCGCATCGGCACGAAACCTTCTTCTTCGAGCTCCAAAATGGTGCGCAGATACATCTCCGTTGTATCGATGAGATCTGTCATGGGCGCATTTCGGTAAGCGAGTTAGGTCACCCTTAGTCTATGCATCCGCGGATTTTGACCGACTCAATCACAGATAAAATTTGAGACATGGCTGACATCACGATTCCTTCTGAACTTCTCCCGGTTGACGGACGCTTTGGGTGCGGTCCGTCGAAGGTGCGCGCCGAACAGGTGGCGGCGCTGGCCGGCCCTGGAGCTGCCTTGCTGGGAACATCCCACCGCCAGGCACCGGTGAAGAACCTCGTGCAGAGCGTTCGCGAAGGTCTTGCCGATCTGTTTGAGATTCCCGATGGTTACGAGGTGCTGCTCGCCAACGGTGGATCGACCGCATTCTGGGACGCAGCTGCTTTCTCGCTCATCGAAAAGCGTTCTGAAAACCTCGTCTTCGGTGAGTTCGGTGGCAAGTTCGCTTCAGCTGCCAAAACCCCGTGGCTGGATGCTCCACTCGTGATCGAAGCCCCCGGTGGTTCGCGCTCCGAGGTTGAGGTCGCTGCCGGCATCGACGTCTACGCCTGGCCGCACAACGAAACCTCGACCGGAGTCATGGCTCCCATCACCCGCGTGCACGGCGATGCCGGCGCGCTCACCGTGATCGACGCGACCAGCGCGGCTGGTGGCGTGAAGTTCGATGTCTCCGAGACCGACGTCTACTACTTCGCCCCGCAGAAGAACTTCGCTTCTGACGGCGGCCTGTGGTTCGGCCTGTTCTCCCCCGCCGCCATCGAGCGCATCGAGCGCATCGCGGCGACCGACCGCTACATCCCCGAGTTCTTGTCGCTCAAGAACGCCGTGGACAACTCGCGCCTGCAGCAGACTCTCAACACCCCCGCGGTGGGCACGCTGGTCATGATGGATTCCCAGGTTCAGTGGATGAACGAGAACGGCGGCATCGGCTGGGCGGATGCGCGAACCAAGACCTCGTCGGGCCTGCTCTACAACTGGGCCGAGTCGGTCGACTACGCAACCCCGTTCGTTACCAACCCCGATCACCGCAGCCAGGTGGTTGTCACCATCGACTTTGATGACTCGATCGACGCTGCTGCGATTGCCAAGGCGCTACGCGCCAACGGCGTGGTCGACACCGAGCCTTACCGCAAGCTCGGCCGCAACCAATTGCGCGTTGCCACGTTTACCGCGATCAACCCAGACGACATTAAGGCACTGATTAGCTGTATCGAGTACGTGGTCGAGAAGCTCTAGTCTTCTTCGTCTTCTTCGTCGACGTCATCAGAGTCGTCATCTGACTCATCGTCGTCATCTGACTCATCGTCGTCGAGGTCATCCGACTCATCCGAGTCTTCGGATTCCTCGTCATCGTCGTCATCAAACGGGTCGACGCCAGACTCGGCTTCGATTTCTGCCTGCACCTGCGCCAGCGCGGCTGCCTCGTCGATGCCCGCCTGCTTTTGCGCTTCGAGATACTCGGCCAGGCGCTGCGACCACGGCACCCACTCCGGCGCCACGAGTGCGGCCTCGGTCGGAATCAATTCCGCTTCGAGAATGCTCGGGTCGCCCGCTTCGAGTTCGGCGACTGCAACGGTCCACTCCCAGCCGACATAGCCAGGCATGCGGCATGCGAACTTCAGCGTGTAGGCGCCGTCTTCGTGGTCTTCACGACGCAGGAATTCGCCCACGGTGCGCGGTTCGGTAATTTCAGCCAGAACTGCCAGGGCACGCTCGCGCTGTAGGTCGGTGAGTTGAGTCACGTAAATTCTCGCTAGCCGTCGAGCTCGTCGGCGACTTTGCGCAATACCGTGGCAACCTTGCGGCCGTGCGCACGGTCGGGGTAGTTGCCGCGCTTCAGGCTCGAACCGATTCCGTCAAGCAGACGAATCAAATCTTCGATGATGATCGCCATGTCGTCAGCCGGCTTGCGGTTGAGCTTGACCATGGTCGGGGTTTCGAGCACGCGCACGCTCATCGCCTGCGGTCCGCGCTTGCCATCCGCGATGCTGAATTCAACGCGTGAACCCTGTCGAACGTTCGCGCCTTCGGGTAGCGCAGAGGCGTGCAAGAACACTTCTTGACCCTCATCGGATGCGATGAAGCCAAAGCCTTTGTCGTCGTCGTAAAACTTGACCTTGCCGGTGGGCATGGGAACTCCTTGAATAACTGTGCTTCCCAGTTTACTTGTCAGACACAATCCGCATTTATTCTGGACGGATGGGCAAAACACGCACTCCGCAAACGCGCACACGCGCATCCGATGATTCTTCGTACGAAACCTCACGCCTCGAGCGCGTTCTGGCGTACATGGTGTTCACGACCATCGGTCTCTCAGTCTTGTGTTTTCTCGCCGTCATCATCGGCACACCCATGAAGGTTGTGCAACCGGATGCACCGCTCTGGCAAACCGTCATCATCTTGCCGCTGATCGGCCTGCCGATTGGTTTCGCGCTCATCGTTACGCTCATCATCGTGAATGGCGTTCGACGCTCGCGCGCAAACAAGGCCGCTGGTCGCAAGTAACTCAGGCATCGTGAACGACACTCTCGCGTTGGTGCGCTCGTTGAGCGCTACCGACCCGACCGCGCTGCGCGCGCTGCTGCGCGAGCGCCAAGTCAGCACAGCAGGTGTACGCGACTGGTTTGATTTAGCGGATGCACTACTCACGCCCGCTTCGCTTGATGATGCTCTGACTCACCTGCCGCGGCCCGTGTTGCTCGAGCTGATCGCGGGAACGCTCGACACCGCTTCGCTTGAGTTGCTTACTCAGCGCGCCCTCGCGGTGGATGGAGCCGCACTCGATGCACTCGCGGCACGTGTCGCAGCGCTAACACCGATGAGCGCGTCCACCGAGCCCGTGGATCGAGCGACACCCCTCAGCGGCCAGCTCGATCGTGCCGCGCGCGAACATGCCTTGCTGCTCACCACGCGTCTGGATGAACTACTCGAGCTCGTGGAAGCAACCGGCCTTCAGGCGGTCTCCCGTGGCGGAATCAGTTCGAGCGATGCCAGCCGAGTTGAAGCAGTTCTGGGCGAGCTGCCCGGCACGCTCAACGAACTTGTCTCACTGCTCACGCATGCCGACCTCGTCGAGCAACGGGGCACACGGTGGCAAGCCACAAATCTCACCGACTGGCGTGCAGCCGACAGCGCTGAAAGATGGCTACTACTGGCCCGTAGCTGGCGTTCGCAACTCCGCGATGACTTGGCGCGCACCCTGAGCCAGCGAGACAACTGGGGTGAGAGTCTCGGCGAGTACCTCACCTGGCTGTTCCCACTGGATGACACCTGGGCGAGCGAACAACTGGCTCCGCTGCTCGCTCAGGCGAAGTTGTTGGGGCTCTCAGTCACCGACATGCGCACATCCATTGCCCTGCCGCTTCTGACCGGCGATGACGATGCAGCCTTGGCAGCGATGCGTACCCTTCTTCCGGCCTACATTGACTCCGTTCTGTTGCAAAGCGACCTCACCGTGGTTGCACCCGGTCCGCTGCGCCCCGAAGTTGAACAACACCTGCGCCGTTACGCCGCCGTAGAGTCGCGATCCGTCGCTTCGACCTATCGGCTCACACCCGGACTGATTTCGCGCGCCATGGATGAGGGTGACAAGGTGAGCGACATCGAGGCTTTCCTGACCGAAATCAGCTCCACGGGACTCCCCCAACCGGTCGCGTATCTCATCAATGACATCGGCAAGAAGCACGCCACCGTGCGCGTGCGCGTCGCTGTCCAGGGCTCACGCATCACCTGTAGTGACGAGACCACGGCATCGAGCATCCTGGCCGATTCATCGCTGGGTGTGCTGAGCCTGACTCGCCTCGACTCGACAACCCTCAGTTCACCAGTGGATGCGAGCGTCGTGGTTCGCAATCTGCTAGCAGAGAAGTACCCGGCCGCTCTCGAGAACGAAACTGGCGAGATTCAGCGCTTGGTCGTTGGCGCCGCGCGAACCACGTCGGCAGCATCCGCTCCCAAGGGAGACCCCCTCGAGGAGCTCATCGCTCGTCTCGTCGCACACCCGGCCAGCACCGAACCGTCGGATGCGCAGTGGATCAACCGCCAAATCGATGTGGCGATTCGCAACAAAGCCACGCTTGCTATCACCGTGGTGATGCCCGATGGCTCGGAGAAGGAGTTCACCATCGACCCCCGCGCCATCAGTAATGGGCGGCTGCGCGCGCACGATCGACGTAGTCAGGTGGAGCGAACCATTCCGATCACGAGCATCATCAACCTGCAGCCAGCGCTCTAACCCGGTAGCCTAGAAAGCTATGCCAGACGGACCATTAATCGTTCAGAGCGATCGCACTGTGCTGCTTGAAGTGGCGCATCCGAACGCCGTTGATGCGCGCCACGACCTCGCCATTTTCGCCGAGCTCGAGCGTGCACCCGAGCACATTCACACTTACCGAATTACGCGACTGGGCCTGTGGAACGCCCGCGCAGCCGGGCACGAATCTGACGAGATTTTGGCCACGCTCGAGCGCTGGTCGAAGTATGAGGTGCCAGCGAGTGTCACCATCGACATTGCCGAAACCATGAATCGCTACGGTCGCTTGAGCATCGAGCGTGACGAGGATGGCCTGGTGCTGGCAAGCACCGACGCAGCCGTGCTGCGCGAGGTGGCCAAGTCCAAGAAGGTCGCCGAGCTACTTGAGGCCAAGCTTTCCGACACGAGCTACCGCGTCGCCGCCTGGGCTCGTGGTCAGCTCAAGCAAGAACTGTTGAAGCTCTCGTGGCCGGCCGAAGACAACGCGGGATACCGCCCCGGCTCGCCCTGTGAAATCGGCCTGGCCGAAGATGGCTGGTCACTGCGCCACTACCAAGAGAAGGCCGTCAGCAACTTCATGCACGGCGGTTCGGGTGTTGTGGTGCTTCCCTGCGGCGCGGGCAAGACCCTGGTTGGCGCTGGCGCGATGGCAGCGACCAAGACCGACACGCTCATCCTGGTGACCAACACGGTGTCGGCCCGTCAGTGGCGTGACGAACTCATCAAGCGCACCAGCCTGAGGGCCGAAGACATCGGCGAGTACTCAGGCGCCGCGAAAGAAATCAAGCCGGTCACCATCGCGACCTACCAAATTCTCACCGCCAAACGAAAGGGTGAGTTCGCTCACCTTGCACTGCTGGATGCGCTCGACTGGGGTCTCGTTATCTATGACGAAGTGCACCTCTTGCCGGCGCCCGTGTTCAAGCTGACCGCCGAGCTGCAAGCCCGTCGCCGCCTCGGCCTCACCGCAACGCTCGTGCGCGAAGACGGTCGCGAGTCAGATGTGTTCAGCTTGATTGGCCCCAAGCGCTTCGACGCACCCTGGAAGGAAATCGAGCAAGAGGGCTTCATCTCACCTGCTATCTGCAAAGAGATTCGCATCGATCTTCCCGATGACGAACGCTTGCAGTACGCCGCAGCGAGCGACTCGGAGCGCTACCGCATGGCGGCAACCACGCCGAGCAAGCTCACGGTGGTCAAGCAGCTCATTGCCCAACACCCGGATGAGCGCATCCTGGTTATTGGTCAGTACCTCGATCAGCTCGCCGAACTGGGCGAGGCCCTGGGAGTTCCCGAAATCACCGGAGCAACTCCGGTCGACGAGCGCGAGCGCCTGTTCCAGGCCTTCCGCGAGGGGACCGAACGCGTCATCGTGGTGAGCAAGGTCGCGAATTTCTCCATCGACCTGCCCGAGGCGAGCGTGGCCATTCAGGTTTCGGGCGCCTTTGGTTCACGCCAAGAAGAAGCACAACGCCTGGGTCGATTACTGCGCCCCAAGAAGAGCGCTGAGGTGGCCACGTTCTACACGCTCGTGGCCCGCGACACGGTCGACCAGGACTATGCGCAGAACCGTCAGCGCTTCTTGGCCGAGCAGGGTTATTCCTACGAAATCGTGGACGCACACACCCTTCAGAAATAATTCAGAGAATTTTTGCTGACATTCAGACTTCTTTCAGGAAACTGTCAGAGACTGTGACCATGACAAACCCAAAGATTCTCATCGTTGACGACGAACCCAACATTCGCGACCTGCTGCAAACCAGCCTTCGGTTCGCTGGATTCGCCGTCCAGAGCGTCGGAAACGGCGCTGCCGCAATCTCCGCGGTACTGAAGGAAGAGCCCGACTTGATTCTGCTCGACGTCATGCTCCCCGACATCAGCGGCTTCAGCGTGACCCAGCGTCTGCGCGAGTCTGGCTACAACTCCCCCATCCTCTTTCTCACCGCCAAGGATGACACGGCCGACAAAATCAAGGGCCTGACCCTCGGTGGCGACGACTACGTCACGAAGCCGTTCAGCCTCGACGAGATCATCGCTCGCATCAAGGCGATTCTGCGTCGCAGCGTGAGCGAGCCTGAAGGCGAGCAGGTCATCGCCGCGGGCGAAATCACGATGGATCAAGACACGCACGAGGTGCGCGTCGGTGACACCGTGCTCGACCTCAGCCCGACCGAGTTCAAGCTGCTGCGCTACATGATGCTCAACCCAAACCGTGTGCTCAGTAAATCGCAAATTCTCGACCACGTGTGGGAGTACGACTTCAACGGCGACGCCGGAATCGTAGAGTCGTACATCTCGTACCTGCGCCGCAAGATCGACCCGGTCGCGAGCGAACCAATGATCCAAACCAAACGCGGTTTTGGGTACATGCTCAGGGTTGCATAGCCCCGCACCTGCCAGAATGTAGGCATGTTTGCCGGAATCCACGAGAGATGGAATGCCATCTCCCTCAGGACCAAGGTCACATCAGTCACCGTACTGTTGCTGACCTTGGGCCTTCTGGTTTCCGGCATCGGAACCATGGCCATGCTCAAGCCAGCGCTCATTGGGCAGCTGGATAGCCAGCTCCAAGCAGTGAGTGCCGATATCTCGCGCGTGGTCGACGTGAACGAGGGCAGAGTTACTGTTGCCGGCGTCCCCACTGACTACTACTACGCCGTCTACAGTGCCACGGGCGAGCTCCTCCAAGAGAACTGGGCGACCAAGTCTCAGAGTGTTGTGCCGAACTTCGACGGCGGTGTCACCATCACCGAGACGGCCACCCTGGACGGCAGTGTCTTCGCCGTGCGTAGCGGGAATCAGCGCATCCTGTATCACGCCATCGCCGTGCCGGTAACGTTCTCGGGCAGCAAGGCACTCGGTTCAGTTGTCGTGGCGCTGTCGACAGCAACCGTGGACAAGCTACTCACCACCTACCTGTCGATCTTCTTGGGATTCGGCATCGCCGTAGTCATTCTCGGCGCACTTCTGACCCGATTCCTGGTGACGACCACTTTTGCTCCGCTTCGCCAGGTTGAACGAACCGCTGAGGCCATCGCCGACGGCGACTTCAGCCAGCGCTTGCCCTGGTCAACACCCAATACTGAAGTCGGGCACCTCAACCGCGCACTGAACACCATGTTGGGGCGCATTGACCGCGCCTTTAGCGACCGTTCGAAGACCATCGACCAAATGCGCCGCTTCGTCGGTGACGCAAGCCACGAATTACGCACTCCCCTGGTTTCGGTGCGCGGGTACGCCGAGCTGTATCGCATGGGAGCCTTGCAGAGCGATGAGCAAGTAGCCGAGGCGATGGGACGCATCGAGCAAGAGGCCATTCGCATGGGTCTTTTGGTCGAGGACCTGCTCGAACTTGCCCGCCTCGACGAAACCCGTCCACTCGAATTGGCCGATATCGACCTGTCCGTCATCGCACACGATGCTGCCTTGGATGCGCGCGCGCAAGACCCCGATCGAGCCGTCACCGTGCTCGCCGACGCGCCCGTCGTTATCCGCGCCGAAAACAACAAGATCCGCCAGGTGGTGACGAACCTCGTCGGTAATGCCCTGCGCTACACCGAACCAGCCACGCCCCTTGAGATTGCTGCCCGGCTCGATTTGGATGGCGTGCATGCCAGCATTTCGGTGATTGACCACGGCGAGGGCATCCCTGAACCGATTCGCGAGAAAATCTTCCAGCGCTTCTGGCGTGCCGACACCTCGCGGGCGCGTGAAACCGGTGGAAGCGGTCTCGGCCTGGCCATCGTGTCATCGATCATGCGAAGCCACGGCGGTCGGGTGACCATCAGTGAAACTGCGGGCGGAGGAGCTACCTTCACGGCGGTCCTCCCCATTGCCGGTCCTACCCAGAACCTCGACGATTCGATTTAGTCACATTCCGGCCAACCAGCCGGCGCCGCGTGGCAAGCCTTCGGCACTCTTCGTGCATGAGCATCATTCGAGTCGATAGTCAGGCCGTTGCCACCGCCGCGCACAGTGCCACCAGCAGTATCGCGCGAATCCAGCACGAAGTGCAGGTGTTACACGCGCAGCTGGTCAGTCTTGAGCATTCCTGGCAGGGCCCCGCTGCCACAGCCTTTCAAAGCGTGGTTGGGCAGTGGCACCAGACTCAGCAACGCGTCGAATCAGAACTGACTGCCTTGGCCACGGCCCTGTCGCGAAGCGCCCAGCACTACGCAGACCTCGAGGCGGCAACCCTGCGCGCATTCGGAGGGTAGCGCCGCAGCTGAGGTTAAACCAGTGATGGCCCCCAAGCGGGAGCCATCACGGTTGGTTTGTGACCGGACTTAGAAGTCCATTCCGCCACCCTCGGGCATTGCCATGGCGGCAGCCGGAGCGGGCTTCTCGGCAACAACTGCCTCGGTGGTCAAGAACAGTGCAGCGATCGATGCAGCGTTCTCGAGTGCCGAACGGGTTACCTTGGCGGGGTCGATGATGCCAGCGGCGACGAGGTCTACGTACTCGTCGGTTGCCGCGTTGAGGCCGTGACCGTTCGGAAGCGAACGAACGCGGTCAACGACAACACCGGGCTCGTGACCAGCGTTGAATGCAATCTGGCGCAGCGGAGCTTCGATGGCAACGCGCACGATGTTCGCACCGGTTGCTTCGTCGCCCTTGAGCTTGAGCTTGTCGAAAGCGACCGAGCCAGCCTGAATCAGAGCGACACCACCGCCGGGGACGATGCCCTCTTCAACAGCAGCCTTCGCGTTACGAATGGCGTCTTCAATGCGGTGCTTGCGCTCCTTGAGCTCAACCTCGGTTGCCGCACCAGCCTTGATAACCGCGACACCACCAGCGAGCTTGGCGAGACGCTCTTGCAGCTTCTCGCGGTCGTAGTCACTGTCGGTGTTGTTGATCTCGGCGCGAATCTGAGCCACGCGGCCCTCGATTGCCTCGTGAGCGCCAGCGCCCTCAACGATGGTGGTCTCATCCTTGGTGATGACAACCTTGCGAGCCTGACCCAGCATTTCGAGGCCGATGCTCTCGAGCTTGAGGCCGAGCTCCTCTGAGATGACCTGACCACCGGTGAGGATGGCAATGTCCTGAAGCATGGCCTTGCGACGGTCGCCGAAGCCGGGAGCCTTCACTGCTGCCGACTTGAAGATGCCACGAATCTTGTTGACCACGAGAGTAGCGAGTGCATCGCCATCAACGTCTTCAGCGATGATGAGCAGCTGCTTGCCAGTCTGTGCGACCTTCTCGATGACGGGGATGAGGTCCTTGATCTGCGAAACCTTCGAGTTCACGATCAGGATGTAGGGGTCTTCGAAGACAGCCTCTTGGCGCTCGGGGTCAGTCATGAAGTAAGCCGACAGGAATCCCTTGTCGAAGCGCATACCCTCGGTGATCTCAAGCTCGGTGCCGTAGGTGTTCGACTCTTCTACAGTCACAACGCCCTCTTTGCCAACCTTCTCGATGGCGGCAGCAATGAGCTCACCAATCTGGGGGTCAGCTGCCGAAATCGAAGCGGTCGCAGCGATCTCTGCCTCGGTCTCGATCTCTTTGGCGTTCTTGACCAGCTCAGCGGTAACGGCGGCAACGGCCTTCTCGATACCCTTCTTGAGCGAAATCGGGTCAGCACCAGCGGCTACGTTGCGCAGACCCTCGCGAACGAGTGCCTGGGCGAGAACGGTTGCGGTCGTCGTACCGTCACCAGCGACATCATCAGTCTTCTTGGCAACCTCTTTGACCAGCTCGGCACCGATCTTCTCGAACGGGTCGTCAAGCTCGATCTCTTTAGCAATCGACACACCGTCGTTCGTGATCGTGGGGGCGCCCCACTTCTTCTCGAGAACGACGTTGCGACCGCGCGGTCCAAGCGTCACCTTCACAGCGTCGGCGAGCGTGTTCAGTCCGCGCTCAAGCCCACGGCGTGCTTCTTCATCAAAAGCAATCATTTTTGCCATGTGTGGTTTCGTCTCCTCGACAAAATTCAACTAAAAGGATTAGCACTCAAAATGTTCGAGTGCTAACACCAATTTTGGCACTCCCGGCGCACGAGTGCAAACCGGCGAATTACGTCGCCGGTGCAGCCGACCGACTACTTTGCGGGGGTAGCGGCGGGCGTTGCCGGCTTGGGCGCTGCGACCAGCTTCACGCTGCCGTACGTCGGCGGCATTTCAATCCAGGTGTTACCTGGAGCGAGCGATACGACGGCACCCGTCGCATCCTTGTAGACAATGGGCGCGTCAGCCTTCGCCTTGGACCAAGTCACCGCAATGGTCTTGCCGCCGGTTGAAACCGTGCCCTTGCCTGAACCCACCATGATGGTCTTGGGCACGTAGCCATACTGCCGGCTGATGTTCACGGTCATGGTGATGAGGTTCGTTGCTGAGAACTGCTTGCCCGAAGTGTCCTTGTCGGGCTTACCTTCCTGGCTACGCAAGTACTTGCCGGTCGTGGCGTCCCAGGTCCAGCTCGGGTAGCGCTCGCCGCTGAAAGTCACCTTAATCGCGTTCGTGGGGTTGCCAGCCACCGCGGCCGAGGCCTTGTCAGCAGCAGGAGCAAAAGTGAACATCTTTTGTGGGGCAGCCAGGGAACCCTTCCAGGCCACGATTTCTTGGGCCTTCACGAGCACGTTGTGCGGCGCATCCCGCTTGTCCGTGCGATACATAAACTTTTCGGTGTTCGCAGCGCCGTGTTCTGCATTGAAGATCGGGGTCGCTTGCATCATGCGCACGAACTTCTGCTGACCGCCCGAGTAGGTGACGATCCCACCGAAAGGCGTGATGATGTCGGGATCCATCGGGCGGATACTGCGCACCGGTC
>Ga0228703_1000867_pt1 | contig 19772 bp, 23 predicted proteins | sample McNCre217_Aug_MG_3_FD_178020 | JGI IMG/M metagenome (GOLD analysis project Ga0228703, IMG submission 178020) | Freshwater microbial communities from McNutts Creek, Athens, Georgia, United States - 29-17_Aug_MG | ecosystem: Environmental > Aquatic > Freshwater > Creek | place: USA: Georgia... | reverse complement strand
AGCCACAGGCCAAGCAGTCTGCATCTAAACCTCTGACCGCCCCGCAAAAAGCTCTGCGCAAACTGGGCTTGAACCGCGCGATCGATTTGGCCTTGCATCTGCCTTTGCGCTACGAGGACGAAACCCGCATCGTCCGTCTCGCAGACACACGTGTGGGCGACGTGGCGCAAATCGAAGCCACCGTCACATCTTGTGAAGTGGCGTACAAACCAAGAAGGCAATTGTTAGTAGTCGTAGACGATGGTTCCGACACCTGCACTCTGCGGTTTTTCAACTTTTACCCTTCCCAACAAAAAGCGTTAGCAGTAGGCAACCGTCTGCGCTTGCGCGGTGAAGTCCGCGGTGGCTTCATGGGCCGCACCATGATGCATCCGAGTTTTCATGCAGCAGGCGGGGAACTCCCAAACGCGCTCACCCCTGTGTACCCCACATCCGCAGGATTGCCCCAGTCGTATTTGCGTAAAGCCGTACACAGTGGCGTGTTGCAAGCTGCGCGTCAGGGCGAATTTGTAGAGACCATTCCCTCGGGATTAGCGCCACCCTCATTGGCGCAAAGCACGACCAAAACCTGGGGGCTAGAGCAGTCCTTGCATTTCCTCCACCACCCCACCCCAGACGTATCGCTGGCGCAATTAGAAGACCGTACCCACCCCGCGTGGCAACGCCTCAAAGCTGAAGAACTGCTGGCGCAACAACTCTCACAGTTGCAATCCAGACGCGAACGCGCCACATTGCGAGCACCAGCACTAGGACTTCATAAAAATGGTTTGCAAGAGCAACTCTTAGGGGTATTGCCCTTCGGCCTAACCAACGCACAAAGACGTGTAGGTGAGGAAATCGCCAACGACATCCAACGCGCCATCCCCATGCATCGCCTGTTACAAGGTGACGTCGGATCTGGCAAAACAGTAGTCGCAGCTCTGGCAGCCGCCATCGCCATCGACAACGGCTGGCAATGCGCCCTAATGGCACCCACCGAAATCTTGGCCGAACAACATTTCCGTAAACTCATTGGCTGGCTCGAACCACTACTGACCCCGTTAGGCAAACGCGTAGCGTGGCTAACAGGCAGTCAAAAGAAAAAAGAGCGCACAGAAATGCTGGAGCTCATAGCCACTGGCGAAGCTGCATTGGTAGTCGGTACCCACGCAGTAATACAAGAGCAAGTCCACTTCAAAAATTTAGCCCTAGCCATCATCGACGAGCAGCATAGATTTGGCGTAGCCCAACGCTTGGCATTGAGAGAAAAAATGCAATCGGATACAGAACCCCACATGCTAATGATGAGCGCCACCCCCATCCCCAGAACGCTAGCCATGAGCTACTACGCTGACCTAGACGTCTCCACCCTAGACGAACTCCCCCCCGGCCGCACCCCCGTAGTCACTAAACTCATCGCAGAAACCCGCCGCGACGAACTCATCACGCGCATTCGCCAACAACTCGAAGAAGGCCGACAGGTCTACTGGGTCTGCCCGTTGATAGAAGAAAGTGAAGCGCTAGATCTCACCAACGCCACCGAAACCCATGCCCTGTTGACCGAAGCCTTGAACCCGCCAGGCGCCAAACCTGTCATGGTCGGCTTGCTCCACTCCCGCATGCCCCCCGCAGAAAAAAAAGCCGTCATGGCCTTGTTTGAAAGCGGAACGATGGGCGTGCTGGTCAGCACCACTGTGATCGAAGTTGGCGTCGATGTACCCAACGCTTCACTCATGGTCATCGAACACGCCGAGCGATTTGGCCTCTCCCAACTTCACCAGTTGAGAGGTCGGGTAGGCCGAGGTGCAGCAGCATCCGCTTGTGTCTTGATGTACGCCACTGGCGAGAGCGGACGTGTAAGCGAAACAGCACGAGAGCGTTTACGGGCGATGGTTGAAACCTCAGATGGCTTTGAGATTGCCAGACGCGATTTGGAGATTCGCGGGCCCGGAGAGTTTTTAGGGGCGCGGCAGTCGGGCGCCGCCATGTTGCGTTTTGCCGATTTGGCGGTGGATACAGAGCTGTTAGATTGGGCCCGAGAACTAGCGCCACGCATGCTCGACCAATACCCCGAACTCGCTGAGCGCCACGTAGAGCGCTGGTTGGGTGGAAAATCAGACTTCTTGAAAGCCTGATCCCATGACCCTGACCGAACTCAAATACATCGTGGCCGTTGCCCGCGAAAAGCACTTTGGCCGCGCCGCCGATGCCTGCTTTGTGTCGCAGCCCACCTTGTCGGTCGCGATCAAAAAACTAGAAGAAGAACTCGACGTCAAGTTGTTTGAGCGCAGTGCCAACGAAGTTGCCGTGACCGATTTAGGCGAGGAAATCGTGCGCCAAGCGCAAAGCGTTTTGGAGCAAGCCGCCAACATCAAAGAAATCGCCAAGCGGGGTAAAAACCCACTGGCGGGGCCTTTGAAGCTTGGCGTCATCTACACCATTGCGCCTTATTTGTTGCCAGACTTGGTGCGCAATGTCATCCAAACCTCACCCGAAATGCCGTTGATGTTGCTCGAGAACTTCACCGTCAAGTTGCTGGAGATGTTGCGCACTGGCGAGATCGATTGCGCCATCTTGGCAGAGCCTTTTCCAGATGCTGGATTTGCCACTGCCCCCTTGTACGACGAGCCATTCATGGCGGCGGTTCCTAGCAACCATCCGCTGGCGGCCGAAAAAGAAGTTAGCGCCAACGCCTTGAAAAACGAGACCATGTTGTTGCTCGGAAACGGCCATTGTTTTCGCGACCATGTGTTGGAGGTCTGCCCAGAGTTTGCGAGGTTCTCGTCGAACGCGGCGGGCATCCAAAAAAGCTTCGAAGGCTCCTCTCTTGAAACCATCAAACACATGGTGGCCGCAGGCATGGGCGTGACCTTGGTGCCACGTTCCAGTGTTCCCAAAGACGCGTTAGATAACCAAGCCAAACGCAAGAAAAGCGAAGAAACCTATGTGCGGTTTTTACCCATCATCGACGACGGCGGTGGCGAGCCGCCCAAGCGTCGCGTGGTGTTGGCGTGGCGTCGCAGCTTTACCCGCTACGAAGCGATTGCCGCCCTGCGTAACGCGGTCTACGCCTGCGAGTTACACGGCTTGACGCGTTTATCTTGAGTCTATGGAATCGCGTTGGCGCCTCTATTTAGATTTGATTCGTTGGAACCGACCTGCGGGTTGGTTGCTACTTTTGTGGCCATCGCTTTCAGGCCTCTGGATCGCTGCCGGTGGTTGGCCGGGTTGGCATCTGCTCAGTGTGTTTGTAGCGGGAACCATTTTGATGCGCAGCGCAGGTTGTTGCATCAACGATGTGGCAGACCGCGAGTTCGATAAGCACGTCAAACGCACGGCCCAGCGCCCCGTCACGCGAGGCGCCGTGTCTGTGCGTGAAGCTTTGTTGCTCGGAGCGGCATTGGCTTTGATGGCTTTCGGCTTGGTGCTCACCACCAATCCTGCGGCTGTGGCTTGGTCTTTTGCGGCCTTGGCCGTGACCTTGCTCTACCCCTATGCCAAGCGCGTCGTGTCTATGCCGCAAGCTGTTCTCGGCGTGGCGTTTAGTTTTGGTATTCCGATGGCATTTGCTGCGGTCAAAGGCGAAGGATTGGCGTGGCAAGAACTCAACCTCAGCACTTTCATGGAATGCGTGCCTTGGCAAGCTTGGGGCTTATTGGCCTTTAACCTGTTTTGGGTTTTGGCCTACGACACCGAATACGCCATGGTCGACCGCGACGACGACTTGCGCATCGGTATGAAAACCTCGGCCATCACCTTAGGTCGCTACGACGTGATGGCCGTGATGGCCTTTTACGCTGTATTTTTGTGTGGATGGTCTTTTCTGTTGCAAAAAGAGGCGCTTGGCTGGCCTTTCATAGCAGCGCTTGGCGTATCGGTAGTGCAAGTGGTGTGGCACTTTCATCTGATTAGAAAACGAACCCGCGAAGGGTGTTTCAAAGCATTTCGCTTGAACCACTGGCTTGGCGCCAGTGTGTTTGCAGGCATCGTGGCGGGTTTTGCCCTGATGCCCTCATAAAGCCTGCAAAAAAATGGCGCCATCAGCGGGCGCCATGATTCAAATTGGCGGTTGTTTATTGCTGCGCCCTAGCGTGGCGGGCTTTTTTCTTCTTTAGCTTTTTCTTCTTGCCTTTTTTGCTGGCCTTGCTTTGCTCTGGTGCCGCGGCTTTGTCGGTATTGGCTACCGAGGGCGCTGGCTGGGTCGCAGGTTGCGCTGCAGGCTGCGACGGAGCTGCGGTTTGCGCAGATGCGCCAATAGATAAAGTGATACAGGCTGAGGCAAGAAGAATAGAAAGAAGCTTGTGCATGGTTGGGTGAAGTTCAAAAATCATGGCTAGATTGTCGCTCAATCGCTTTTGCCAAACTCGTCGCCCAAGACTTGCGCGCGCGCTTGGGCCGCCTTGATGGCTTCTTGAAATAAAGCATCGACTTGGGCGGACTGCAGGGCAGTAATCGCCGCATGGGTGGTGCCGCCTTTGGAAGTGACGCGTTCCCGCAAGACGGAAACAGGTTCGTGCGCAGATTGCGCCAACTGGCTGGCGCCAACGAAGGTGCCGATGGCGAGTTGCTTGGCGTGTTCTGGCGACATGCCCATTTCTACCGCGGCTTTCTCCATCGCCTCTATAAAAAAGAAGACATAGGCAGGGCCTGATCCCGAAACCGCCGTGACTGCGTCCAATTGCGTCTCATCGCCGACCCACAAAAACTGCCCCGTACTAGCGACCAGCCACTCGACCCAGGCCTTGTCGTTTTCTGAAACGCCAGACCTGGCAAACAAGCCCGTTTGTCCCAATCCCACCAAGGCTGGTGTGTTGGGCATAGCTCGCACGATGCGTTGCGTGCCCAGCCATAGGGCCAAACTGTCGCTGCGGATGCCCGCCGCCACGCTCAAATGCAGGGCATCTTTACAAAACGGCCCCGCTTGACCCGCAGCTTCACGCAAGTTTTGGGGTTTGACGGCCCACACGACCAAATCTGCGTTTTCTAAAAATTTGTCAGCCTGCGCTATAGCGCCCACCTTGAATTGAGAGCGCAGAGCATCGCGCGACGCTTCAAAAGGCTCTACCACCGTCAAATTTGCAGGTGACACTCCTTGTTTGACCAACCCGCCAATGATGGCGCTCGCCATATTGCCTCCCCCAATAAAAGCAATGTGCGGCACGGAAGCCTCTTGGGTGGCGGTCGTAGAAGCGGGGTTGCGCGAGGCGGTCATATGTATAGATAGGAAAAGAAGACGGTCATTTAAGTACAAGAATCGGAAGCGGCCAGAAGCTTATGTGGTCTGAAGACGCGCCGATTGCTTTGCTGCCATTGTCTGAGATTTACAACAACTTGTGGCGGCCAAACAGCCTAGTTGACGCAGGCCGGAAAAACATGGCATAATCTGCGGCTCCGCTCAAAAAGCGGGGTTATCTGCCCCAAGTTGAAGCGTCGCGAGTGGTTCGTGGCGTGGATGACGGGCCCAAGACTGATCGGTTGGTTGCTAATTCCTTGTTTTGCAAGGCTGCGCAAACAACTGGTGCAAGTTGGGAATACAAGAAATGATCCAAACTGAATCTCGGTTAGACGTCGCCGACAACACGGGTGCAAAATCCGTTTTGTGCATCAAGGTGCTCGGCGGCTCCAAGCGTCGCTACGCTAGCGTTGGCGACATTATCAAAGTGAGCATCAAAGAAGCCGCTCCGCGTGGCCGCGTCAAAAAAGGCGAGGTCTACAGCGCTGTGGTGGTGCGTACTGCCAAAGGCATCCGCCGCGGCGACGGCTCGCTCGTTAAATTCGATGGCAACGCAGCCGTGTTGCTCAATGCAAAGTTGGAGCCTATTGGCACCCGCATCTTCGGCCCAGTCACGCGTGAATTGCGTACTGAGAAGTTCATGAAGATCGTGTCCTTGGCTCCTGAAGTTCTGTAAGGACTGGCCCATGAACAAGATTCGTAAAGGCGACCAAGTCATTGTTCTCGCTGGACGTGACAAGGGCAAGCGCGGCGTTGTGTCGCTGCGCAAAGACGACAGCCACTTGGTGGTTGAAGGTATCAATCTGGTGAAAAAACATACCAAGCCCAACCCCATGGCGGGTTCGCAAGGTGGCATCGTTGAAAAAACCATGCCGATTCACCAGTCCAACGTGGCTATCTATAACGCCACAACCGGTCGTGCAGACCGCGTGGGTATCAAGGTCCTGGCTGACGGCAGCAAAGTGCGCGTCTTCAAGTCCAGCGGCGAAGAAATTAAGGTGGCATAAACATGGCACGTTTACAACAACACTACCGTGAAAAAGTCGTTCCTGAGTTGACAGCCAAGTTTGGCTACAAGTCACCCATGGAAGTGCCTCGCTTGACCAAAATCACCTTGAACATGGGTGTGAGCGAAGCTGTGGCTGACAAAAAGGTGATGGACAACGCCGTCGGCGACTTGACCAAAATCGCAGGTCAAAAGCCTGTGGTCACCAAAGCCAAGAAGGCGATCGCTGGTTTCAAAATCCGCGAGCAACAGCCTATTGGTTGCATGGTCACCTTGCGTGGCGTGCAGATGTATGAGTTCCTCGACCGCTTCGTGACCATCGCGTTGCCCCGCGTGCGTGACTTCCGTGGTATTTCCGGTCGTGCCTTCGATGGCCGCGGTAACTACAACATCGGCGTAAAAGAGCAAATCATTTTCCCTGAGATTGAGTACGACAAAGTCGACGCACTGCGCGGCCTCAACATCAGCATTACCACGACAGCCAAAACAGACGACGAGTGCAAAGCACTGCTCGCTGGCTTTCGTTTCCCGTTCAAGAACTGAGGTGACACGTGGCTAAAGTAGCTTTGATCGAACGCGAACTCAAACGCGACAGACTGGTAGCAAAGTACGCAGCAAAGTATGCGGAACTCAAAGCCATCGCAGGCGACGCAAAACGCAGCGATGAAGAGCGTGCCGCTGCACGTCTCGGCTTGCAAAAACTACCCCGTAATGCAAACCCCACCCGTCAACGCAACCGTTGTGAAATCACCGGTCGCCCACGCGGCACATTCCGCCAATTTGGCCTCGGCCGCGCCAAGATCCGTGAACTTGCTTTCCAAGGCAATATTCCCGGCATCACCAAGGCCAGCTGGTAATCGGGCAGGAGATATTCAATGAGCATGAGTGACCCAATCGCCGATTTGCTGACACGCATTCGCAATGCGCAAATGGTGGCAAAACCTACCGTCATGGTGCCTTCTTCCAAAGTCAAGATTGCCATCGCGCAAGTCTTGAAAGAAGAGGGATACATCGATGGATTCCAAGTCAAACAAGACGCTGGCAAAAGCGAGCTTGAGATTTCTCTCAAGTACTACGCTGGCCGCCCAGTGATCGAGCGTATCGAGCGCGTCAGCCGTCCTGGCTTGCGTGTGTACAAAGGCTGCGATGCCATCCCTAGCGTGATGAACGGCTTGGGCGTGGCTATCGTGACGACGCCTAAAGGCGTGATGACAGATCGCAAAGCGCGTGCTACCGGTGTCGGTGGCGAAGTGCTCTGCTACGTCGCTTAACCCCAGCACAAGGAGATATACACATGTCCCGAGTTGGAAAAATGCCCGTCACCGTGCCACAAGGCGTGGACGTGACCATCAATGCATCACAAATTAGCGTCAAGGGCGCGGGCGGTACGCTGTCTATCGCTGCAAACGCTTTGGTCACCGTTGCAAACAACGCTGGCTCCGTCAGTTTTACGCCTGCAAATGAGTCACGCGAAGCCAATGCCATGAGCGGAACTTTGCGCCAGTTGTTTAACAACATGGTGATCGGCGTGTCCAAAGGCTTCGAGAAGAAGTTGACTTTGGTCGGCGTGGGTTACAAAGCCCAAGCCAGCGGTGCCAAGCTCAACCTGTCGGTTGGCTTCTCGCACCCTGTTGACAAACAAATGCCTGCTGGCATCAAGGTGGAAACACCTGCCCCTACCGAGATCATCATCAAAGGTGCTGATCGCCAGCGCGTAGGCCAAGTAGCCGCTGAGATTCGTGCCATCCGTCCCCCAGAGCCTTACAAAGGCAAGGGCATTCGCTATGCGGATGAAAAGATCACGATCAAAGAGACTAAGAAGAAATAAGGAGCTGCAAGATGTTGAACAAAAAAGAGCAGCGACTGCGCAGAGCGCGTCAAACCCGTATCCGTATCGCCAACCAAGGTGTGGCACGTTTGACCGTCAGCCGTACCAACCTTCATATCTACGCCAGCGTGATTTCTGGTTGTGGTACCAAAGTGATTGCTGCGGCTTCTACCGCCGAAGCAGACGTTCGCAAGTCATTGGGCGCGACAGGCAAGGGCGGCAACGTCAATGCAGCGCAAGTCATTGGCAAGCGCATTGCTGAAAAAGCAAAAGCCGCAGGCGTTGAAAAAGTGGCGTTTGACCGCGCTGGTTTCGCCTACCACGGCCGCGTCAAGGCGCTGGCCGACGCAGCCCGCGAAGCAGGCTTGCAGTTCTGATCGAACAAGAATTGGAAAACACACATGGCTAAATTACAGGCAAACACCAAAACCGACGGACCAGAAGACGGCCTGAAGGAAAAAATGATCGCGGTCAACCGCGTCACCAAAGTGGTGAAGGGTGGACGTATTCTCGGCTTCGCAGCTTTGACAGTCGTTGGCGACAACGATGGCCGCGTCGGCATGGGCAAAGGCAAATCAAAAGAAGTGCCAGCTGCTGTGCAAAAGGCGATGGAAGAGGCCCGTCGCAACATGATGAAAGTGTCTTTGAAGAACGGCACGATTCACCACACTGTGCACGGTCGCCATGGCGCTGCAAACGTGATGATGATTCCTGCACCTAAGGGTACTGGCATCATTGCTGGCGGTCCAATGCGCGCTGTGTTCGAAGTGATGGGTATCACCGACATCGTGGCGAAAAGCCACGGCACTTCTAATCCATACAACATGGTTCGCGCCACGTTGGACGCATTGAAAAATTCCACCACGGCTTCTGAAGTAGCGGCCAAGCGTGGCAAGAACGTCGAAGACATCTTCGCCTGATACCGGAGCATTCGATGAGCACATCTGCACAACAAACCGTCAAAGTCCAATTGGTGCGTAGCCCCATTGGTACGAAAGAGTCGCACCGCGCCACTGTCCGTGGCTTGGGTCTTCGCAAGCTCAACTCTGTGAGTGAGTTGCAAGACACCCCCGCTGTGCGCGGCATGATCAACAAGATCAGTTACCTGGTCAAAGTCCTCTAAAGGTCCGCTATGGAACTCAATGACATCCAACATGCACCTGGTGCAAAACACGCCAAGCGCCGCGTCGGTCGTGGTATTGGTTCGGGCTTAGGCAAAACTGCCGGCCGTGGCCACAAAGGTCAAAAATCACGCGCAGGTGGCTATCACAAGGTCGGTTTCGAAGGCGGTCAAATGCCTTTGCAACGTCGCTTGCCTAAGCGCGGTTTCAAATCCACTACTTTGAAGTACAACGCTGAAGTCACATTAGCGGCGCTCGAGCAACTCGGCGAAGCTGAAGTCAACATCTTGACTTTGAAAACAGCTGGTTTGGTCGCTTCGATTGCAAAAGTAGTCAAGGTCATTAAAACGGGCGAAATCAAAAAAGCAGTCAAGCTCAATGGCATTGGCGCAACTGCTGCGGCCAAAGCCGCTATCGAAGCCGCTGGCGGTTCGGTTAACTAATTCACAGTAGAGACAAGCACGTGGCTACCTCCTCTATCGGCAACAACGACAAGTTCGGTGACTTACGTCGCCGACTCGTCTTTTTGTTGCTGGCTTTGGTGGTCTACCGCATCGGTGCGCATATTCCTGTTCCCGGAATTGACCCGAACCAATTGCAACAACTCTTCAAAGGCCAGCAAGGCGGCATTTTGAGCTTGTTCAATATGTTCTCTGGCGGTGCTTTGTCACGCTTTACCGTTTTTGCATTGGGCATCATGCCCTACATCTCTGCGTCCATCATCATGCAATTGCTCACTTATGTGTTGCCATCGCTGGAGCAGTTGAAAAAAGAAGGCGAAGTAGGCCGTCGCAAAATTACCCAATACACACGCTACGGCACTTTAGGCTTGGCTTTGTTCCAATCTATGGGTATCGCCATTGCTTTGGAAGCTTCTGCTGGCTTGGTCAACCAACCCGGTATGGCGTTTCGTTTGACTGCCATGCTCACGCTCACAGCAGGCACCATGTTCCTGATGTGGCTCGGTGAGCAAATCACTGAGCGTGGTTTAGGCAACGGTATTTCTATTCTGATCTTCTCTGGTATTGCTGCAGGCTTGCCTGGCTCTATCGGTGGTTTATTGGAGTTGGTGCGCACGGGTGCGATGAGCATCATCGCTGCGATCTTGATCGTATTGGTCGTTGCTGGCGTTACTTACTTTGTGGTGTTCATCGAGCGCGGTCAGCGCAAGATTTTGGTGAACTACGCCCGCAGACAAGTCGGCAACAAGGTGTATGGCGGTCAGTCATCGCACTTGCCTTTGAAGCTCAATATGGCTGGTGTCATTCCTCCCATCTTTGCTTCGTCCATTATTTTGTTGCCAGCCACGGTGGTGAGCTGGTTTAGTTCAGGCGACAGCATGCTGTGGCTCAAAGATATTTCTGCTGCATTAGCACCGGGTCAGCCTGTGTACGTGATGTTGTATGCCGCTGCAATTGTGTTCTTCTGCTTTTTCTACACAGCCTTGGTTTTCAATAGCCGTGAGACTGCAGACAACCTGAAAAAAAGTGGCGCGTTTGTTCCTGGTATCCGTCCAGGCGATCAAACCGCAAAATACATCGACAAGATTTTGGTGCGTTTGACCTTGGTCGGCGCCATCTACATCACCTTCGTGTGTTTGTTGCCAGAGTTCTTGATTTTGAAATACAACGTACCTTTCTATTTCGGCGGCACATCGTTGCTCATTATTGTGGTGGTCACTATGGACTTCATGGCCCAAGTGCAAAACTACATGATGAGCCAGCAATATGAGTCGTTGCTGAAGAAAGCAAGTTTTAAAACAACGCTCGGTTAATACCAAGCACAAACGGGTTTTAGGAGAGTGAAATGAGAGTTTCGGCTTCGGTCAAAAAAATTTGCCGCAACTGTAAAGTCATCCGACGCAAAGGCGTTGTGCGCGTGATCTGTACGGATCCACGTCACAAGCAGCGTCAGGGTTGATTGAACTGGTTTAAAGAGGACGCATATGGCACGTATCGCTGGCATTAATATTCCGCCACACAAGCACACTGAAATTGGCTTAACCGCTATTTTTGGTATTGGTCGCCCACGCGCTCGCAAGATTTGCGAAGCATGCGGCATTGACTACGCAAAAAAGATCAAAGATCTGACAGACTCGGATTTGGAAAAAATCCGCGACCAGATCGCTGGCATCACCATCGAAGGTGACTTGCGTCGTGAAACCACCATGAACATCAAGCGTTTGATGGACATCGGTTGCTACCGTGGTTTCCGTCATCGCCGTGGCTTGCCCATGCGCGGTCAACGCACTCGCACCAATGCCCGCACACGCAAGGGTCCGCGCAAAGCTGCGCAGGCGCTGAAGAAATAATTGGATTGAGGCACATATATGGCTAAAGCACCTACAAATAGCGCCGCACAACGCGTTCGCAAAAAAGTCCGCAAGAACATTGCTGACGGTATTGCGCACGTGCACGCATCGTTTAACAACACCATCATTACCATCACCGACCGCCAAGGCAACGCATTGTCATGGGCATCGTCGGGTGGTCAAGGTTTCAAGGGCTCACGCAAGTCCACTCCATTTGCAGCGCAAGTTGCTTCTGAAGTGGCAGGCCGTGCCGCTGTTGACCAAGGCATCAAGAACCTGGACGTTGAAATCAAAGGCCCAGGTCCTGGCCGCGAATCATCTGTGCGCGCATTAGCCGCATTGGGTATTCGCATCAATTCGATTGCTGATGTGACACCAGTACCGCACAACGGTTGCCGTCCACAAAAGCGTCGTCGTATCTAAGCGTTCGCGCTTAAACCTGTTAAACCAAAGCCCACCGCCACTGGTTACGACCAGCGGCTCCTCACTTTTAGTGAGCAGATGATCAGAGAAGGAAATTCAAGTGGCACGTTACTTAGGCCCTAAAGCCAAACTATCCCGTCGCGAAGGCACGGATTTGTTCTTGAAGAGCGCACGTCGCTCGATTGCAGACAAATCTAAGTTCGACACCAAACCTGGCCAACACGGCCGCACTTCTGGACAGCGCACATCAGACTTCGGTTTGCAGTTGCGCGAGAAGCAAAAAGTCAAACGCATGTACGGTGTGTTGGAGCGTCAGTTCCGCCGCTACTTTGCACAAGCCGACCAGAAAAAAGGCAACACCGGTGCAAACCTGTTGTTCATTCTTGAGTCACGTTTGGACAATGTGGTTTACCGCATGGGTTTCGGCTCAACACGCGCAGAAGCCCGTCAATTGGTCTCTCACAAAGCTATCACCGTCAACGGCAACCAAGTGAACATTCCGTCTTACTTGGTTAAAGCTGGTGACGTGATCGCCGTGCGCGAGAAGTCTAAAAAACAAGGCCGCGTGCTCGAGGCACTCGAGTTGGCAAAACAAGTTGGCATGCCAGCTTGGGTCGAAGTCAATGTCGACAAAGCCGAAGGTACTTTCAAGAAATCACCTGACCGCGACGAGTTCGCAGCCGACATCAACGAATCGTTGATCGTCGAACTTTATTCGCGTTAATTCAGGCTGAAGTCTTCAGCCGAACGCACCCCATGCGGTATTTCGATATTGCGTGGTTCCAGACAACCTGCCTTACCGGTGTAACGAGCCGGGGGTATTGAGAGGAAATCTGAATGCAGACTAATTTGTTGAAACCAAAAAATATCCACGTTGAACAAATCGGCCACAACCGTGCCAAAGTAACGTTGGAGCCGTTTGAGCGTGGCTATGGCCACACCTTGGGCAATGCTTTGCGCCGTGTGTTGTTGTCTTCTATGGTGGGCTATGCAGTCACTGAAGTCACCATCGCTGGCGTCGTACATGAGTACTCCTCTATCGACGGCGTACAAGAAGACGTTGTCAATATTTTGTTGAACCTCAAAGGCGTAGTTTTCAAGTTGCATAACCGCGACGAAGTCACTTTGAGCTTGCGCAAAGACGGTGAAGGCGCAGTGACTGCAGCTGACATCCAGACGCCACACGACGTTGAAATCATCAACCCTGGTCACGTGATTGCCAATTTGTCGCAAGGTGGCAAGATCGATATCCAGTTGAAAGTGGAAACGGGCCGTGGCTATGTGCCTGGAACCGTGCGTCGTTACGGCGAAGAGCCCAGCAAATCTATTGGCCGCATTGTGTTGGACGCTTCTTTCTCACCAGTCAGCCGCGTCAGCTACAGCGTTGAAAACGCACGTGTTGAGCAGCGTACCGATTTGGACCGCTTGGTCATGGAAATTGAAACCAACGGTGCTATCTCTGCTGAAGACGCAGTGCGCGCATCTTCCAAAATCTTGGTCGAGCAACTCGCTGTGTTTGCACAGTTAGAAGGCGATCAAATCACAAGCCTCATGGCAGAAGCCCCACGCGGCAACCAGAACTACGATCCAATTTTGTTGCGCCCTGTCGACGAGTTGGAACTTACCGTGCGTTCTGCCAACTGCCTCAAGGCCGAAGACATTTACTACATCGGTGATTTGATTCAACGCACCGAAAACGAGTTGCTCAAGACCCCTAACTTGGGTCGTAAGTCACTCAACGAAATCAAAGAAGTTTTGGCTTCACGTGGTTTGACCTTGGGCATGAAGCTCGAGAACTGGCCACCTGCAGGCTTAGAGCGGCGCTGATCGCTTTTCAGCAAACCTAAAACTCCGTCACCTGGCCGTACCTGATACGGCGGCCGGCAAAATACTAAAGGAAACACCATGCGTCACGGACACGGACTTAGAAAACTCAACCGCACCAGCGAACACCGCTTAGCGATGTTGCGCAACATGATGAACTCGCTCATTGAGCACGAGGCCATCAAAACCACTTTGCCAAAAGCCAAAGAATTGCGTCGCGTCATCGAGCCGATGATCACATTGGCCAAAGAGCCAACGGTTGCAAATCGCCGTTTGGCATTCAACCGTTTGCGCGACCGCGACAGCGTCGTCAAATTGTTCAATGAACTCGGACCACGTTACAAAACACGTCCAGGTGGTTACACCCGTATTTTGAAAATGGGCTTTCGCGTAGGCGATAACGCACCTATGGCTTTCGTTGAATTAGTCGATCGTCCTGAAATACAAGACGTTGCTACTAGCGAAACTAGTGCTTCTTAAGGTACACTAACCCTCTTGTCGCGCGATGGAGCAGCCTGGTAGCTCGTTGGGCTCATAACCCAAAGGTCGGAGGTTCAAATCCTCCTCGCGCAACCACTTTAAATGCCCGCTGTTTAGCGGGCATTTTTCATGGAACGAGACACCTATGCCATTGATTGCAGATGCCCTGATCAACGCACACCGCAAGGTGCAAAGCCATGCATGGGGTGATGTGGTGTGGCATGTATGGGGCCAAGAGCATGCAGGCAGTACAACGCCTTTGGTGTTGTTGCATGGCGGCTCTGGTAGCTGGACGCATTGGGTGCGCAATGTGCAGCATTTGGCGCAAACCCGCTGTGTGTGGGCGCTAGATTTGCCTGGTTGTGGCGACTCCGCATTGCCTCCACAAGTCATTGATGCAGATAGCTTGGCGCCTTACGTGGGCGAAGTTTTGCAACAAGCATTTGATGCACAAGCGGTGGACTTGATAGGCTTTTCATTCGGTGGATTAACGGCAGGATTGTTGGCCGCAGAGCAACCCAAGTTATTCAAACAAATGGTCATGGTGGGAATTCCTGCATTAGGTCTGTTTGAAAAATCACTTCCTATGCGTGGCATGACTCCCAATATGGACACACGACAGCAACGCGCTGTGCACAGACACAACTTGATGTCCATGATGTTTGCGCATGAGAGTAGCGCAAGCGAAGAGGTCATTGATTTACAAATCCACAACGTCAGCAGAGACCGTTTACGAAAACGTCGCATTGCAAGAACCGACTTACTTTTGGGTTTACAAGACAAATGGACATGTCCTGTCCACGGTATTTGGGGGGCGAATGATGCCTTGTACAAAAACACCCTCGAGCGCGTTCCAGAGGTGTTACACCGCTTGGATTCATTTCATGTAGTACCTGATGCAGGCCATTGGGTCATGTTCGAAAACCAAGATGCTTTCCATCAAGTGGCGGATAAGCTTCTCGACAATTAAACACACCACTACTGCGTGCACAATTCAGCGCGCACAATCACACCATGCTCTACAAATTCAAATCGAAAGCGACAGCAGACCTCATCATGCTGGAGCCCAATGGCAAGCAGATATTACGCATCATTGGCAAAGATCCCGCGTCTAAAGGTATTTTGGAAGTGGCTGAGATGCTGGATGCCATAGAAGCGTTGCGCCAAGCGGTGCATCAAGAAGAAGATACCCGAGCCCAATTGGATGCGCAAAACGCAAGTGGTTCAGTAGACACAAAAGATACAAAAGACTCAAAAGGAACTGCTACTTCTGCACAAGAGCGTCCCGTGAGTTTACGCCAACGTGCCACTCCATTTATCGAGATGCTGCAACGCGCACACAAAGCAGGCAAAGACGTAGTCTGGGGCGCGTAAGGTGCAAAACGCACACGCCTACGAAGCACTCACGCCCAATGTGGTGCTGGACGCTTTGTCGGATTTAGGCCTTGCAGTTGACGGTAGATTGATGGCTTTGAGCTCATATGAAAACCGTGTCTACCAAGTCATGCTCGATGACGAGAAAGCTTTGGTCGCCAAGTTTTATCGACCAGCACGCTGGACTGACAAACAAATACTAGAAGAGCACGCATTCGCCGCAGAGTTGATGGAAGCAGAAATTCCAGTGGTAGGCCCCTTGGTCTTGAACGGCCACACACTGCACCATGCAGCTGGCTTTGCGTTTAGTGTGAGCCCTCGTCGAGGCGGTCGTATGCCTGAATTGGATGACGAAGAAGTGCTGGAATGGATAGGGCGCTTCATTGCGCGCATACACAGCGTTGGCCAGAAGAAGGTTTTTGACGCGCGTCCCACATTGAATCTCCAAACCTTTGCAATCGATTCACGCAATTGGCTGCTAGAGCACAACATGATTCCTTTGGACCAGCAAGCTACTTGGACGTCTTGGTGTGACAAAGCCATAGCGATTGCCAAAGATGTTTTTGCAGAATATCCCAGCCAGTTGATTCGCTTGCACGGCGATTGCCACCCAGGCAACATATTGTGGACACCGACCGATCAAACCAATGGTGGCCCCCATTTTGTGGACTTGGATGACGCACGCATGGGACCTGCTATCCAAGACTTATGGATGCTCATCAGTGGCGACCGCAAACAACAAACTTACCAATTAAGCGTCTTGCTTGATGGCTACGAGCAAATGCGTGCACTCAACCGATCTGAGTTGGCGTTGATAGAACCTTTGCGCACCTTGCGCTTAATCCACTACAGCGCCTGGTTAGCAAGACGCCGGGATGACCCGGCGTTTGTGCAGCATTTTTCTTGGTTTGGCAGCAGCGACTATTGGGCTGGCCAAATTCATATGCTCGAAGAGCAATGCGAGGCTATGCAAGAGCCCGCATTGGTGGTTTAAACGAGCAAAGCATTGACCCGCTTCACATACGCAGCAGGGTCTTCAGGCAAGCCACCTTCTGAAAGCAAGGCTTGGTCAAACAAGATGTGCGCCAAATCGTGGAAGTGTGGATTGGCATCTGCGCTGAGTTTTTTCACTAGAGCGTGTTCAGCATTGACTTCCAATACAGGTTTGACTTCTGGTGCTTCTTGTCCTGCTTGCTTGAGCATGCGCGCGAGTTGCATGGACATGCCGTGGTCCTTCACGACCAAGCAAGCAGGTGAGTCCACCAGGCGCGTGGTGACACGCACGTCTTCTGCTTTGTCTTTGAGGGCTTCTTTGAGTTTGGCCAAAATGGGTTTGAAAGTTTCAGCAGCATCTTCAGCTGCTTTCTTCTCAGCTTCGTCTTGGAGCTTGCCTAAATCAACAGCACCTTTGGCGACGGACTGCAAAGGTGTGCCATCGAATTCGTTCAGGAAATTCAAAGCCCATTCATCGACGCGGTCTGTCATCAACAACACCTCGATGCCTTTCTTGCGGAAGACTTCGAGTTGTGGGCTGTTCTTGGCCGCGGCCAATGTGTCCGCTGTGATGTAGTAGATCGCTTCTTGGCCTTCTTTCATGCGGGCTTTGTAGTCCGCGAATGAAACGCTCACGGTATCGCTGGTGGTGCTGGCAAAGCGCAAGAGTTTGGCGATCTTGTCTTTATTGCTGAAGTCTTCGCCCAAACCTTCTTTCAGCACTGCGCCGAACTCCGCGTAAAACTTGGTGAATTTGCCGGCGTCCTTTTTGTCATCTTCACTGGCGTCATCAGCGGGGACGTCGTGCTTGGCCAAATCTTCAAGGACAGACAAAACGCGACGGGTATTGCCTTCGCGAATCGCTTTGACATCACGGCTTTCTTGCAGGAGTTCACGGCTGACGTTCAAGGGCAGGTCAGCAGAGTCGACCACGCCTTTGATGAAACGCAAGTAAGTGGGCATCAAGGCTTCTGCATCGTCCATGATGAACACGCGTTTCACATACAACTTCAATCCCGCTTGTTTGTCGCGGTTGAACAAGTCCATCGGGGCTTTGGAGGGGATGTAGAGTAGCTGCGTGTATTCGGTGCTGCCTTCTACGCGGTTGTGCGTCCAAGCCAATGGTGGCTCGAAGTCGTGGCTGATGTGTTTGTAAAACTCAAGATGCTGTTCGTCAGTGACATCTTTTTTAGGACGTGCCCACAGCGCGTTGGCTTGGTTGACGGTTTCCCATTCGTCGGTGACCACCATTTCGCCAGGTTGGTCTTTCTCGCCTTCTTTCCAAACTTCTTTGCGCATACGAATGGGCAAAGAGATATGGTCTGAATATTTGTTGATGACAGACTTGAGTTTCCAAGCACTCAGGTATTCGTCTGCGTCGTCGCGCAAATGCAAAATGATTTTGGTGCCACGCTCTGCTTGGGTGATGGTTTCGACTTCAAACTCGCCTGTACCCGCACTGCTCCAGCGCACGCCTTCTTCGGCTTTTAAACCAGCACGGCGTGATTCGACGGTGATGCGGTCTGCCACGATGTAGCCAGAATAAAAACCCACACCGAATTGGCCAATCAAAGCGCCTTGGTCTTTGGCATCGTTTTTTTGGTCACCGCTGAGTTTGCCCATGAACTCGCGGGTACCACTCTTGGCAATCGTGCCCAAGTGCTCAATCGCTTCTTGTTGGCTCATGCCGATACCGTTGTCAGTGATGGTGACAGTTTTGGCTTCTTTGTCAAAACTCACGCGCACCTCGAGTTCAGACTGGCCTTCAAACAAAGATGCGTTGTTCAGCGCTTCGTAGCGCAATTTGTCGCAGGCGTCGGAAGCATTGGAGACGAGTTCGCGTAAAAAGATTTCCTTGTTGGAATACAAGGAATGGGTGACCAAGTGCAAGAGTTGCGAGACTTCGGCTTGGAAGGAATGGGTGTTTTTAGACATAGCGGGTCTTTGAAAGGGAAATCAATAAGTTCTCTATATGAGGAGAAGCTTTTAGATTTCAAGTTATCGATCGGAGAGAACGGCGACCCAAAGGGGCAAAAAGCACAAAAAATACTAAAAATGTTTAAACTTCTCTTGCGCAGACAAATAACGCCACTGCCCCACAGGTAAATTACCCAAATTTACCTTTCCAATACGCACGCGCTTTAACCCAACCACGCGCAAACCAACTAGCTCGCACATACGTCGAATTTGGCGTTTTTTGCCTTCTTTCAGAACAAAACGCAGTTGTTCGGGGTTTTGCCATTCCACGCGTGCAGGCTTGAGTGCTTTGCCGTCGAGGCTCAAGCCGTGGCGCAAACGTAGCAATTGCGCATCTGGAAATATCTTTTGCACGTCAGTAGCTTGGTCTTGGTAAGTCACGCGAACCAAATATTCTTTTTCTATCTCACTGTCTTCACCAATCAGTTGACGCGCTACCCGTCCATCTTGGGTGAGAACAAGTAGCCCCACAGAATCAATATCCAAGCGACCTGCGGGTGCCAAGCCGCGCAGTTGCGAGGGTTGTATGCGGTTTTTGGAAGTGTCTTCGCGCCAGTGATTGCGCCCGTGTATCAAGCTGATAGCTGGCTCATGACCATCCTCTGCTTGTCCGCTGACGTAGCCCATGGGTTTGTGCAAAAGAATCGTGACCTGCGTATCTTGGTGGCCTTGTGCGCGGCGATCCACCTCCACAGTATCCGCAGAAGTTACTTTCACCCCCATGGCAGCTGGCTGTCCGTTGACCAACACCCAGCCGTTTTTAATCCACACATCGGCTTCGCGGCGCGAGCACAAACCCATCTCCGCTAGGCGTTTGTTCAGACGTATGGGTTCTAAAGGAGGTGTGTGCATGGGTAGATTGAAACGCCAGTCAGTTTAGTCGGCGCTGGCCTCACTCAAGCCACTGTTGCGCAAGGCTTGCAAATTGAGAACGCGCATACCGCCATATTCAATGCGAATTGCGCCTTGGTCTTGCAAAGTGTTGAGCGCTACATTCACGCGTTGCCGAGACAGCCCGACCAGATATGCCAATTCTTGTTGGGTAATGCGCAGCATTTCACCGACACCTGGAAACAAAGTCGGATTAAAAAGAGCGGCCAAGTTGCGTGCGACGCGCACATCGGGATTGGTCGATCGGTCAATTTCGCGCGCCTCAATAAATTGGGCTAAGCGCTCGTTGAGTTGGTTCATCACAAAACGGTTGAATCCAATCGAGTGGTCAA
>Ga0228703_1000866_pt1 | contig 19894 bp, 20 predicted proteins | sample McNCre217_Aug_MG_3_FD_178020 | JGI IMG/M metagenome (GOLD analysis project Ga0228703, IMG submission 178020) | Freshwater microbial communities from McNutts Creek, Athens, Georgia, United States - 29-17_Aug_MG | ecosystem: Environmental > Aquatic > Freshwater > Creek | place: USA: Georgia... | reverse complement strand
CTAGCGGGTCGCAAAGTTTTGGTGACAGCGGGTCCAACCTATGAAGCGATTGACCCAGTGCGCGGCATCACCAATTTGTCTAGCGGAAAAATGGGCTTTGCGATTGCCCGCGCCGCGCACGAAGCGGGTGCTGAGGTGACTGTGATTGCGGGCCCTGTGCATTTGCCCACACCACGCGGTGTGAAGCGCGTAGATGTGCGGTCAGCGCAAGAAATGCATCGCGCTGTTGTGTCGCATGTGGATGCTGCGTCTGTCTTTGTCGCCACAGCGGCTGTGGCCGACTGGCGGGTGGCACAAGTGGCCGAGCAAAAAATCAAAAAGACAGCACAAGGCAATGCGCCTGATTTGCAATTCACCGAGAACCCTGACATTTTGGGCGAGGTGGCCAAGTCGGCAAGGGCGCAAAGCGGTGCATTGTTTTGCGTAGGTTTTGCGGCAGAGAGCCACGACTTACAAAATCACGCCCAAGCCAAGCGCGAGAAAAAAGGTGTTCCTCTGCTGGTTGGAAATATTGGACCAGCTACCTTCGGTTCAGATGAAAACGCCTTGTTATTAGTGGACGCCCAAGGTACCCGAGAAATTCCCCAAGCCAATAAGTTGGAGTTGGCACGCAAGTTGGTGATAGAAATTGCGCAAAGGATAAAACATTGATATGAAAGTCGACCTCAAAATTCTCGATCCCCGTATGGCAGACCAATTGCCACAGTACGCAACACCTGGAAGCGCTGGCCTTGATTTGCGTGCATGCCTCGACGCTGCAATTACTCTAGAGCCCAACGCATGGCAACTGGTTCCCACAGGTATTTCCATCCATTTAGACGACCCAGCCTATGCCGCGCTGATACTGCCGCGCTCTGGTTTGGGTCACAAACACGGCATCGTTTTGGGTAATTTGGTCGGATTGATCGATAGCGACTACCAAGGCCAGTTGATGGTCAGTGCGTGGAACAGAAGTTCAACCCCGTTCACCCTAGAGCCCATGGAGCGCTTGGCGCAGTTGGTCATCGTGCCCGTGGTGCAGGCGCAATTCAATGTGGTCCAAGAGTTCGCCGCTAAAAGCGAGCGAGGAGAGGGCGGTTACGGCTCGACGGGCAAAAAGTAAGGCTAGTACAAAAATACGGCTCAGTGCAACAGCGAACCGCCAGGCGCTTGGGGTTCGATTTTGAAAAAGCCTGTTCCTGCTGAGCCCTTGCTAGATTCTTCATCCGTCGGTTCGCGCACGGAAGCAACTTCGATATGTATGCGGATGGCGATGCCAGCCAGCAGGTGGTTACCGTCTAACACCACATGTTCTGGGTAAAGTTCTGTCACGGTGTAGAGCACATCCAAAGGCGCTTCAGGGTTGCAACCTTTGGGCAAAGCGTGGCCTTCGATGGTGTGGCCTTCTTCTATCTCTTTGGGAAATAGCGCGCGGTTTTCTAGAAACACCAAGTTTTCGTTGTAGTCGCCAAAGGCTTCTTCAGGCTCCAGATGCAAGTCAATTTGCGCACCCACGTCATGGCCTTGGAGTGACTCTTCAATTTTTTTGAAGAGGTCGTGGCCACCGACTACAAATTCCACAGGGTCTTCTAAGGTGTCAAGCACCTCGCCTAAGGTGTCTTTGAGCGTCCAAGTCAGGCCGACAACGCAGTTTGATGTGATTTCCATAGGGCAAAATTGTCGCACGATGCACATCCAACACCCTCTCACATTGCTTGGCGGCATCAGTCCCGCCGAATTTATGCAACGGTACTGGCAACGCAAGCCATTGTTGGTGCGACAGGCCATCCCAAACTTTCAACCTCTTGTAGACCGTGCTTCTTTGTTTGCCATGGCCGCGCAGAGCGAGTTGGAGTCGCGCTTGGTAGTCAAGCCTTTAAAGGTGCAGCACGGGCCCTTTCCACGCAATAAATTACCCAAGCTCAGCCAAAAAGACTGGACCTTGTTGGTGCAGGGCGTGGACTTACACGACGACAAAGTCGCCGATTTGATGCACCAATTTCGCTTCGTGCCAGACGCGCGCTTGGACGACTTGATGATCAGTTTTGCCACAGACGGTGGCGGTGTCGGCCCGCACTTTGACAGCTACGACGTTTTCTTGCTCCAAGCCCATGGGCAAAGAAAATGGCGCATCGGCAAGCAAAAAGACCTGTCTTTGGTTGAAGGGATTGACTTGAAAGTGCTTGCGAATTTCGAACCGTCGCACGAATACGTGTTGAACCCTGGCGATATGCTGTACTTGCCACCGCGCTATGCACATGACGGTATCGCTGTGGGGGAGTGCATGACTTATTCGATCGGTTTTAGAGCACCTGCGCAAAACGACTTGGCGCGTGAGTTGTTGATGCGCCTGAGCGACGAGACAGAAAACCTTGCTCCTTTGCTCTACCAAGACCCTCGCCAAGAGGCGGTCGAGTGTGCGGGCGCGATACCGCAAGCCTTGCAAAGGTTTGCGCAAAACGCATTAAACAAAGCTCTGAAAGACCCACAAGCACTTGCGCGGGTATTGGGAGAGTATTTGACTGAGCCCAAAGCCAATGTGTGGTTCGAGGAATGCCATGTGTCGAGATTGCCTAAGCAAATGCAACTCGATCGGCGTAGCCGCATGATGTACGACGACAAGCACATCTTTTTGAACGGTGAAAGTTGGCGCGCGAGCGGGCCCGATGCTCGTTTGATGCGGTGTTTGGCTGACCAACGCGTCTTGACGAAGGCGCAAATTCAAGGCGCCAGCCAAGGCGCCAAAGACCTGTTGTTAACTTGGTGCAACTCGGGTTGGTTGAAATCCGCCTAAACCGAGAAATTAGCATTTAAAACACAAAATGACGCGAAACTGACAGTCCGCTGGTTTTGTGGTGGGAATTACCCTATAATCTGAGGCTGAGTTCGAGGGGGCGACTCCATCAGCTCGGTCATGGTGCAAACCATGACAATTTCTAGAAATTGTTTTATCCCATTTAAGGAAAATTGACATGACAAAATCGCTCCTGTTGGCGACCCTCTTGGCTGCTGCCGCTCTCGTTGCTTGTGGTAAAAAAGAAGAACCAGCTGCTCCTGCTGCTGCTCCAGCACCTGCAGCTGAAGCTTCTGCTCCAGCTGCTGACGCATCTGCTGCTGCTCCAGCCGCTGACGCTGCTAGCAAGTAATCAGTTTTTCACTGAAACAAAAAAGCCACCTTCGGGTGGCTTTTTTGTTGGGCGCTTTAGTTGTCAGTTGTCAGTTGTTGGTGGTTTAGGACTTACTTCAAGTCGTCGACTAACAACTTCATGATGCGTTGGGTCGATGGGCTGTTTTCGGGCTGACCTGTAGCGTTTTGAATACTCACCAAGGTTTTGGATTCCACGCCTAATATTTTCAGACGGTATTTCACGGGGCCGGCTTCTGCCTTAGATTTGCTGAACATGCGGGCAAAGAAGCCACGCTCGTCAGGTGAGGTATCGACAAAACGCACGAAATAAGTGCCTTGCAAGCGGTCGCGGTCTTCTACGGTGAAACCGGTGCGGTCGAGAGCCAAGCCGATACGGCGCCAAGCTACGTCAAAGCTGTCTGAGATAGCGATATTGGGGGCATCATCCACTGTGACGATGGCAGCTTTAGCCGCTGTGCTTTGGACAGGAGCTGCTTCTGCTGTCTCAATCTTCAAAGCTACGCCAAGCTTGACCATCAAACGGTTCATGAACTCAATTTCAAGCTCAGGTTCGGTGGGACGAGGTTTCCAAGCGGTACGGGTTTTGAGCGTGTCTGTGTACTCCTCGCTCAAACCACGATGGGCAATGTAGATTTCGACCTCACCTTTGCTATTGCGCTCTAGGCGTGTGCGAAATTTGTCACGCAAACCGGTGTCAGACAGGCTGTTAATGACTTTGCCCAAATATTTGCGCATAAAGTCCTGCGGCAATTTGGCGCGGTTCTCAGCCCATTCGGTTTCTAGGATGCCTAGTTCTTGTTGGTCTAGTGTGTAAGTGAATCCGTTGTCAATCCAAAAACTATGGACGATAGGCCAAATTTCTTCAGGGGGGCGCTTGATAACGATCCAACGTTGCTGGCCGTCGCGCTCAATGCGGGCGTCGTTAAGTTGGTTAGCGGCCGTCGGAACAGCGGTCGTCGGTTTGGTGCCCATGCTGCTTGCCGTGACAGAACCTCCAGGCACACTGAAGCGTGTATCACGGTTCAACTGCGTGAGGTCTGGCGGGATGTCGAGTGGAACAGCTTTCGCACTGCTTTCGGTTTTGTAGTTGATCTTGTCGCTATTGGTAATGGAGCCGCAAGCGCTCAAGCCTATAGCTAGCAAGACTAACCAAGCATGTTGCAAAGGAGAAGCAATAAATTTCACGTAAGAAACCTTTAAAGGACTCACAGCAAGCCCGAAGAGCGCAACGCACTCTCAACGACAGGCTCAAGGGTTGGGGTCAATGGGGTCATGGGCCGGCGCATGGTAGGGCCACACAGGCCCATGCGTGCCATAGCCCATTTCAATGGAATGGGATTGGCCTCGACAAACAGGTTTTTATGCACAGGCATGAGTTTGAGTTGGATGTCCATGGCTTTGCGCACATCGCCAGCCATCGCTGCCACGCAAAGTTCATGCATCTGGCGCGGGGCAATATTGGCTGTCACGCTGACATTGCCTTGACCGCCACAAAGCATCAAGGCGACAGCGGTGGGATCGTCGCCAGAGTAGACCGCGAAGTTCTTGGGCACATCGCGAATCAACCACTGCGCGCGTTCGATATTGCCGGTCGCTTCTTTGATGCCCACAATGCCAGGGACTTGGGCCAGACGCAACACGGTGTCGTGCGCCATATCCGCCACAGTGCGGCCGGGAACGTTGTAGAGCACCATCGGCAAATCGACTGCTTCCGCAATCGCTTTGAAATGCTGGAACTGACCTTCTTGGGTGGGCTTGTTGTAGTAGGGCACGACTTGCAATTGGCAATCTGCGCCAACGCCTTTGGCAAATTTAGCCAGTTCGATGGCCTCGGCTGTGGAGTTAGCGCCGCATCCCGCCATGATGGGAACATGGCGGTTTTTGTGGGTGGCAGCTTGCTCTACCGAGACACGAATGATTTCGCAATGCTCTTCCACGTTCACCGTGGGGGACTCACCCGTGGTGCCCACCACACCGATACAGTCGGTGCCTTCAGCAATATGCCAATCGATCAACTTGCGCAGCGTTGGGTAGTCAACGCTACCGTCTTTGTGCATGGGAGTGACGAGTGCGACGATGCTGCCGGTGATGGGTTTCATAGACGTATGAGACGTTTAAGGGGAAACCAGTATTCTACTGAGGGCGGCAGGTTCCAAGTTACCGGGCGAACGGATGGCCACAGCACGCTGAACCATCCTGTCAGGAGAGGGCAAGAACCCCTCTTCAAAAGCCACCACCCGTAAACCCTTGCAACGATCGAGTAGCTCGCCCGGTTGTAATAAAAACTCTGCTCGCGAGGGTTTACCAAATGCCTCGTTGCCATGGGAAAAGGTCTCGTAAATCAAAACCCCACCTTGCGCCAAACTGTTCAATATTTGGGGAAAAAGTTCGCGCCAAAGGTAATTGGTGACCACCACCGCTTTAAATCTGCGTTCCTCTAGCGGCCACGCAGCGTTTTCAATATCGGCAAGCAAGGTATCACCCCATTGCGATGCCGTCTTGAGGGCCTCAGCGCTGCGGTCAACCCCAAGCACTTTGTGGCCCAAGCCTGACAGAAATTGCATGTGCCTGCCATGACCGCAAGCCAAGTCCAGAACATCCGCTGATGTATTGCCGATCGCTTCAAGACTAGGGGGTAGCAAATGTGCCCATCGTTTTACCCAAGCTGATGGTTGCTCAAGGCCATGATGAGAGGAGTTAGATGGATTCACTAGAAAAAACAAAAACAATCGTTATGAAATGGCTAATCCAGGCGAAGGCCTCTAAAGAAAAATGACAAAAGAGGGCAAACGCCCCAAAGCCCAGACTTTAAAAACAAGCCCAAACCTGCGTTGCCAGAGTCACCAAAAAAGCAGGTTGCAAATACAAAGACAACACACCGACTAAAACTATTGCCCCCAAGCCAAAACCAAGTAACTTCACCCAAGCAAATTGCGGGAGAAGGTTGGGGTTTTCAGTTGGAGCGGTGTGGAGTTCTTCCGTCATAGTTTCAAGCAGTCGCCATCTCCGGCTTGCGTTGAATGGCGCTCTCTTTCACAGGCAAATTCACAAATGCCGCAAACAGTCCCAGCGCAATAGCGAGGTACCACACGATGTCGTAGCTGCCCGTCTTGTCATACAAATAACCGCCCAGCCAGACACCCATAAAACTGCCAATTTGGTGGCTGAAAAATACAAATCCGCTGAGCATGGAGAAATGGGATATGCCGAAAATTTGGGCAATCACTGCATTGGTTGGCGGCACCGTGGATAGCCATAACAAGCCCATCACAGCAGTAAAGATGTACACCGTCCAAGGCGTGAGGGGCGATAACAGAAATAAAGCGATAGCCACCGAACGACTCAAATAGATGAAGGCCAAAATTTTGCGCTTGGCCAACCGCTGTCCCAAACTGCCGGCGATGTAAGTACCAAACACATTGAACAAGCCAATCAAAGCCAGTGAAATGCTGGCGACTTCAGGGGACAAGCCGTTGTCTTTTAGGTAACTTGGCATGTGCACGGCGATAAACACCACTTGGAAGCCACACACAAAAAAACCCGCCATCAGCAACTGAAAGCTGCGATAGGCAAAAGCTTCCCGTAAAGCTTGAAAAATGGACTGTTCGCGTGCTTTGGCATGGCTATTGCCAAAATTGGGCTCTCGCAAGCCAATTGCCATCGGGACCGCAATCAGCATGGCCAAGGTAAGCCAAACCAAGGCCTCTTGCCAGCCAAAGTTCGTAATCAAAAACCCCTCAACAGGCACCATCAAAAACTGACCGAAAGACCCTGCTGCGGCGGCCACGCCCATGGCCCATGATCGTTTTTCAGCGCTCACATTGCGACCAATTACGCCGTAAATGACAGGATAAGTAGTACCTGCTTGGGCAATACCAATCAAGACACCGGTTGTAAGGCTAAAAGCTAGGACCGAAGTGGAGTAGGCCATTCCCACCAATCCCAGTGCGTAGAGCAATGCGCCTACCAAAATGACACGAAAAGCACCAAATTTATCGGCCATCATGCCGGAAAAAATACTAAAAAAGCCCCAAGCTAGGTTTTGGATCGCCATGGCCAGCGCAAAGTTCTCGCGGGTCCAGTTTTGGGCTTGGGTGATGGGCTGTAGCCACAAGCCAAAGCCGTGGCGCACCCCCATCGATAGGGTGACGATGGCGGCTCCGCAGAGCAGGACTTGCCACAGGGGCAGCGTTTTATTTGGTTGGTTCATGGGGGTGACTTTACCGAATCCCTACAATTCCCGCCCATGGCATCCAAGCAACCTACCCCCACACCCCAGTATTCCGAAGGGTCGATCCGCGTCCTCAAGGGCCTTGAACCGGTCAAACAGCGTCCGGGCATGTACACCCGCACCGACAACCCGCTCCACGTTATCCAAGAGGTTTTAGACAACGCTGCCGACGAAGCGCTGGCTGGTCACGGCAAGAAAATCGCCGTCACGCTGCACAGCGACGGTTCGGTCAGCATCGAAGACGACGGTCGAGGCATTCCTTTTGGCATGCACCCGGAAGAAAAAGTCCCCGTCATCGAAATCGTTTTCACCCGGTTGCACGCAGGCGGCAAATTCGACAAAGGCCAAGGCGGTGCTTATAGCTTTTCCGGTGGCTTGCACGGCGTGGGCGTGAGCGTGACCAATGCGCTGGCCAAACGCATGGAAGTGACTTCCTACCGCGAAGGCCAAGTCGCCCATTTGGTATTTGCCGGTGGCGATGTGGTGGAAAAGCTCAAAATCCGCAAACAAGACGCCAACGACCGCAAACAAGGCACAACCGTCCGCGTCTGGCCTGACGGCAAATACTTCGAGACCTCCAACTTACCGATGAACGAGTTGGTGCATTTGCTACGCAGCAAAGCTGTTTTGATGCCTGGCGTAGGCGTCTGGCTGAGCAACGAAAAAAGCAAAGACACCCAAAACTGGCTCTACAAAGGTGGCCTGCGCGACTACTTGATGCAAACGCTCAATGGCGACCCCGTAATTCCCCTGTTCGAAGGCGAAGGCTATGCAGACAGCAACCACGACAGCTTTGCCGAAGGCGAGGGCGCCGAATGGGCTGTTGCCTTCACCGAGGACGGCCAACCCGTGCGCGAGAGCTATGTCAATTTAATTCCGACCACCGCAGGAGGCACGCACGACTCAGGCTTGCGCGATGGATTGTTTACCGCCGTAAAAAGCTTTATTGAGTTGCACGCCTTGCTCCCCAAAGGCGTCAAACTCATGCCCGAAGACGTCTTTGCCCGCGCCAGTTTTGTGCTCAGTGCCAAAGTGCTGGACCCACAATTCCAAGGCCAGATCAAAGAACGCCTGAACTCGCGTGACGCGGTTCGATTGGTTTCCAGCTTTGTGCGTCCCACGCTAGAACTGTGGCTCAACCAGCACGTCGAGTACGGCAAAAAACTGGCCGAACTCGCCATCAAAGCCGCCCAAACCCGCCAAAAAGCAGGCCAAAAAGTTGAAAAACGCAAAGGCTCTGGCGTGGCAGTCTTGCCTGGCAAATTGACCGATTGCGAAAGCAAAGACACGGCCGATAACGAAGTGTTTTTGGTCGAAGGTGACTCCGCCGGCGGTAGCGCCAAAATGGGCCGCAACAAAGAAAACCAAGCCATCCTGCCCCTGCGCGGCAAAGTGCTCAACACCTGGGAAGTCGAGCGCGACCGCTTGTTTGCCAACAACGAAATCCACGACATCTCCGTCGCCATTGGCATCGATCCCCACGGACCACATGACGAACCAGACTTAAGCGGCCTGCGCTACGGCAAGATTTGTATCTTGAGCGACGCGGACGTGGACGGCTCGCACATCCAGGTTCTGTTGTTAACGCTGTTCTTCAGGCACTTCCCAAAACTCATAGAAGCGGGTCATGTGTTCGTGGCACGTCCACCTTTATTCAGGGTAGACGCCCCCGCCCGTGGCAAAAAGCCTGCTTCAAAAGTCTATGCCCTAGACGAAGGCGAACTCACCGCCATCCTCGACAAACTCCGTAAAGACGGTGTGCGCGAAGGTGCATGGAGCATCAGCCGATTCAAAGGCTTAGGCGAAATGAGCGCAGAACAGTTGTGGGACACGACTTTGAACCCAGACACACGCAGGCTCATGCCCGTGAAACTAGGACAACTCGACTTCCTTCAAACTGAAGGTTTGATTACCCAGCTTATGGGTAAAGGTGAAGCCTCTGCAAGAAGAGAACTCATGGAGTTACACGGCGACAGCATCGAAATAGACGTTTAAAAACAAGGGAAGTTCAACTCAAAAACCCGTAGGTGAGGCCAGCGGCGGCAGCCAACGATTTCTTGTATGAGGCGGATGCCGCCGCTGGCCTCGCCGGAGCGAATAAAAAAATATGTCAGATATCACCACCATAGATTTACCCACAGCCGACAACGACGACGGCATTGCCCTAGGCCATTACGCCCAACGTGCCTACCTTGAATACGCCTTGAGCGTCGTCAAAGGCCGCGCCTTGCCCGACGTCTGCGACGGTCAAAAACCCGTCCAACGCCGTATCTTGTATTCCATGTCCCGCATGGGCTTGGGCTTTAGCGGCAACACCGGCGCCAAACCTGTGAAAAGCGCCCGCGTCGTCGGTGACGTGCTGGGTCGCTACCACCCACACGGCGACAGCGCTGCCTATGAAGCGCTTGTGCGCATGGCGCAGGACTTCGCGCAACGCTATCCGCTCATCGACGGTCAAGGTAACTTCGGTTCGCGCGACGGCGACGGCGCAGCCGCCATGCGATACACCGAAGCACGTTTGGCAAAGATCACCACTTTGTTGCTCGACGAAATCGACGAAGGCACAGTCGACTTCCAGCCCAACTACGACGGCTCCACCGAAGAGCCCAAGCAGTTGCCCGCCCGTTTGCCGTTTGCATTGCTTAACGGTGCGAGCGGAATTGCGGTGGGTATGGCGACCGAAATCCCCAGCCACAACCTGCGCGAAGTGGCGGACGCTTGCATTGCGTTAATCAAAACCCCCAAGATCAGCGATGCTGACTTGCTGGCGCTTTTGCCCGCTCCAGACTATCCAGGCGGCGGACAAATCATCAGCAGTGCCTCCGACATTGCAGACGCCTATCGCACTGGTCGCGGTTCGTTAAAAGTGCGCGCCCGCTGGGTGATCGAAGACCTTGCGCGCGGCCAGTGGCAGTTGGTGGTGAACGAATTGCCCCCCGGCGTGAGTAGCCAGCGGGTACTGGAAGAAATTGAAGAGCTCACCAATCCCAAAGTCAAAGCCGGCAAAAAAGCCCTGAGCCCCGAGCAAAACCAGCTCAAGGCCACGGTGTTGTCCGTGCTCGATGTGGTGCGTGACGAGTCGAGCAAAGACGCGGCCGTGCGTTTGGTGTTTGAGCCCAAAACCCGCACCATCGAGCAACAAGAACTCATCACCACTTTGCTGGCGCACACCAGCTTGGAGACCTCTTCGTCGATCAACCTGACGATGGTGGGTATCGATGGACGCCCAGTGCAAAAGTCGATGCGCGACATGCTCACCGAGTGGATCGAGTTCCGCCAAGCCACCGTTTTGCGCCGTTCGCAACACCGTTTGACCAAAGTGCTGGACCGCATCCATATCTTGGAAGGACGGCAACTGGTGTTGCTCAATATTGACGAGGTGATTGCCATCATCCGTCAAAGCGATGAACCCAAAGCCGCCTTGATACAACGCTTCAAATTAAGCGACCGCCAAGCGGAAGACATCTTAGAAATTCGCTTGCGCCAATTGGCCCGTTTAGAAGCGATCAAGATCAAGCAAGAGCTCAAAGAGTTGAAAGAAGAAAAAGCCAGCCTGGAGGACATCGTGGGCAACCCAACAGCCCTACGCCGCTTGATCGTCAAAGAAATCGAAGCCGACGCTAAGACCTTTGCTGACCCCCGTCGCACGCTGATACAAGAAGAGAAAAAAGCGGTTGCCGAAGTCAAAGTGGTGGACGAACCCGTCACCGTGGTGGTCTCCGAAAAAGGCTGGGTGCGCGCACGTAACGGCCACGGCCATGACCCCAGCAGCTTTGCGTTCAAGGCCGGTGACGGCTTGTATGGCACGTTTGAATGCCGCACGGTCGATACCTTCATCGCTTTTGGTTCCAACGGCCGCATCTACTCGGTTTCCGTGTCTTTGCTACCCGGCGCACGCGGAGACGGCCAGCCTGTCACGACCTTGATCGATCTTGAAGCAGGTACGCAACTCTTGCATTACGTGGCGGGTCCTGCCAGTGCCACGTATTTGCTCAGTAGCTCGGGCGGTTACGGTTTCTTGGCCAATATCGAACACATGGTGTCGCGCAATAAGAGTGGCAAAGCCTTCCTGACTGTCAACGAAGGCGAAACCGTGTGCCGTCCTTCACCCGTGAGCGGTGGATCAGGCGAAACACCGTGGCCAGTGGCGGTCAACGTCGCCTGCGCATCCGTTGGCGGGCGTTTCTTGACCTTCGCTATTGGCGAACTCAAAACCATGGAAAAAGGTGGCCGCGGATTGATGCTGATTGATCTGGAGCCCAAGGACAGTTTAGCTGGCGCAGCGGCCTACAGCCGCAGTGTGCGTATCGAAGGCATTGGTCGAGGCGGCAAGGCGCGGGAAGAAATCTTGGAAATTCGCAGTCTCAACAATGCGAAGGCGGCGCGCGCTAAGAAGGGCAAAGTCGCCGATCTGGGCTTTAAGCCCAGTGGTGTTATCCGATTGGAGTAAAAGTGAAAAGGGGCGGGTAGCAAAAGCCATCCTCATCCGCGTCAAGCCCTTTTAGGGGAAGGCAATAAAAAAGCGGCTTACGCCGCTTTTTTATTAGATTAGTAAGGCCTTAAGCTTTTGACTTGGCGGCTGTGGCGGCAGCGGGTGTCGCTGGTGCAGCGTCTTTCTTGGGAGGGCTACAGTCAAAGCACACAAACATGGAGGAACCCAAGATGCGTTTGAAGGAGCCGTTATTGCGGGGTTTGTGTACGCCGCACTTAATGCAGCTCATGGTGTCGCCAGTTCTGCCAAGTCCCTCGAAAGGCGATCCGCCTTTTTTGGATTTGTATCGCAAACCGTCGTTGGAGATTTCTGTTTTTTCTGGGCGTGACATCGTTTTTGTAGATCTGGACAAAAGCGTATTTTCGCAAATTTATCGGCTGACTTCCTGTAAAAGGCGAAAAAAGCCCTCAAAACGATGAAAAATCTTTCGAAATAGAGCCTAAACCTATGCTTTTTGGGGCTTGGGCTTCGTTTCTTATCCAGTGATAGTTCACCCCCACCGTGGGTATTTGTTCGACAATAGGCAGATGTCACAAGGAGATGCACCATGATTCACTCCAAAACACTACGCAGGCTGGCACTTGGCCTCATGTTTGCACTAGGAATTTCCTCTGTACAGGCGCATGGCCCAAGGGGCTATGTGGGCTTCCACTATGGCTGGGGCGGCTACTACGACCCTTGGTTGGCGCCAGCCATCGTAGGCACCGCGATTGTGGGAACGTCAATTTATATGTCCCGCCCTTATGGCGTGGTGCAACCCAGCACGGTTTATATCAACACGCCACCACCTGCGGTCATAGTGAGCAACCCTCCGCCTCCTGTGCAATGGGTTGGCGCGCCAAACGCCCCAGTCTCTGAGGCTTACTACTGCCGCGAAACAGGGCAGTATTTTCCAATTGCGCAAACCTGCGTCAGCCCTTGGTTGGTGGTTTACCAACGCTAACAAATTTAGAAAGCCACGCTGTCATCCGGCTGGCTGATCCACGCGTTGTTAGAGAGACCGTTTGGTCTTTGATATCAGAACAAGGAGTTCTTGATGAAACGTCTCTCTAAACTCTTAGTCAGTCTTTTGATTGGCGCCTTAGCAGCTCCAGCTTTTGCCCATGGTGGTTTTGGACACGGTGGACATGGCGGTTTCGGCCCCTACGGTGGCTTTCGTGGTGGTTACGAATACCGCCGTGGTTGGGATAACAACTGGGTTGGTCCTGTGATTGGCGCCACGATTTTGGGTGGGGCTTTGTATGCTGCAAGTCGCCCCCCTGTCTATGTTGTGCAACAGCAGCCGATCGTCAGTGCGCCCCCGCAGGGTGCTTATTACTGCAGTGCTTACCAGCAGTTCTATCCTAATGTGCCGACTTGCCCAGTGCCTTGGCAGATCGTTCCGTACCACTGAACTTAAAGGGTCACGAATTCTTTGTGGCCTTCGCGATTCGAATACCGCACGGTCCCGCCTAGAGTCTCCACTTCTACGCGGGCTTTTCTTTCCCCGTAGACCTTGTGCTTGAGCCACGCCAATTCGTCTTGCAATTCTTTGTCGCCAGCCAATTGACGGTTCCAGCAACGCAAATCAGCGGACCAACGGTATCCACGGGCTTTCAAAATATCTTTGGTTTCAAAAGGCGAGCCAACGGCATATACCTTTTTCATAGGCTTGTTGAGTGTTTCTAACAAGGCCAACAAAGCGGTTTGTTGGCTTTGCGGCAACACTTGGTTCAGTAATGCAAGGAGGGCGCGGCAATCTGCCTCTGCGCGGTGAGCTTCATAAAAATAGCCTTGCGTGGTGAGCAAATATTCCAACTTCGCGGAGCCGAAACCTTCTTCGCGCCAATCAATGTCTTTGATGCTGCAAGCCCAGTTCAGCGTTTCAAAAACTGGCCAGCGCGCTTCCACAAAAGGCCTGTCAAACGCAGCGTTGTGCGCGATCACCACCACCACGTTTTTAAGCAAAGCGTCGACCTGCGCGTCGTCAATCTGCTTGCCGTGCACCATCTCGTCGGTGATGTGATGCACAGCAATGGTCGCGGGTGGAATTGGAAAACCTGGATCTTCAAGTTCATCAAAAACATCCAACACTTTGTGGATTTCACCAGTGATCGGGTCGAAATCAAAAAGCAACATGCCCAGTTCAATGACTCTGTCGTGCTGGGGATCAAAGCCTGTGGTTTCGGTATCAAGCACCACGCCACGACAGAGTTTGTTGCCCGCTAATGCGGGGTTAAACACACTGGTGTGTGTCAGTCTGCGCAGCACTTTGTAGTCTGGGTGACGTTCTAGTTGTTGGGCCAATGCTTCGATCTCGGATGTCATCGTGTGTGTCTCAGGTGTGGGCGATAGAAATGCGTATTGTGATCGGTATGCGCAATGAAAAGCTTCTGACGCAAAGGGGCCGATATGGTGCGGTATTTGACTCAGCGCTAGATTTATCGCAATTGTTTGCTTTGACTTTTTTCAATGGCATTTGCTAAGAAAAGCCCCAGTCCCAATGCAACAAATGACGCACATCCAATCACAAAGCTAGACGAAAAATGGGTTAATAAATTTGCCAGCATCAACACGCCCAATGATTGGCCTAAGAATAAAAATCCAGCAAACAAGGTAACGCCAGTCCCTCGCGCGGTGGGAACCATTTGTGTTGCATGCACCTGCATGGTGTTGTGAAACATTGCAAAGCCAAATCCGCCACCAAAACAGGCGGGAAGGGCGAGCGGCCACCACGGTGTGAAAGCAATCACCAGAAAACTCACAGCTAGAGCACTGGCGCCGACTCGGGACAAGCCAGTTTCACCAAATTTACGAATGGTGTACTTGGCAGTGGCCATATAGACCATGCCACCCAAGCCAAAAAGCGCAGCAGTGCTACCTGCAATCGTGAGAGAAACGCCATGCGTATTGTGTAAGTGCGTCGCGGTGATTGCCAATAACCCAAACACACACGCACCCTCAATCACTGCGATCGAAAGAATCGTTCTCACCCAAGCATCTCTGCCTGCAAGAAAAAGTTGTTTGAAAAAACCTGCTGAAACATGGTGTTGGTGGTGGGAGGCATCTAGTTTTTTCCAATGTCGCCAAAGTAAAAAACTCACCGTCCAGAAAAAACACGCCATCATCACAAAGGCCCAGCGCCAACCCAAGGTGTCGGTGAGTAACCCCCCGAAGAACTGCCCCGAGGTGATGCCCAACATGGTTCCTAAACCAACGCGCGCCAATGTTTCTTGGCGCTTGTGGTAATCGATGGCATCGCCCACCCAAGCCAACGACATAGGAATAATTCCTGCAGAAAAAATAGCGGTGGCTATGCGTGCAATGACCAACTGCTCTAAGCCGCTGCTCACGGCGGAAAAAATGCAACCTATCCCGCACCCCAAAGTGGCGAGGATGACCACGCGGTACTTGCCCCAGCGGTCACCCACGGGTCCATAAAGTAGTTGCATCACGCCATAGCTGATGGCAAACATAGATACCACCTGCGCTACCGCGCCCATAGGTGCATCAAATACCTTGGCGAGTTCGGGCAGCATGGGATCGCAAATACGCTGCACCGACATGCTGGAAAAAGTTGCTAAAGACAGCAACAAAATCGCCCGCTTGGTAGCAGGCGAAAGCTGATAGTCTTGGGAGGAGGTATTTGCTGAATTCAAAACATTAGAACTTTACTACGAGCAAACTGATAAAAACGCTAAAAACATCAAATTCACCAAATAGCGTTTAGCATGGAGGGATGAGTAAAAAATGGTTTTCTTTGTTCTTTATTGTGAGTGTTGTGATTTTTCAAGTTCTTGCAACTTTGAAAGGTGGCGACACACTTAGCACTGCTAGCGCAGACTCCAATCTTTCCAACATCCCAACCCAAGCCGAAGTCTTGGGTGTTTATTTCACGCCTCCTGCCGGTGCAGCGCAAGCGATTGTCAAAACGATTGATGCCAGCAGCAGTGAAGTTTTAGTGCAGGCTTATGGCTTCACACATAACGCGATAGCCCAAGCGATCATTCGGGCGCATCATCGCGGTGTGAAAGTGTCAGTGTTGTTAGATCAAAAGAGCGACCACACCAACCGTTATGTGGTGGATCTTTTCAACAATGCGCAAGTCACCATGCGACAAGATGGCAAGCACGCCATTGCGCACAACAAAGTGATGGTGATTGACGAGCACATAGTGATCACAGGTAGCTTTAACTTCACAAACTCTGCAGAAACGCGCAATGCAGAGAACTTTTTGATACTTAAATCATCTGCGCTTGCAGCGCGTTACAAGGAAGAATGGCTGAAACACTGGGCGCACGGGGTCTAAAGAGCCGTTGCGACGAGTTAGGTAATCACCTCTAAAGACGCCCCAATTTAGCCTCAAATGCACTAACTGAGGTGCATCTTGCCTAAAATTCAATCCAAGTTGTTTAACAAAACGCAAGCACCCCATGCCGTGTTTTGACCAACACCATTTCATTTTTTAACTTTTGGAGATATTTCATGACACTTACCCCTGAACAAGTAGTTGCAGCAAACAAAGCAAACTTAGAAACATTAGTTGGTTTGACCACCAAAGCTTTCTCTGGCGTTGAGCAACTCATCGAATTGAACTTGGCCGCTGCAAAGTCAGCCATGACCGATTCACAAGAGCACATCCACGCTAGCTTGAGCGTGAAAGACGCACAAGAATTGTTGGCACTGCAATCTAGCCTTTTCCAGCCTTTGGCTGAAAAAGCAGTGGCATACAACCGCCATTTGTATGAAATCGCAACTGGTACAGGCGCGCACTTCCACGGCACCGTAGAAGGTAAAGTGGCTGAAGCACAAAAAGCTTTCCACGCCATGGTGGACAACGCTGCTAAAAATGCACCAGCTGGTTCTGAGGCCGCTGTTGCTGCTTTCAAAACGGCAGTGTCTGCTGGAAGCAACGCACTCGAAACCGTGCAAAAAGCTGTCAAGCAAGCCACTGAAGTAGCTGAGTCCAACTACAAGACTTTTGCTGAAACTGCCTTGAACGCAACAGGTGCTGCTACTACTTCTCCACGCAAGTCTGCCGCTAAAAAGCGTTAATTTGAAACGTGGATAAAGTCGATGGCGTCGTAATCGGCGCCGGTGTCGTCGGTTTAGCCGTTGCCAGAGCCCTGGTAACGGCTTCTCCTTTTGGGGCGCGCGAATGGATGGTGTTAGAGGCTACCGACGCCATTGGCACAGGTACGAGTTCGCGTAATAGCGAAGTCATTCACGCTGGCATTTATTACCCCCAAGGCTCCCTCAAAGCCAAGTTGTGCGTTCAGGGGCGACACCAGTTGTATGACTACTTGCAGAAAAACGGAATTGCGCACAAGCGTTGCGGCAAACTTATTGTGGCTACACATGAGAGCCAAGTTCCAACCCTCGAAGCTATCAAAAACAAAGCCCATGCCAATGGCGTGACAGATTTGGTGCACATCGATGCTGCAACAGCGCAAAGTATGGAGCCTGCTCTCGCCTGTTTGGCGGCATTGCATTCCCCCAGCACCGGCATCATCGACAGCCACGCTTATATGCTGAGTTTGCAAGGTGATTTTGAAAACGCAGGTGGATTGGTGGCGTTTCACGCAAGCGTGGAGAGCGCAATTTGCACTCCTGAGGGCATCGTCTTGCAGATGGCAGACGGCACCGAGTTGATGGCTCAAACGGTGGTCAATGCTGCTGGATTGACGGCCCCCTGGTTAGCAGCCAAATTCAAAGGCCTTTCAGAGCAATATGTGCCTAAGGCTTACTTTGCCAAAGGCAATTACTTCACATTGAGCGGCAAATCGCCATTCTCTAGATTAATTTATCCCGTACCTGAAGCCGCTGGTTTAGGCGTACACCTGACGCTCGATTTAGGGGGCCAAGCTAAGTTCGGACCTGACGTGCAGTGGGTAGACAGTCCTGACGATTTAGCCGTTTCTTTGGAACACGAGGAAGCTTTTTATCGGGAAGTGCGTAAATACTGGCCGGCTTTACCCGACCAAGCTTTGCAACCCGGATACGCGGGCATGCGTCCCAAAATTTCAGCTCCGCATGAGGTGGCGGCAGATTTTTGTATCCAAGGGCCTGCACAACACGGCGTCAAGGGCTTGGTGAATTTATTCGGAATTGAATCTCCAGGGCTTACTAGTTCTTTGGCTATTGGAGACGCTGTATGTGAGGCTTTGCAGGTCTAAAGCTGTCTTTGACAGTTTTTCGATGCGTTGTTGATGTTGTTGTTACAAACTGTTCGTGCCTGTAGTTATTGCGTAAATTTCACCTTTAGCCATTCGCTGGCTTCTTTGCTTGTCCAATCGACTGGGCCTTCCACAACCCAAATGGGTTTGCCTTGCGCTGACACGATCATGGAGGAGGGAAACACCTTAACAGCCCATTTTTTTGCAATCTCTCCTTGTCGATCTGCTATGACTGGAAGATTGAATCCATTTCGCGTGACGAACTGCTGAATTTTGCTAGGCGTTTCTTTGACATTGATGGTCAAGATAACCACACCATGGTTATCCGAGAAATCTTGGAGAGTTTGAAGAGAAGGCAGTTCTTCTAGACACGGCGCACACCAAGTCGCCCAAAAATTCAAAACAACAACTTTGCCCTTGAGTTGCTGCCAATTCCATGTCTTGCCTGAGAGATCGGTGTATTCAATAGGGGGCGCATTGAAGCTTTTCGGCCATGCTTTCTTTTCGAACTGCGCGTGTGCTTGACACGCAAATAACAGCAGGGCAAGCCCAATCCCCCATAAACAAAGGCTTGCCCTGTATTTCATCGATTTTAAATTTCGCGTGCCGAGATTTGGTACTTGAAATCGTCCGGTGCGTAGGAGTCAAACCGACCTTCATTGTTTTCGCCAATGGGATACATAAAGAACCCTAGACGGTCACCCTTGCTTTGGGGTAGCGTCAAGTCATGCGCCATATTCCATGCGACCCAGTTGCCTTCCCAGCCACCAAAGAGCGCTTGGTAAACAGGTTTGACTACCGGATGTTGATTCGATTTGATCCACTCTGCTGTTTCTAATCGCATCACCTTGGCAACGTCGGCAGGATCCATAGCCATCCACCCTTGACCTTTTATGTAGGCCTCTGCGCGACAGTGTTGTGCCCCTTTTAAGTTGGCTGAGTTACCCGAGAGTTCTTTGTAGCCAAATGCAGAAGGAACTAAACGTAAACCGTAGACATCACGTGCAGGGATACCGACTGATCGGCATAGTCCGACAAATAGTGCATTGATATCAGCACATTTACCGCCTAAGTTTCCAGTCTCCAACATGGTCTTGATATCGCCCTCGCCACATCCTCTGACCTTGGGTTCTCGCCAAGCATTGGCGACTATCCAATCGTAAATAGCGCGTACTTTTTCTAAGTCTGTATTGGCACCAGCGATTGCTTTTGTCGCAGTGGTTTTCACAATGCCGTCTGTAGGTAATAGGGAAGTTGCACGCGTGAAGTATTTCAACGTAGCCGCATCTTCGATTACAGGGCTATTGGCAGTTGGTGCGCGATTTTGCGTTTGAACACGACTGGTAATTTCTACATAAGGTTTATCGACGCTTGCAGGAAACTCTGCGTACAGCATTTGCACACTTTGCAAGCTGTCAGTGCGCAAGCGCGTAACGCCATTGCTGGAGAAAGAACTGTTTTCTGATTTTTGCCAATCGCTGTTCACACTTGGAACAGGAAGCCAGACACGCGTGACACCATCTGTTTTAAGAACATCCACACGGGTCGTCACTTCAAAAGTACGCCATTTCCCAGTTTGGGGTGTGAAAACGCGGTCAGATGTAGGGGTTGTTGCGGGGGATGTTGCTTGCGCAAAAGCCAAAGGCGATAAAGAAAGCGCGCCCATAGAGGCGACTCCCTTTAAAAGGGAACGACGAGCGGTGGTCATCAAAGAACTCCGGATATATAAAAGAGAGACCTGTCGGCGCATACGAGGACTTATCAGTCCAATGCCTCGAAGGCAGGTCGTTTTGCATCATGATTGACGCATAACAGTTGGAATCTTATCTTGAACTAGCGATGGTCCTTATAAAAGCAACGTTGAATTGCGATAAGTGAATTGAAAAGAG
>Ga0228703_1000865_pt1 | contig 19901 bp, 15 predicted proteins | sample McNCre217_Aug_MG_3_FD_178020 | JGI IMG/M metagenome (GOLD analysis project Ga0228703, IMG submission 178020) | Freshwater microbial communities from McNutts Creek, Athens, Georgia, United States - 29-17_Aug_MG | ecosystem: Environmental > Aquatic > Freshwater > Creek | place: USA: Georgia... | reverse complement strand
GCACCTGTCTTTTTCTCATCTGTGTAACGCAAACCAACAGTCGCTGTTGTTTTCTCGTTAATAGAGTAATCAACCTGACCATATGCTGCCTTAGCTTCAGTGCCAACACCAAAATTGGTTTGACGCTTCATAGCAGCAGCTGGGTTGAAAGTGAAGAAAGCACCAATCTGATCCTGAACTGTTCGTCCGTTATCGCTGAAATAGTACAAACCACCAACATATTTAATGTCTTTGGTTGATCCAATCAACTGTACTTCATGCGAGTGAGTTTGATAGCTCGTGCTACGAATACCAGCAAAAGTATTCACGGCAGTACCATCATAATCACCAACGTCTTTATAAGCCATATCACGATAGCTACCAATGTACTTAATTGAGTTGTTAGCATTTAAAGCTGTTTCTGCAACCCATGTATGACCTGTCACACTTAAATTTTGGTTAGGTACATATCCAGGAGTTGAAGAAGTTGCTGAAGGCAAACCTACCTGAAGTGATGAAGCCATAGCTGCTGAGATACCCGCAAAATATGATGGGTAACATCCTGGAACGCTAACATATGAACAATAGCCAGTTGTCTTAATTAAAGACATTGGTGTTGTTGTCTCGTTAATGTTGCTGCTATCAAAAGAGTAGTAGAACTTAGTATCTTTTGATACATCAAATTTAGCGCCAAACTTGTATGCTTCACGATCACGGTTACCCCACTTATCTGAAGCATTAGGGTTAGCTAACCAACCATCTTGGTTTTCTCTGCGAGCAGCAAAATTTAAGCTCAACTTATCGTCAATTTTAGGAAGATCGATAGAAACTTTTTCTACACGACGGCCATAATTACCGATCTCAAAACCAACGTTACCTGAGAACTCACCACTTGGCTGACGTGTTACAAAGTTAACAGCACCACCCGTTGTGTTTCTACCGAATAAAGTACCTTGTGGACCACGCAATACTTCAACACGCTCCAAATCAAGCATATCTAACAATGCGCCTTGGTTTTTACCAACGAATACACCATCCACATACATACCAACACCTGGGTCAGCCCAGATTGATGGCTGGCCGGTACCTAGACCACGAATTGTTGTTGCGGCAATTAAGCCTGAAACAGGCGCAGCCACAACGTTTAAGTTAGGAGCTGCACCTTGTAAATCTGCTGCGCCTTCAATTTTGCGATTCTCAAGAGCTTGGCCTGAGATGGCTGTAATAGAAATAGGCACGTCTTGAATACGTTCCGTTCTCTTTTGTGCAGATACAACCACCTCTTCCAATGCCTGTTGAGCAAATGCATTACTTGCAAATGCCACAGAAATCAAGAAAGGAAGTGTACGCAATGTAAATTTCGTAACTTGCTGACTCTTCATTTATCTCTCCTAGGTTTTAAAAGGCGGTAATACTTTTCCGCACGATGACAGTGTCTAATTCATCACCCCCTATAACATCGTCCATTTGAGTTATAACGGGGTATGTGTTGCTTTTTTTTAACTTGGGATTTTCCCTACTAGGGATATTACCTAGCAGGGTTTGAGGCGAGAATTAGCGAACTGCTCGTGGCATGCCCAATCCAAACTGAGCAATGATTTCTCGTTGAATTTCATTGGTACCACCACCAAAAGTTAACATCGGTGCGCCGCGTGTTTCGTAATCTAATTCACCATACAAAACAGCCGCAGCTGAATCAGAATTAATCAAACCAGCACTGCCCACGATTTCCATTAACTTGTGGAGCACATCAATATTTGTTTCAGCCCCATAAACCTTAGTTGTAGAAGCTAGCGCAACATCCATCTTGTTGTTTTCAAGATCACTAGCAATACGGAAGTTGATTAAACGCATCGCTTCTAAGCGCGCATAGCATTCAGCCAGAGTCGTTCTAACCCATGGCTTATCAATCGCACGATGGCCATTTTCATCAGGCGCCTTTGCCCAATGGAAAACTCGGGTAAACGGTCCAAATACTTTATCTGACCATGAGCCTAAACCAAGACGTTCATGATTTAACTGCGCTGTAATTAGCTTCCATCCGCCATTAAGTTCGCCTACCAACATTTCTGCAGGCACCTTTACATCGTCATAATAAGTTGCTGCAGTAGGGTTCGCTGTCGTTGGAATAATCGTATGTGAAAAACCCTTTGACTTGGTGTCAACAATCAAAATCGAGACGCCTTTGTGTCTTGGCAAATTCTGATCAGTTCTTGCAGCCAACCACACGTAATCAGCATCGTGCGCGCCAGATGTCCAAAGCTTATTACCGTTAACCACAAAATGATCAATCGGTGAGCCCACTGGTTGAGCTGCTGTCTTTAATACAGCCAAGTCACTACCTGCGCCAGGCTCAGAATAACCAATCGCAAAGAAGATCTCACCAGCAGCAATGCCTGGCAAGAATGTTTTCTTCTGAAAATCTGTGCCCGCCTCCATTAAGGCAGGTCCAACTGTGCTAATTGTTACAAACGGTAATGGCGCCCCTGCAATATTGGCCTCTTCAAAAAAGATCAATTGCTCTGTCGCCGCATAACCCTGACCACCAAACTCTTTTGGCCAACCAACTGCCAACCAACTATCAGAGCCCATTTGCTTTACTAATCTTCGATACTCAGAACCACCTTCAGAACCTCTTAACTTCACCCGAATCTCAGGATTCATTAAAGTTTTAAAGTAGTCGCGAATTTTCATTCGCAATTGATATTGCTCAGGGGTTAAATCAACAAACATTATGCAACTCCAAGAATTAAACCGCTGGTAGGAACGCCTGTTCCAGCAGTAACTAATACATTGCTGACATCTTTAACTTGATTAACTGCACTGCCGCGAACTTGACGCACACCTTCTGCAATACCATTCATACCATGAATATAAGCTTCACCTAATTGACCGCCATGTGTATTAATAGGTAGCTGTCCACCACGAGCATGTTGACCTGCGCGAATAAAGTCTTTAGCCTCACCACGCTTGCAAAAACCAAACTCTTCTAACTGAGGCAAAACAAATGGTGTGAAATGGTCATAGATAACCGCAGTCTGAATATCTTTTGGTCCTAAACCACTTTGTGCGTAAAGTTGTTTAGCTACCAAACCCATTTCTGGCAAACCAGTAATGTCATCACGGAAATACGACGTCATAATTTGTTGACCATCACTAATACCTTGTGCGGCGCCTTTAATATAGACTGGCTTTTGCTTAAGGTCTTTCGCTCGATCAACTGATGTAATGATCATGGCTACCGCACCATCAGATTCTTGACAGCAATCAAGCAATCTTAAAGGCTCACAAATCCATTTAGAGTTTTGATGCTCTTCAAGCGTAATAGGCTTGTTGTAAAAGAAAGCTGCCGGATTTGTTGCGGCAAAATCCCTAACCGCAACGGACACTCGTCCAAAGTCCTCAGATGTAGCACCGTAGGTATGCATATATCTTTGAGCAAACATACCTACCCAAGATGCCGGTGTATGAAAACCATGAGGCATATACCAACCATAGTTGACGTTTTCAAAAATAGGCGTCGAAGCAAAACCATAACTTCCACTACCAAATCGATACCATGAACGTTCATTCATGGCTCGATATACAACAACAGTTTTAGCAATGCCAGTAGCAACGGCCATAGCGGCATGAAGCACAGGTGCGCAAGCAGCACCACCGCCATGAGGAATTTGAGAAAAGAAACTAACGTTCTTTGCGCCTAATAATCGAGCAATCTCATACTCAGGAACTTTATCAACTGTATAGCTAGAAAACCCATCCACTTCAGAAGGGTCAATACCAGCATCATCTAAAGCAGCTAGCGTAGCCTCTAAAGCCAAACGTAACTCTGTTCTACCTGAATTCTTAGAAAACTCAGTGGCTCCCAATCCCACAATAGCGGCACTTTTGGAAATTAAATGAGATGACATCGATTGATCCTTTATTTACTGCAAAACGACACAAACAGTGCCAGTCACATGATTACCCATACCGTTTTTACCCTTTAAGGTCACGGTAACGGACTTTGCTTGAGGATTTAAATCAGACACCTCACCAGTCAACACCATCGTGTCACCAGGGTAATTAGGAATACCCAACTTGATTTTTATTGACTTGAAAACTGCTTGAGGACCAGCCCAATCTTCAACAAACCTCTCAACTAAACCATTGGTAGTTAAAATATTCATAAAAATATGAGGCGAGCCCAAAGCTTGAGCAGCCTCAAGATCATGATGCCCAGGGAAATAATCCCTAGTAGCTATAGCTCCTCCAGCAATCAAAGGAACCGTAATGGGAATCGATAAAGCAGGCAAACTATCGCCCACCTTTACATCATTAAACTTTTTGGTGTTCATCAAGGTCATATTTCCATCCTAGATTATTGTTATCCGCCAACCAATCGCCAAGACGCTCAAGGTGAGCGCCTGTACCGCCAAGAGCAATCGACAAGGCTCTACTCCAGTACAAGAAACGATGAATTGGATAGGTTCTATCAACGCCAATACCACCATGCACATGTTGAGCAAGGTGGCCTACTCGATGGCCCGCCGAATTAGCCAAGTATTTAGTTGCATAAGCTTGAGGGGTACAGTCATAACCCTGATCAAGACGCCAAACTAATTGATACAAAGAAGTACGCAAAACTTCGCAATCAATAAAACAATCAGCCATAGTCATTTGTACTGCCTGGAATGAACCAATTGCGCGCTCAAACTGTTGGCGCTCAGCGGTATAACTAACAGCACGGCCAACCTGCCCAGTAAGTACTCCAAGTTGCAAAGCAGCCAAACAGGCAATCGACCGTTGTTCTAACCAAGCAAATGCTTCTTGAGGAAATAATGAAACTGCGACATTAGAAAACTCTAAATTAGAAACACCCTCGTAGAATTGACTTCTACCATTTACCTTTTTAATACCCGCGTCATTTAAATTTTCAACAAGTACCAAATGAGGCTTACCAGCAACTACAACAGTCAAAATTGCTGATTGCGCTGTATCACCTAAAGGAACCGCAGTTACTCGACCACTCAAAAGTGGGGGCTGACCCTCTTGAATTTTTAAGCTCAGTTGATTAACTTGGCTTTCATAGTGTGCGTCTAAGCTTAATGTGGCTAAAACCTCACCAGCTGCAAGCCTCTCAACTAAGGCTGTCTTGTCATCCCCTAAAAAATGGCTGACGGCAAGCGCCACTAATTGATGACGCCACAAAGGAACCTGGCCTAAGTGTTTGCCTTGTGGAATAAGCACCGCTAATAAATCTTGCATGCCCAAGCCACTACCACCTTGATCCTCAGGGATTAAAAGTGCATGCAACCCAGTTTCAATCACCTTATCCCAAATATCAAACCTCATCGCCTCACCACTCGTATCATGAGCAGCCATAGCGGCATCATTTCCAAAGTCGCCAAATAAACTTTCAGCTAATTCAGAAATGGCCAGTTGATCTTCGCTAAATTTAAAATCCATAGAAATCCCAATTACAGAACTGGCTTAAATAAAGGCAAGGTGATATCACCCTGATCTGTCTCAACCACTTTAAATACCACCTCAACCCTCATACCAATTTTGATATTTTTAGGATCAATGTCAGTGAGACCTCCAACAATACGCGTGCCTTCATCTAACTGAATCAACGCTATTGGGTTTGGATAATCAAATGGGGGAACTTCTGGATAATGCATCACCACAAATGAGTAAATCTCACCCAACCCTTTAGAGGTCAATGTATCCCATTCAAAAGAATGGCATGAAGGGCATGACGGACCCGGTGGATGTCTTAGTGTTCCACAAGATTTGCAACGTTGGATCAGTAATTTGCCTTCTTTAGCACCTTCCCAAAAGAATTTGGTGTCATCACTAATACCAGGAGCTGGCCGCATAATTTTCGGAATCCCAGCAGGCTTGTCCTCGGCCTTCTTAGGTGCCCCGGCATTAGCAGGCTTAAATTTAAATACCCGGAACAATAATTCGCCAACTTTTTCATCTCCCCCTGCTTTTTCAGAGAAATAGGTCATGATCAAAGTTACAAAAAATCCCGTGCCTAATGCGGTTGTTTTTTCATCGCCAACATCCTGTAGGCGAGTGGTGTAATAAATACTTTCACCCACTGATAAATAACGATCAAACTCTAACTCCGAATTAACAGCCACAACTGCTGGATAGCCGTGAGATTCAATCATCTTAAGGACTTCATAAGGATTTTCCTTAGTAGATCCCGGTGCGTAATTATTAATATGGAGACCCTCCATACACCAAACCTGTAGCATCGCTGGCGGCACAGTTAAACGCCCATGCGGCGAGCTCTCACCATAACCTGAATCATAGTAAGAAGGGTTGTCTATCCCCATCATTTCGCACCATTGTCTAGCCATAGGGCTATTCACGGGATCCCAAGAATTTACCCGACCATACTCTTTACCCACCATGGCCTTAACGCCATCAAACCAAGTTGCCTGACTCAAGTCAAATCTCCTTGAAGAATCTATTAAATAATCAGCTATTGTTTGCTGCTGTCAAAAAAGCTGGCTTCTCGCCGCCACCATGCAACAAAATATTGCTACCGCTAATGTAAGAAGCAGCCGGTGAAGATGCGAATAAACAGGCATCAGCCACATCCTTTGGAGTTGCCATGCGGCCCAAAGGAATCGTTTCAGCAACAGCAGCAATTCCTTTTTCATCACCATAGTGCAAGTGAGATTGCTCTGTCTTAACAAGACCTGGGCTTACCGTTACCACACGAACTTTAGGAGCCCACTCCACCGCCAAAGATTCCACCAACTTAAGAATGCCAGCTTTAGCAGCGCCATAAGCGGCTGTTCCTGGTGAAGGTCTCAAAGCACTAATACTACCTATAAAAATAATAGTGCCCCCATGTGTATTTCTCTGCATCAAGCGATTAGCTTGCTGAGCCACATGCAATGGCGCCAATAAATTTAAACGAATGATCCCCTCATGGAATCTTGGAGAAGCATCTGCTGCAAGTGCATAAGGGCTACCTCCAGCATTATTGATAACAATATCTAACTTGCCATATTTTTTATCAATGAATTCAAACATGCCAGTCAATGCATCAGCATCTCTCACATCAACAGCGTAAAAATCTAGTTTTTTTTCTTTAAGTGTTGTTGCTTGCTCATCGCTTAAATTACGTCCACAAACAATAACTTGGGCGCCTTGACTAGCGTAAGAAGCAGCAATAACTAAGCCAATCCCCTTGGTTCCACCAGTCACCAAGACAACCTTACCTGTAATATCTGCTTGCATTCTGTTCATAAAAAGCTCGTTTTTTGTCTATATTCATTGAGTTATGACCCAATTCTAGCGAGCAAACCTATCCTCAACCTCACCCAAACAGACGATAGCGCCAACTCTTATTAGTGGAATAATCACCACGAAGTACCCATGAAAGCATGTTTCAAAATGACCTCTTACTTTGACTTTATTATTATCGGAGCAGGCTCAGCTGGTTGCGTCTTGGCAGCCAGGCTCACAGAAAACCCAGAAAATCAGGTGCTTCTGCTTGACGCAGGCGATGGCGGCGACGATTTACTTGTAAAAATGCCCGCTGGCTGGGGGAAGATTGTTGATAGTCCTAAATATTCATGGTTATTTAAAACAAATCCAGAGCCTCACCTTCATCAACGTCAAATAGACATCCCAAGAGGCAAAGTTTTAGGTGGTTGCTCTGCGATCAACGGCATGATTTATATCAGAGGCCAACGAGAAGACTACGACATCGACTGGAAAAATGCCGGGGTTGAAGGATGGAGCTGGGAGGAAAATCTTCCCTATTTCATCAAATCAGAAAAACAAACCGAATTTAAAAACTTAGAGGGCCATGGTTATAACGGCCCCATGATCATCTCAGAGGTATCTCATAAACACTCTGTAAGCGAATTGATTATCCATGCAGGCCAACAAGCAGGGCTGTCTTTTACCCAAGATTTCAATAATGGTCAGCAAGAAGGCATTGGCTACTATCAAACTATGACGCATAAAAAAGAGCGTTGGTCTGCCGCCAAAGGATTTCTTGCGCTAGCGAAAAAGAGAAAAAACTTTACGCTGATAACAAAAGCTCATGTCGACAAAATTATCATTAAAGACAAAAAAGCAATTGGAGTTAGCTATATCAAGAAAAATCAGTACTTTGATTGTTTCAGTAAACAAGAAGTTTTACTTTCGGCAGGTGCTATAGGATCACCAGCAATTCTCATGCGCTCAGGCATTGGAGACCCTGAAAAGTTAAACATATTAGGCATACCTGTTGAACACGCTAACCCAAGCGTTGGTAAAAATCTTCACGATCATTTAATTGTGCCGATTACTTTCAAGCTAAAAAATCATCAATATAGCCTCAATAAACAATTACAACCAATTGGCCTTGTGGGTGAAACATTCAAATATTTATTTAATAAATCAGGAGCATTAACTTCATGCGCCGCTGAAGTTGGTGTTTTTTGCAAAAGTAGCTCCGAGCTCCAGAGACCAGACTTGCAATTCCACTGCCTACCTTTTAGCGGGGACTTAGAAACAGCAGCTAAAACAGGAAAAAAAGTATCGGATGCGTACCCCGGGATAACGCTAGCCCCCTGTCAAACCAGACCAAGCTCAAGAGGCTCAATAGAAATTACTGGCAAAGATATCGATGCCCCTATCAAGATGAATTTCAACTACCTCGCCACAGATCTGGATCAGAAAATCACTATTGCAGGCATGCGTTGGGCTCGTAAAATTGCAACTCAAAAAGCACTCTCCCAAATTGAAGCAACAGAAATGGGGGCAACTTCCTCGGCCAACACGGACGAGGAATACCTAGAAGTAGCAAAAAAATACGGGTTAACAACTCATCACCCAGTAGGTACTTGCAGAATGGGTAAAGATTCAGATGCCGTAGTCAATAACCGACTTCAGTTAAATGGCATCAATAATCTAAGAGTAGTTGACGCATCAGTTATACCAAGTATTACATCAGGGAATACGCACGCACCAACCACCATGATTGCCGAAAGAGCATCCGACTTTATCTTAAATAAAACTAATTAATTTAAAAGGAATTAATAATGAATCAACCGAACATTACGACGTTACTAGAAAATCAGAAGAAAGCCTTTATTAATGAAGGCCCAGTTACTCATGCAGTTCGAGTTAAAAGAATTCAAACAGCGATTGATTTATTAATTAAATATGAAAAACAATTAACAGACGCCATGAGTGCAGACTTTGGTGGCCGTCACCCTGGATTCTCACTCATGAACGATATATTGGGCAGCCTGAGTTCCCTAAAACACGCCAGAGAAAAATGTGGTGACTGGATGCCCTCTGAAAAACGCGCCCCATTTGCCCCCTACGATCAAATGGGCGCCGATGCATGGGTGATGTATCAGCCTAAAGGAAGTATTGGCATTGTCGGCACCTGGAATGCTCCTGTTTACACCCTATTTGCACCACTAGCTTATGTATTTGCTGCAGGCAATAGAGCAATTCTAAAACCATCAGAAGTGTCTCAAAATACATCAGCTGTTATTGCTAAAGCAGTGGCAGAAATGTTTGACCCATTAGAACTTGCGTGCACTGAAGGTGATGCGAAATTTGCAGGTGAATTTACAAGTCAAGCCTTTGACCACATCGTCTTTACCGGCAGTACTGCGGTTGGTAAATTGGTGATGCAAAATGCTGCAAAAAACCTAGTTCCCGTAACTCTAGAGCTAGGCGGGAAATCTCCAACAATTATTGGCAAAACTGCTGATGTAGATGTGGCCGCATGGCGCATTAGCGCAGCTAAAGCCTCCAACAATGGTCAACTTTGCGTCAATCCTGATATCACTTATGTACCTAGTGAAAAATTAGAAGCATTCATTGTTGCGATGAAAAAAAATACTAACGATATTTTCCCTTCGATTGCCAACAACCCTGATATCACTGGCATCATTAATGAGAAACATTTGCAACGCATTGAAGGTTACATTGGCGACGCAAAAGAAAAAGGCGCTCGCATTGAAGCTCTCACCGAATCTGTTACAGATTTAGCGAACAGAAAACGTGGCTTGCGACTAGTGATTAATCCTGGCAAAAATACCCAAATCATGCAAGAAGAAATATTTGGGCCAGCGATGATTATTCAAACATATGATGACATCAAACAGGTGGTGGCTGACATCAACTCAAGACCAAGACCTTTGGCACTATATTACTTTGGTCAAGATACTCAAGAACAAGACTTTGTTTTAGGAAACACCATCTCTGGCGGTGTATCCATTAATGAAGCCATGATGCATGCAGCGATGCATGACGCCCCATTTGGTGGCATCGGAGCATCTGGTATGGGCCACTATCATGGCAAAGAAGGCTTCCTAGAATTTAGTCACGTTCGCACCGTATTCAAGGCTGGCGATATCGACCCAAGAAAAGAGTGGGGAGCTGTACCACCTTATCCAGAATGGTTAGAAGGTGGCATGCAGCAACAATTACTGCCTTAAGTCAAAGTTCTTTAAATGCAGGGATAAATCTCCTGCAAAATCTATATGGGTATAGTCTCTATGAGACCATACCCATTTTTCATTCTGATACTGAAACTCATCATAATATCGGCCGCTCAAGATTAAACGTATCGCTTGATGTTGGTCTGGCTGAAATACATTGAAATAAGACTTAACTTTAGCCAAACCGGTGGATTCATCAATATGAATGATTGGATTAGTTACAACATGTTTGGTTCTTGGTGTGCCACAGGGATAAACAATGATTATTTTTCTCCATAGAGCCAACAGCTCATCGCGCCCTATAAGATGATCACTCTTTGAGATCTTAATTTTTGCATGAGCAAACATATCTGCAGCAAGTTCAAATTTCCCATCATCAATATATTCAGCATACTCAAACAATAGATTACTAATCATTTGCGAATGGTTCATATACAACAGACCTGACAGTTAGTTTAAATTTTTCCAACAATTGCCCGAGCACATCTACGCCCAGAAAAGATGCAATCAGCCAAAGATAGTCCACTAATATATAAATTGGATGGCACCCCAACGGCAGCACGACCTGCCGCATACAATCCTAAGATACCTGTGCCATCACCCCTTAATACTTGACCAGTCTGCTCATTAACCTTTAAGCCTCCCAAAGTTAAAGAGCCTAACGGGAAAAATTTATTTCTGGTGCCAATATTAAGAGCATAGTACGGAGGGGTTAATAACGCTTGCGTATACGCCTTAGACTTCCCAAGAGGATCTTTTTCTCCTTTTAAGATCGCCTGGTTGTACTGATCTAATGATTGAACAACCTCTTTTGGGTCCATTTTCAAACGACGCGCTAACTCCTCAGGAGTTTTAGCTTTTACCACGCCCAAATACATTAGCATCAATGCTGGCGCCCACTGGAACCACCACATTTTTCCAAAAATAATGTTTTTTAAAGAATCCCAACGCAACTTAGCATCCAAAATTAACCATGCCTTACCCTCGTTATTCTCACAGATGTGATATCCCAAAGTGGCTCCGTATACTTCTTCATTAAAAATTCTTTTGCCAGTTTTATTAACAACGATTCCTTTAGGCCAAGTCGATGGTGGATTGATAAAACGCCATGCCGAAACCGTACTCATACGATCAATCGCCGCATTAATACTTAAACCTAATCGAACAGCACTTCCATCGCAACCAGTGGCACCAATTTTGAAATTTTTAGTATATTTAGGTGCGTAGTTCTCTAACATATCTTTATTAAAGATAAACCCGCCGGTTGAAAGCACCACCCCTGAATTAGCTCGAATAAAAATCTTTTCGGCAAACTTGCTCTCAAGATCTGCTATTTGTCGCCTCAACTGATCTGCAGTTTTTGGTCTAGTATTTTGTATCGCTTCCGCTTTGATTGCTAATTTTTCATGTTGCAATGTTTGAGGATGATTTGGTGGCATTCTGAAAGCCTCAACACCGACGACCTGCTGAGTATCTTTTAATAAAATTAATCGAGACACTCTAGTCTGAGTGAGTGGCTTCACGCCTTTTTTAATACAAGCTTCTTTAAGCTTGGCATATAACACCACGCCACCATGGCCCTTCCCTACTGTTCTATGACCTCTTGGTGCCGGAGGATGACTTCCCATATGTGAAGGTACTGTTTCATTGCCAGAATAGTAAAGATAATAGCCATCCGCAGGATAAGACGTTTTACCACCTGGTGGCATTGTGTGCGTATACGGCGCACCATGAGACTCTAACCACTCTAAATTACCTTTACTATCATCACAAAATTTCTTCAGTGTTTCATCCGAAACAACGCCTAATGTTTCATGCTTTAGGTAATCAAACATAGCTTCTGAAGTGTCATTGAAGCCTGCTTTAACTTGATGACTAGTACCGCCTCCAGCATAGACAACGCCACCACTTTTCGCACTAGCTCCGCCACCCGTAAATCGATCAATGACTATGACACTAGCGCCTTTTTCTAAACTCTCTAATGCAGTAGCTGCACCAGCAGCACCCCACCCAACCACTAACACATCAGATTGATCGTGCCATTTAATTTCATCTAGTGTTGATAGATATTGAGGTTCTAGTATTTCAGTCATAAGCTTGTCAATTTTCAAATGTTATTTACCAGACAAATGATCAGCCGCGATCATTCCAAATGTCATAGCTGGGCCCAAAGTTGATCCGGCGCCAGGATAGGATGTTCCCATGACTGATGAAGAGGTATTACCAATGGCATACAAGCCTTTTACAGGTTGACCATTCTTTAGTACCTGGGCAAATTCATTAGTCACGATACCGCCCTTGGTTCCAATATCACCTGGATCAAGCTTCATGGCGTAATAAGGTGCCTTCTTGATAGGTGCCAAACAAGGGTTCGGCTTCACATTACTATCTCCATAATAGGTATCAAAAACATTGCCACCTCTTTGGAAATCTTCATCTATACCTGTTTTTGCATAGCCATTCATTTTGCCCACAGTGTTTAATAGGCCTGTCGGATCTATGTTGATTTTTGCAGCCAATTCTTCAAGAGTATCAGCTTTCCAAAGAACCGTATCCCACCACTCTTTTTTCACTCTCATGTCAGGCATGATTTGAGCTGGCATGATTGGCCCCATCGCATAATGGAATCTGTAATGCGCATCAAAAATAACCCATGCAGGAATACACGAACCGGTCTTTTGATGATTCTCATACATGGCATGACCGAACTCCAAATAGGGTGCAGCCTCATTAATAAAACGCTCGCCACGACCATTTACCACTATGGCGCCAGGGAAAGCTCTCTCGGCAAAAACACCACGCTGTTTTTCTTCCTTGGGCACATATATAGTTGGACACCACCATGCCCAATTTAATAAATCAGTATCTGCTCCCAATTTTTGCGAAGCAGTTAACCCAGCGCCCGTATTGTTATCGACGGGTGTGGCACTCCAAGCCTGATTAGTGGGTTGTGGCAAATATTGCTCTCTAAGCGATTGATTTCTTTCAAATCCACCCGAACCTAAAATAACGCCTTTCTTAGCGTAAATGGTAATTTCTTGACCATCTTTGTTCGCTACAACACCGGCAATTGTTCCATCATCAGAGAATACGAAATCTTTGAAGTCGGTTTTTAACCACAAAGGAATATTTCGATCCATCATACTGCGGCGAAGCGCACCCACTAAAGAACTGCCTAAAGCAGAACGGCGATCTCGATTTAATCCTCGCTTCTTGCGCCAGCCACTATCAAATTTGTATCGCAGCATTGCCCACAACACCAGTAAATGCCAGCCTCTCTCTTTTGACATAACTTTGTGCGCTTGTCTTGCATTCCAAGCAATCTTCCCCATCAATAATGTCGTAGGTGACGCAGGTTGAAGATGATGAATCTCCTCTCCCAAACAATCTACATCGAATAGTTCCGGATCAAGACTTCGTCCACCCGGCAAAGATCCTGGTAAATGCTGATAGTAATCTGGATACCTCTCAGCCACCTCATACCTAACGCGTGTATCTGTCTCTAAATACTTAGCCATTTCTGGAGATTTTTGTATGTAAGTCTCCACTCTTGCAGGATCAACATCATTACCAATGGCAGCATATAAATAAGTTCTAACTAAATCAACGCTATCTTTTCCGCCTTTTTTCTTAAATTGGTGGTTATTAGGTATCCAAATACCACCACCGGATATAGCAGAAGTACCACCATAATATTTTGATTTTTCAATGACCAGTACAGATTGACCTTTATCGTGAGCACGAATAGCTGCCAACATAGCTCCAGCACCAGAACCAACCACCACAACATCAAAATTATTCATATCAATCAATACATAGAATTTTAAAAAAAAGCCGGGGATTCCCCGGCATGAATTGTGTTGTAAAGCCTTAAAACCTTAAACGTATGGATCAGGGTTAGGAAGGCCCAAAGCTACTGCCCCATAAGCCCGAGCATGAGCCGTGAAATTGTTTGAGATGTGTCCACGCGCTTGATGTACGTCTCTAAAGATTCGTCCAACTGGACTTTCTGTGTAAAGTCCAGAGGCTGCCATTGAACGCAAAAGATTGCTTACCTGATCACAGCAAACATTAGCCACATAGGATGCATGGTAGCGATATAACAATCGCTTCTCAACAGGCGGCAATTCATTTTTAACGGCGTAATCCATTAAATCATCATAATTCCGCTCCAACACCAATTTCAAAGAATCTAGGGTACAAATAGCTTCAGTAATAACTTGCTGCGCTAGCGGATCCTCTGCTGTTTTATTCCCATGTTTACCAACGTGAGCTTTTGAGTAGTTAATAAACTCGTTAATCGCCCCTTCAAGACCACCCATACAAGCAGTAGAAACTGCTCTTGTAAATACTGAAGCAAATGACATGTTGTAAATTGGGTTTTTATTCTCAATACGGCCTGGCGTATCTTCAGGATTAGTACTATTAGTTCTCTGAACAAAATCACTTGGAACAAATGTACCTTTTACCTCAACATCGTGACTGCCACTACCACGTACCCCAAGCACATCCCAATTTTTATGAATAACAACATCTTTTTTATGAATTAAAAATGTACCGTGCTCAGGGGCACGACCATTTTGAGCTGGAATAATCCCCCCCAACAAGAACCAATCAGCATGCTCACAACCACTAGAGAACCCCCAGCGACCACTAACTTCATACCCACCATCAACTGGGTTAACTTTAGCAACTGGCATGTAAGTAGAAGCGACTAGAGTTGTGTCATCTTTGCCCCAAACTGCCTCTTGCACTTTCAATGGATAACGAGCAATTTGCCATGGATGGACACCCATCACACCATAAATCCAGGCAGTAGACATACAAGACTCAGCCAAAATACTTTGCACATGATAAAAAACTCGAGGATCTAACTCATAACCACCCCAAGCCTTTGGCTGCATCACCTTAAAAAGGCCTGCGGCTTTCATTTCAGCAACAGTTTCATCAGAAATTCTGCAGTCTTGATCAGCTTTCAATGCTCGAGCACGCAATTTCGGTGCTAAAGCACGCGCAGCATCAAGTAGCTTCATTTCGTTTTTTAAATTTTCTGGTGAGCGATCCATCTTGATATCCCCTTATGGTGATCAATGATTAAAGTTTATTTAAGGATCATATTAGTCAGATTGGAATAAGTTTGCATAACTCAAACAGACTAAGTTTTAAATAATTCTTGACTTTAAACTGAGTGCTATAGGAACTGTAGATAGCCTAAGCAAACGAAGGCGCTACAAGACAACTTTAACCTTGGTAAAGGACGCTATGCTGCATTGCCACAAAATATCATGGGGCGCCTTCAATGACTAGTCGTCAGAACCAATCCTATTGGTATCTAGCAATTATCACCTTGATTTATATGGTGACATTCTCTGGGCGTCAACTACTTTCGGTTTCAATTGAGCCCATCAAACTAGAGTTCCAAGTTAGCGACACACTTATAGGCGTCGTAACCGGCCCTGCATTTGCTTTTATTTTTGCATTAGCAGGTTTACCAATGGGACGTCTTTCAGACAGAGTTAATAGATCAAGAATGCTCATTATTATTCTTGGAGTTTGGACATTTTTAAGTACATTAGGAGCTTTAGCCGGATCATTTTGGTTATTAATCTTGAGCAGAATGGGGCTCGCAAGCGCTGAAGCTGGTATTAGCCCAACATCCATGTCACTAATTAGCGATATTTTTCCACCGGAGAAAAGATCTTTTGCAATTAGTCTCTATACGGCTGCACCGACTATCTCAGCTGTTATAGGTCTTGGCCTTGGAGGCTGGCTAGTTTCCATACAAGGGTGGCGTTTTACATTTTTAGCGCTATCAGGCTGCGCTTTACTATTAACGATTGCGAGCGCAATTTGGCTAAAAGAACCTCACCATATTAAAAATCAAATAAAAGATATTGCTGATATAAGTTTTTTTGATGCTTTGAACATAGCCTGGAAAACTCCATCTTTTAAATGGATCGCACTTGCAGCAGGTCTAACCAGTATTGCAGGCTATTCTTTTGGTATGTGGAGTAGCGTTTTTCTAGTTCGCAGTCATGGCTTAACCATTGCAGAGGCGGGCGCTGTAGGTGGCTTACTTTTTGGCTTAACTGCAGCAGCAGGCTCTTTAACTGGTGGTAGTTTATGCGACAGATTGATACGAAAAAGTCAAGAATGGCAAATCGGCGTTCCTATCATAGGCCTTAGCATCTCAACAATTGTTGGAATTATTTATTTCCAATTACCAGATGGTCAATATTTCAATATCAGCGGCCATAAAATTCCCTATGCCGTTATTTTTGGCATGATGTATAGCTTTTTTAATGTTTGGTGGGCAGCCCCCATATACGCAGCTGCAACGCACCTTTCCCCCAGTCACATGCGCTCATTCACACTAGCGATTCTCTCCCTCTGCACTATTTTATTGGGGGTTGGCGTAGGCCCTCTTTTAGTTGGCTTAATCAGTGATTTTCTAGCCCCTACCTTTAAACAACATTCACTTAGATATGCGATGACGATTATTTTATTGAGTCAAATATTTGGCATATTGTTCTTTTTTAAATCCAAAAAGTTGTACTCCAACTATATCAACCAACAAAAAATAAGCGAATAAATCTCTATGAAATACCCAAATATTTTCAAGATGGGACATATCGGCAAAATGACACTTGCCAACCGTATCATCATGGCACCAATGGGCTCCAACTTTGCAGAAGCAGATGGCACTTGTGGCGAAAGAATTCAATCCTACTATGAAGCAAGAGCTGCAGGCGGAGCTGGCCTTCTTATTATGGGCGTAGTAGCTATAGGATTTCCACATGGGACTGCAGAACCCTATCAAGTTGGCATTTCAGATGACAAATTTATACCAGGTCTTTCAGAATTAACTAAGAGAGTTCATGCACATGGCTCAAAAATAGCTGTTCAACTTCAACATGCAGGAAAAAATTCTGTTAGAGATATTGTTGAAGGCAGACCCTTATACGTCCCATCCATTCCCCCGCATCAAAAATCGGACATGATGTTGGCGATTACTCCTGATGAGATTGCGCGCTTTGTAAGACCTAGCAAACAACCTGAAATCAAAGTAATGGGTAAAGATGAAATTCAACAAGTGATTACTTGGTTTACTGAAGCTGCCATACGTGCTCAAAAATCTGGATTTGACGGTATAGAAATACATGCAGCTCACTCTTATGTCATAGCTGGATTCTTATCAGCCTACTATAACCAAAGAACTGACGAGTATGGTGGCTCTATAGAGAATCGCGCTCGCCTACTGTTAGAGGTGATTAAGTCAGTTAAATCAGCGGTTGGCTCAGATTTCCCAGTATGGATTCGCTTAGATGCTTATGAGTTACGAACACCAGGCGGCATCACGCTTGAAGATGCAAAAATAGTGGCTAAGATGGTTGAAGAAGCAGGCATTGACGCTATACATGTATCAGCTTATGCCACCATCACAACAGGTTCGGCGTTTACTGAAGCACCTCTCGTTCACCAACCAGGAGGATTCCTTGATTGGGCCAGTGAAATCAAAAAAAATGTATCAATTCCTATCATCACCGCCGGCCGAATTGATCAAGATTTATGCGAAACAGCCATACAAAGCGGTAAAGCTGATTTCATTGCGTTTGCCAGAAAACTTTTAGCCGACCCAGAATTACCTAATAAATGGAAAAAAGGTGACGTTGAGTCTGTTAGGCCTTGCATCTACTGCTATACCTGCGTCAGTGAGATTTTTGTAAATGAACGCGTGAGATGCGCAGTCAATGCGTCAACAGGGCATGAATTTGAATGGCCTGTACATATAGCTGAGAAACCCAAAAAAATTATGATCATTGGGGGCGGGCCTGCCGGCATGGAAGCGGCTCGAGTAGCCGCACAAAGGGGGCATCAGGTCACCTTAATAGAAAAGAACAATCAACTAGGTGGCACTTTAAATATGGCTGCCCTTGCGTATTCAGAAAATGGGCTTTTATTAGATTACCTTATCAATCAGATGAAGCACCCTAATATCCAAATCAAATTAAATACAACAATAAGCGTAGCGGAAATTCTCAAAGAAAACCCTCATGAGGTCATGCTTGCCACTGGAGGTCAATATCAATCAACGCCAGCCCACTCAAAGCAACAAAAAAATGCTTGGGATGGGGAATCTCTAAGAGCCTTACTCAGCAACGGCAGTATGAGCCAGCATCTAAAATCAAGATTACCTATCTGGGCGCAAGCAGGTTTAGCTATCGCTAAACTAATCGGTTTAACTAAAAACTACCGAGCCCTACAACAACTTTCCAAAATCTGGCTACCCTTTGGTAAAAATATTGTGATTGTTGGCGGCGGACTAGTTGGGTGTGAATTAGCCGAGTTACTTGTGGAGCGCAATAGACGCGTCACAATTTTAGAAGAAGGTACTCATTTCGCTAAAGAAATTGCCATTGTTAGAAGATGGAAAGTTCTTGATTATCTAAAAGCTGAAAATGTATCGTTATTTAGCCAGCATAAATTAATATCCGTTCAAGCAAATAGCCTAACCGCCTTTGACGAAAAAAATCAAAAAGAAATTCAAATTCCTTTTGATGATGTCATCATTGCCAATAATTCCGCAGCGGGAAGAGAGATTAATTCTGACTTGGAAAAAACATTATCAGAAAATAAAATTAAAGTTACCAATATTGGCGATTACCAAAACCTAGGTTACATCAGTCATGCCATGTCTTCAGGTTTCAATGCGGGCAGAACCTGTTAAATACAAAATATATTTAATTCGGACTTCATGAAAATTAATTAGGCTGCACTCGCGAATACCTCACCATAACTAAGAATGCGGTTATTGGTGAGGTGCATGCTGCAATCAAACCAGCAATACTTCCAACCAATAAGCCATACTGAGCAACATCTAGCACCAGATAACTAATATCTGATTGAATAAATAGCAAAACTAAACCAATCATGATCGCCATTAGACAGCCTAAAGAGAGCCCTATTAGCCAATATGGTTTTTGAGCAATGAATCCTACAATATTTTTATATTGAGTCACGCCAAAAAATAACTTTCCCGCCTTAATCCCACGCTCAACATTTTTGGAATTAATAACAGTTAAGATAAGTGGCAATAAAAAAGCCATCACGACAAGCCCAGCAGCAACTCCATTTTCACCAAAAAATCTAATCGCATCTGATTGCCGCTTGATCAATACAGCTATCAGGCCGTTAATTAGCATATTTGATAAACCGCTAATTAACACCTGATTCACTAGCATATATTGCGTAAGGCTTTTTTCCTTCATATCACTAGCTAGTTAGTAAAACACTAGTGGGTCCATAGAAAGTTTTTTTATTTTTAGCCATCACTCTCAAAGAGTCAGGAACCCCGAAACGATCCTCTCCAAAGTTCTTAGCTAATTGATCACAACGCTGAATGACATGGTCAAGACCCAAGGTATCCATCATGGAATAAGGGCCGCCCAAATATATAGGGAA
>Ga0228703_1000863_pt1 | contig 19914 bp, 18 predicted proteins | sample McNCre217_Aug_MG_3_FD_178020 | JGI IMG/M metagenome (GOLD analysis project Ga0228703, IMG submission 178020) | Freshwater microbial communities from McNutts Creek, Athens, Georgia, United States - 29-17_Aug_MG | ecosystem: Environmental > Aquatic > Freshwater > Creek | place: USA: Georgia... | reverse complement strand
ACTGATACCAGCCTCGCCGGCGAGCTGCTTTTCTGCCTCGGTGTCTACCTTGCCGAAAATAATGTCAGGGTGCTTGGTTGAAGCTTCTTCGAAGATTGGCGCGAACTGGCGGCATGGGCCACACCATTCGGCCCAGAAGTCGACGATAACCATTCCGTCAGTAACGACGGTGTCGCCGAAGTTCGCTGCACCTAGTTCGATTGTTGCCATGTTGAGGGTCTCCTTGAAATCTGGGCAATAACGATGCCCGCAATAACTAACAATCCGCCAAGCGTTTGTAATCCATCGATTTTCTCACCTAGCCACAGGTAGGCAAAGAGGAATCCAAAAATTGTTTCCGTGGTCGACATGATGCCTACTCCGGTAGCGCTGAGATGAGGGAGTGCTGCATAGGTTAGGTAGAGCGGAACGAATGATCCCATTACTCCCAGCCAAGTAAAAATTAGCCAGGCTGGAATGATTGTGCCGGCAAGGTTCCCGCCAAGGTCCAGCGAAATCGTGAATCTAGAGAAGTCAAAGGTCCAAAAGTGGCTAAGGCCCACCCACATCAGTGCCGACACCAGCATGGAGTAGAAGAGTGTGGAAAAAGCATCGCGAGTTTTGTGGACATGCTCACCGACCATGTAATAAACGGTCGTGGCTAGTGCGGCGATTGCCGCATAGAGGAGGCCCATTGTGCTCAATGCGCCTTGCCAAATGTGCGAAACGACGACTAGACCCGAGATCACTAGGGCAACGCCGACCCACAAGCGCTTCGATACTTTGGTTTTGAAAAGCATCAAGCTTGCTATCGGAACCAGGATGATCGCCGTGTACTGAACCAGCAGAGCCACACCCACGGGTAGGTTAGCAACCGCATTGGCGTATGACCACTGCATGAGCCCAACGCCTCCAACACCTAGCAACAGAAACCATTTCCATTCGCCAGGTAAGACCCTAAAAGCTTTCGGATCGCGTATTGAGATGAACAATCCCGCGATTAGGCAAGCCGAAAGTGAGCGAAACAGAGTGATCTGCTCGGCGGTCACGCCGGTTGCCATCACAGTCTTCGCGGTGCTGCCATTGAGCCCGAAGAGAAAAGTCGCAGTCAGGATCATGATGGCGCCAAGCAAAGGTTTTCTGTGTGCCATGAGTGATCTAGATCAATTCCTCGCGGGCGAACTCGGAGAGATCGCACAGGGCGGCTAGGGCTTGATAAGTCATAACAGAAGCCTAGGCTAGAGGCATGACTACTTTCGTTCTTGCCGGTGGCTGTTTCTGGTGCCTAGATAGTTCCTATATGCAGTTCAAAGGTGTGACCGATGTGGAGGTCGGTTACATGGGAGGGCATGTCGACAACCCTGGTTACGAAGCCGTATGTAATGGGAACACCGGACATGCCGAAGTAGCGAGAGTTCACTTCGACGAAACGGTTATTCCAGCAGACGTGATCCTGGACATCTTCTTCACCCTTCATGACCCAACGCAGTTGAACCGCCAGGGTAATGACATCGGCACGCAGTACCGAGGGGCAATGTTTTACGCGGATGAGGCACAGCATTCATTATTCAAGCAGGCCTTGGAGCGCGCCAAGGATCACTGGGATGGCGAACTCGTAACGGAGATCGTGCCAATAGAAACTTTCTGGATGGGCGAGGAGTACCACCAAGACTTTTTCGCGAAGAACCCAAACCAGGGCTACTGCAACGCCGTGGTTTCCCCGAAGATGTCAAAGGTGCGCAAGGCCTTCGCTAGCTACGTCAAGTAGGCAGCGTTTTCACAGTCGCGTCCTGGTCAAAAGAATCCACAGATTCAGGACTAAGAAGGCGCTCGCCGTATCTGACTAGCCACACTCGATAAACCACCACTTGGCAACCGCCACCTGGTGCTTTCGAGAAAGGCATCAAATGTCAGAACTAATTTCGGTCGCAGGTTTGGTCGCGACCACACCCCGCCATCTGGTTACCCAGGATGGTCTCCCGATTACTTCGTTTCGCCTAGCCTCATCCCAGCGCCGTTTTGATCGAAGCCAGAACAAATGGATCGATGGCGAGACCAACTGGTTCACCGTAACCGGGTTTCGCCAGCTCGCGATCAACGCCTCGACATCGGTGTCTAAGGGCGATCGCATTGTCGTGACCGGCAAGCTGCGTGTTCGAGATTGGGATAACGGTGAGCGAACCGGCACCTCGGTTGAAATCGAAGCCGATTCAATTGGTCATGACCTTAGTTGGGGAAGTGCAGTTTTCACACGCACCGTATTAGTGCGAGAGCCTGAGGTTGCGCTGCCGGATTCAGGCAATTTTGAGCAGGCTGTGGATAACTTGAGCGAAGAATTCCTGCAGGAAGCAGAGTTGGTGGGCAACAAAAAGAAGTAGCCGATCATGAAAGCAGCCGGGTCAGGTGCGCCCCCTCAATCCTGGCCCGGCCCTTCAGGCTAAACTTGAGGTAAATCTACCGAAAGAGACTGATTTTTCATGGCTGAATTCATCTATCAGATGATCAAGGCGCGCAAGGCGCATGGCGACAAGGTAATCCTCGATGATGTGACTCTCGCGTTCTATCCAGGGGCCAAAATTGGTGTTGTCGGTCCTAACGGTGCCGGTAAGTCGACCGTTTTGAAGATCATGGCTGGCCTAGACACCCCGAGCAATGGTGAAGCTCGTCTCAGCCCAGAGCACACCGTCGGAATCCTTCTACAGGAACCACCACTTGACGAAAGTCTCACCGTGCTGGGCAACGTTGAGTTGGCCGTCAAAGAAACAAAGGCGATGCTGGATCGCTTCAATCAGATTTCTGCCGAGATGGCCGAACCAGATGCAGACTTTGACAAGCTGCTCGAGGAAATGGGAACGCTGCAGGAGCGTATTGACCACCTAGACGCTTGGGACCTAGATTCTCAGCTCGAGCAGGCAATGGATGCCCTTCGCTGCCCTCCAGGTGACACCCTCGTAACCAACCTTTCTGGTGGAGAGCGCCGACGCGTCGCACTTTGCAAGCTTCTTCTCGAGAAGCCAGACCTGTTGCTGCTCGATGAGCCTACAAACCACCTAGATGCAGAGTCAGTACTTTGGCTCGAGCAGCACTTGGCTAAGTACCCTGGTGCCGTTCTTGCTGTTACACACGACCGATACTTCCTCGACAACGTTGCCGAATGGATTCTCGAGCTTGACCGTGGTCGCGCTTACCCATACGAAGGAAACTACTCGACCTACCTCGAGAAGAAGCGTGAGCGTCTAGAGGTTCAGGGCAAGAAGGATGCGAAGCTAGCCAAGCGTCTCAGCGAAGAACTCGACTGGGTTCGCTCTAGCCCGAAGGCTCGCCAGACCAAGTCAAAGGCTCGTCTGGCCAAGTATGAAGAAATGGCTGCCGAGGCGGATCGCACTAGAAAGCTCGATTTCGAAGAAATTCAGATCCCGATGGGCCCGCGCCTTGGAGACATTGTCATCGAGGCGAAGAACCTGCAAAAGGGTTTCGACGGCCGTTCGCTAATCAATGGATTGAGCTTCAGCCTTCCTCGCAACGGCATTGTTGGTGTGATTGGTCCTAACGGTGTTGGTAAGTCCACTCTCTTCAAGACCATCGTTGGTCTTGAGAAGCTAGATGGCGGTGACCTCAAGGTAGGTGAGACCGTAAAGATTTCATACGTTGACCAGTCTCGTGGTGGTATCGACCCGGCTAAGACACTTTGGGAAGTTGTATCGGGTGGTCTCGACTACATCCAGGTCGGCAACCAGGAAATGCCATCTCGCGCCTATGTTGCAGCCTTTGGATTCAAGGGCCCTGACCAGCAGAAGCCGGCTGGAGTGCTGTCTGGTGGTGAGCGAAACCGCTTGAACCTGGCCTTGACTCTAAAGGAAGGTGGAAACCTACTCCTCCTCGACGAGCCGACTAACGACCTTGACGTTGAAACCCTGGGTAGCCTCGAGAACGCGCTACTTGAGTTCCCTGGATGTGCCGTGGTCATCACACACGACCGTTGGTTCCTAGACCGAGTAGCCTCGCACATCTTGGCTTACGAGGGCACCGACGAGAACCCAGATCAGTGGTACTGGTTTGAAGGTAACTTCGAGGCTTACGAAGAGAACAAGATCGCGCGTCTGGGACCTGACGCCGCGAAGCCTCATCGTTCGACCTACCGTCGTCTAACTCGCGACTAATCAAAGTTGATAACGAAAAACCCCGCCAGAGTGCGGGGTTTTTCGTTACGTCGGTTAGCCAACTAAAGCAGCGATTGCCGCTTCAAAAACCTCATGGTGACGATCTACGTCATCCTTGGTTGTGGTTGGGCACATTAGAGCCATATTGTGAAACGGAGTGAGCAATACACCACGGTTTGCTAGGTACAGGTGTAAGAAATCTTCAAGCTCCGCGTCTGCAGATTCGTACGCTGCGGTGCCTGTGGTTGGGTAAGGCTTCGCAAATCGATATTCGGCTCGGGCGCCCAACTGGTTTATGGCCCAAGACAAGTCATACTTTTCAAAAAGAGCGTTCACTCCATCCGTGAAGTAAGTCGCAAGGTCGATCATTTTTTCGAACGCACCCTCGGTAAGCACCTGCTCTAGGGTCGCTCGCATTGCGGCTACCTGAAGTGGGTTTCCGGCAAGAGTTCCGCCTACACCGCCCATATCCACGAGATCTAGGTCGGTGCGCTCAAGTACCTTCGCTGCGAAACTTTCACTCAGTCCGTAGGTTCCGGTTGGGATGCCACCCGCGATCGCCTTGCCAATTACGAAAAGATCGGGTTCGAGTGCGTCGCGCTTGGTCATTCCGCCGTATCCGGCAGAGAAAGTGTGCGTTTCATCGATGATTAGAAGGGCGTCATACTTTCGGGTGAGTTCTCTAACCCCCTGTAAGTAACCAGGCTCGGGAAGAACGATTCCAATGTTTGTCATCGCTGGTTCCATGAGAACTGCAGCTACATCGCCATTCTGGAGTTGGCGCTCAAGGCCGGCCAAGTCGTTGAACTCGGCAACGCGCGATGTAGCGGTCACATCTACCGGTGAACCGACGTTTCCAGGGCGGCTCATTCCCTCGCCATCTGGACCAACCACAATTAGCGCCTCATCCACAGAGCCGTGGTAGCAATACGCGTTGAACAAGATCTTCGGCTTTCCGGTTATGGCTCGCACCAATCGGATCGCCCATCGATTCGCATCGGTTGCTGTGAGTGAAAAGCTCCACTTGGCCATGCCGAAGCGCTCGGTCAGGTTCCTTGCAACCCATTCGGCATCCTCGGTCGGAAGCATGGTCGTCATGCCACCGAGATCTTTGACGCGTTTGGTAATCGCATCCACCACGGCAGGTGCAGAGTGGCCCGCCATAGCTCCGGTGTCACCGAGCGCAAAATCAATGTATTCGTTGCCGTCGATGTCCCAAATTCGATTCCCAACCGCACGGTCAAAGTAGACCGGGAACCCACCGGCCTTTTTGTTCATCCAGGTCATCGGAACTCGACCGAAGAGGTGGTCGGCCTTTTCGTAGGCTGCCTTTGACTTTGGGTTGCGTGCTGCGAAGCTGTTCAATTCAATTTCGTTTAGTTTCGCGAGGCGAGTGCGGTCGATCATGACAAACGTCCAATCTGGGTCCCCCGCCAGGGCAACGCTGCCCGGCTACTGCCCGAATCCAGAGGATATTGCTACTAGTTTGTCACTTCCGGAACGCGAATCATGCCTTCTTGAGCAACCGTGGCGAGCAGGAGACCAACCTGGCTGAAAATTTTGCCAAGCGATAATCCGCGACCACCCTGAGCGCTAGGCGACTCTTGCACGTAGAGCATCCACTCGTCGGCACGCCCGTCGCGGTGGAACCACATTGCGTGATCGAGGCTGGCTTGCTTTAGTCCGGGGTGTGTCCAGGCAATGCCGTGTCGGCGGTAAGTGCTTTCGAGGATCGAGTAGTCGCTCGCATATGCAATGGCGGCGCGGTGGATCGATGCGTCATCGGGCAGCTTTCCGGTCGCCTTTAGCCAAACCGCTTGATGGGCAACATGTTCACCTTCGACTTTGAAATAGATCGGCGATGTAACGTAACGCATATCGAATGGCCGAGCCTTTGCCCAGTACTGGGCAACCGGGTGTGAGCTCTCGCCGATAAGCTCTGCCGCGGATGGAAGGCTTTCCGGGTTCGGAATGTCCTTCGGGAACTCATCCTGGTGGTCGAGACCAGCATCGCGGGTTTGGAAAGAAGCAATCATCGAGAAGATAGCCTCTCCATTCTGAAAGGCTTGAACGCGTCTGGTGCTGAACGATCTGCCGTCACGCAATCGATCGACCGAAAAAGTGATGGGAAGGCTTATGTCACCGGCGCGAAGAAAATAGCCGTGAAGTGAATGAGCTGGGCGATCATCCGGGACGGTCTTTTGGGCAGCCACCAGGCACTGGGCGAGAACCTGTCCGCCAAAAACCCTCCCGTGTGGCATCCACTGCGAGGGTCCGGTGAAGATGTCCTCATTGGTACGAGATCCGCCTGCGTCAGCTAAATTCAGCGCCTTTAGAAGCTCATCTAGAGGGTCTGCTGGGATGAATGAGTTCACGACTCCACCTGTCCTAATGGGCAACTCTGCCTCTCACAGGCTAGTTTAGAAGGTGATATGAACGACACATTCACCTTGGCAGATGCCGAAACAGTAACCGACCTCAAAGCGTTTCTGCAGCGTGCGAAGCGCCTCGACCCTGAGGGTCTGGTTCGCCTACGCGCTTTTGGACCGGTGTTAGCGGCCTACGTGGCCCCAATTTTCTCGGGAAACCTCATGGATTCGGGGCCGACTATCCTGGGTTTGCGCACCTGTGAATTGAGTGAGCCGGCCGAGGTAGATGGAGTTGTTCCAATAGCCGCAGTCTTAGATCGACTGGCAAAAGTGATCAACGAAGATTTCATTGACCTAACCGTTCAGATGCCAATTTCTCAGCGCGCAGTTTGGGCTGGAATCTCGCCACCGCGTCAGGGCTGGACTCAGGTTGGCTCGATTAACGAGACTCGACTCACCCAGATTGCCCGTGACGGTATTGCTGAGGTAGCTGGAAGTCTTCCAGAATCTGTAGGTGGGCCGATTGCGGCTCGCATTCGAGGCGAGATTTGGGGTCGCGGCATTGACCTTGAAACTCGAGTTCCCACCGGTGCAGCTTTTGTGGCCGCTGGTCTTGGGTTCTTGACCGAAAACGAAGAGGTTGGTCTTTTCGAGGCCGAAGGTTGGGTTCGCCTAAGCAGTGACCACGGTCACGTGTTGGCTAAAGCTTCTACCAAGTTCTAGCTAGTGCCGGCACCTAATCTTCGTAGGTGTTGAGCATCGCAGTCGCGGCTCGGTCTAGGTAAGCCCAGAGTTCTGCTTCAAGCAGTGGAGCAAGCTCCAATGAATCCACCGCAGCACGCATGTGACGCAACCAGCGCTCTCGCGCATCTGGGTTGATCTTGTAGGGGGAGTGGCGCATTCGCAGTCGCGGATGCCCGCGCCGTTCCTGGTACGTAGTTGGACCGCCCCAATACTGCTCGAGAAATAGTTGCAGTCGCTCGGTTGCCGGGCCAAGATCGTCTTCGGGATACATAGGCTTCAGAACTTCGTCAGCGGCTACGCCTTCGTAAAACTTGATGGCCAGGCGGCGAAAAGTTTCTTGGCCACCAACCAGTTCATAAAAGTTACCCCCGGCTGCCTCGCCATTTAGCCCCTTGATTCGAACTGGCTCTATCTTCGCGGCTTCTTCAAAACCGTTCGCCAATTACTTGACCGCCTTGCCCGAAACTTCTACGTAAATCGGAGTTTTGGTTGAGGCCAGAGCAATCTTGTTTTTATCTAGCGATTCCTTGATGCGAGCTCTAAGTTCTCGGGCGACATCATCCGAGTGGCTTGGGCCGACCTGTTGAACCAGGCGCAAAACAACTTGCTCGCTTGAAAGCAGTTCAATTCCCCAAACCTCAGGTTCTCCCATCAGATGTTTCGCGATTTCACTGTCATTGGCTAGCGAATGGGCCGCCTGAAGGATGACGGAGCGAGCCTGCTCAATCGATGCCGAATAGTCAATCGGAATGTCGAGGACAACGCGTGACCAGCCTTGAGACTGATTACCGACTCTGACAACCTCACCGTTGCGCACATACCAAAGCACGCCAGAAACATCGCGAACTTGAGTCACTCGCAGGCCTACCGACTCAACGACTCCTGTTGCTTGGCCGAGATCGACGCTGTCGCCGACGCCATACTGGTCCTCGAAGACGATAAAGATACCGCTAATAAGATCGCGAACCAGACTCTGAGCGCCGAAACCGAGCGCCGCTCCTAGGATTCCCGCGCCTGCAACGAGTGCGCCAACCGCAACACCGAGTTCGCTCAAGATAGAGGAAAGCGCAACTAGAACCACAGTCCAGGTAAAGAAGTTGCTCAGTACCGAACCCAAGGTGCGTGAACGCTGGACAACTCGAGCGTTGGCCACGAGTCCGGCCGCATGTGCTGCCTTGCCATTCATCCCTGCGATTACACCGCGAACTACACGGCGCACCGACAAGAGCAGCAGGCTTCGAACGATTACCGCGCCAATGATGATGGCGATAATACGAATCGGGGTGTGCCAAACATCCCAAATTGCACCCCACCAGGCTAGGAAACCGTTCATTTAGACCTCTACTTGCTCTGCTTTTGACACTTGAGCGCGCGCTCAAGGTTGTCTAGATTCTCCACCAAAATGCGGTGCAGCGCCGGGATTGCTTTGAACTTCGGTTCGGCGATTGCCGCACGTGCGGCGGCGGCAGTTGACTCGTCGGCTAGCTGGATAGGGAACAGGTTGACCAGCAGGTATTCGGCAATCTTAAACGTGTGAAGTTCCCAAATTGCCAGCGCACTTTCGAAGTACTTGCTCACGTAAGGTCGCAGTAGCTCTGTGTCGATGACGCGGTTGAAAGCCAAGCTGGCAGCCTGGACGTGAGCGTTTGAAAGCTCCTTGGTTTCAGTCAACAAGCGCCAGGTCGCGGCTTTGTTCTCAGCGGTCGGGATTGCTGCTCGAGCACCCGCGGCAGCCTTTTCGCCGTTTGCGGTCTTATCGATGGCGACAAGCTCCGCGATTTGATCCTCTCCGGCTGCTCCGGCCACGACCAGGCCGGTCAGTAGCTCCCATTTGAGGTCGGCGTCGATGGTTAGCCCGGCTAGAACTTCCTGACCCAACAGAATGTTCTTCAGTGCGGCTAGTTGTGAGTCGGTTCTAGCGAACAGCGCAAAGAACTTCGTGAACTGAAGTTGAGCGTCACTTCCAGCCTCGGCGCCTCTAGCAAGAGTCAGCAGCCCATCGGCGATGTTTGAAAGCACCGATTGACGCGAAGTCGAGTTCACATAAAGGTTTCCGGTGGTGACCAACTGACGAAGTAATGTCATCATCGTTGTAGATTCGCTCTCAGACGCGATGTGGGTCAGAACCAGGTGAATGAAATCGGCTGGGTCAGTTTCGGCATCGCGTGATGCATCAACGGCAGCGCCCCAAACAATGGTTCTTGCCAACGGATCTTCGATGTCGCTCAGGTGCTTTAGGGCTGTCGACCAGGATGTCTGGTCCAGGCGAATTTTTGCATAGGCAAGATCACCGTCGTTTAGCAGAATCAAAGCGGGCTGTTTTAGGCCGACCAGCTGGGAAACATGTGTTCTAGCACCATCCACATCAAGTTCTATCTGACTTGTGCGCTTAAGTTTTCCGTCGATGAGGTCGTAGAAACCAATCGCCATGCGGTGAGGTCGGATGGTGGGTTGAGTTTCGATCGCGGTTTGCTCGATGACGAAGTGGGTAATCGTCCCGTTCTCGGAAACGCTCATTTCAGGCTTGAGGGTGTTGACGCCGGCGGTTTCAAGCCAGAGCTTTGACCAGCTCTTGAGTTCGCGACCGGATGTCTTTTCCAGTTCGACCAAAAGGTCTTTTAGCTGGGTGTTCTTGAAAGCGTGCTTTTTGAAGTACTCGGATACTCCGGCGAGGAACTTCTCGTGTCCTACCCAGGCTACGAGCTGCTTGAGTACGGCCGCACCCTTCGCGTAGGTGATGCCGTCGAAATTGACCTGAACATCTTCCAAGTCGTTGATCTCTGCCACAATCGGGTGAGTTGAAGGTAGCTGGTCCTGTCTGAACGCCCATGATTTCTCAAGCGACGCGAATGTCGACCAAGTGTTCTTCCACTCGGTTGCTTCAGCGACTGCGAGGTGTGAGGCGTATTCGGCGAATGATTCGTTCAACCAAAGGTCGTTCCACCACTGCATGGTAACCAGGTCGCCGAACCACATGTGAGCCAGCTCGTGCAGAATCGTGATTACGCGACGCTCACGGATGGCATCGGTCACTTTCGAGCGGAACACGTATGTTTCGGTGAATGTGACTGCGCCTGCATTCTCCATGGCTCCAGCGTTGAATTCGGGAACGAACAATTGATCGTACTTATCGAACGGGTACGGGTAGTCAAAAGCCTTCTCAAAGAACTCGAAGCCCTCACGGGTCTTTTCGAAGATGTACTCCGCGTCGAGGAATTCGGTCATTGAGGCACGAGCAAACACGCCTAGGGGAATGACGCGACCGTCGCTGCTGGTGAGTTCACTTCGTACCTCGCTGTATGGGCCAGCGATGAGAGCCGTGATGTAACTGGAAACGACCGGGGTAGGGGCGAAGCTCCAAACTGCCTTGCCGTCTTCAATCGGTGTCGGCGTCGGTGTTGCTTGGTTTGAAACTACTTTCCAGCGCGCTGGCGCGGTCACATTAAATTTGAAAGTTGCCTTTAGCGATGGCTGCTCGAATACTGCGAAAACGCGTCTTGAATCAGGCACCTCAAACTGGGTGTAAAGGTAGACCTCGTCATCTGCTGGGTCGACAAATCGGTGCAGGCCCTCGCCGGTGTTCATGAAGAATGCATCGGCATCAACTTCCAGCTCGTTTTCGAGCTGCAGGTTATCTAGTTGAATTCGGGTGCCGTCCGAAACGGTCGGTACATCGAGGGCTTCACCATTCAGAACTACTGAGTGAACCTTTGCGGTAATCGCATCAATAAAAGTGCTTGAGCCAATTGTTTTTGCTGAAAACTTGACCGTTGTCTTTGACCTAAACGTTTTTTCGCTGGTTGTAAGGTCGAGATCAATTTCGTAACTGTGAACCTTGATTAGTTCAGCACGCAGGCTCGCTTCGGCGCGAGTTAGGTTTTCTCCAGGCAAAACAGACTCCAATGTCATAGGTTTACCTCTTAGCCTAATAGTCACAAAGCGGGATAAAATCTAGCCATGCGCATTCACATTGCAACCGATCACGCGGGCCTTGACCTGAGTCACTTTCTCATCCGAGAGTTGACCAAACAGGGGCACCAGGTGTTCGATCACGGACCAGCCACCTACGAGCCGCTTGATGACTACCCAAGCTTCTGCATCAATGCCGCACTGGCCGTGGTTGCTGACCAGCAGGCCGGGGTAGAGGCGCTCGGCATCGTCCTCGGAGGTTCTGGAAACGGTGAGCAGATTGCCGCTAACAAGGTCAAAGGCATTCGCGCTGCGCTTGCCTGGAATGAATCGACCGCGAGGTTGGCCCGCGAACACAATGATGCGAACGTCATTGCTGTCGGCGCTCGTCAGCACACCCAGGATGAAGTTCTGCACCTAATCGAGCTTTTCGTCGCAGAACCTTTTAGCAACGATGAACGTCACGTGCGCCGCATAGGAAAGATCGCAACATACGAGCAAACCGGCGACATCGTCGAATAAATGCCTGAAGGCCACACCGTTCATAGAACTGCAAACGAGTTCAATAATCTCTTTGCGGGTAAACCTCTTGAAGTGGTTTCGCCGCAGGGTCGATTCTCGGAGAGTGCAAAGCTGATCAGCGGTCGCAGTTTGCTAAGCGCAAACGCAATTGGCAAGCAGATGTTTCTCCGCTTCGACAACGAGCTAACGCTTCGAATTCATCTCGGCATCTACGGCAAGTGGAACTATCACTACCTAAGTGGTGAAGAGGCGACAGCTCCCGATCCAGTTGGCCAGGTGCGGGCTAGGTTTAGCAACGCACAGGCCGTTGCCGATCTTCGTGGCCCAACGGTGTGTGAGGTTATTACCCAGCACGAGGTCTCCCAGGTCGAGTTACGTCTCGGCCCAGACCCGTTGAATCCAAACCCCGGAAACCGTGAAGCTGAACGCTTCATTGAACGGGTGTCTCGCTCGAAGACCTCAATCGGCCTCCAATTAATGAGCCAAGACGTCATTGCCGGTATCGGAAACGTTTACCGAGCCGAACTCCTATTCAGAGCCGGTGTTAGCCCTCATGTGCCGGGTAATGCGGTTCCAAAAGATGTGCTGCAGGCAATCTGGGATGATTCGGTAAAGCTGCTCAAAGTTGGTGTGGCTACCGGTGTGATGATCACCCGGGATGAGTTGTTCAAGAAAAGACCTAAGAAGGCTGACCGCTACTTTACCTATAAACGCGAAGGGCTTCCTTGTCGCGTTTGTGGCACGAATATTTCGATTGAAATAATGGCGACTCGAAAGCTTTATTGGTGCACCGGCTGTCAAAAATAAGAATCTGGCTTAAAGCGAAACCGGGCCGCTAGGGCCCGGTTTTGTTGGAGCGGATGACGGGAATCGAACCCGCATCATCAGTTTGGAAGACTGAGGCTTTACCACTAAGCTACATCCGCATTTGCGATACGCACTTGTTGAAGATTTTTTTCAAAATCGAACCAACATCTCTATTCTATGGGATAGACTCGACGAGGTTGTTCCAGTTCACTGGAAAATCAACCGGGGTGTAGCGTAGTGGCTAGCGCGCCTGCTTTGGGAGCAGGATATCGCAGGTTCGAGTCCTGTCACCCCGACCATGCACCACTTGCCGGTCTGGCAATCATCCAAAACGAGAGTTCAGGGTGATTTGCCGGGCTGGTTTGTGTGTATCGGCCTAAAAATCCTTTGGGCAAAAATAATCTGGCTCGTTCCTGTAATAGGTGCGGGCCCTTCTTTTCAGGAGATGCAACCTTGAAGACTGTTGTTGAACAGCTAACTCCAACCCGTGTGAAGCTAACCATCGAGGTAACCCCAGCTGAGTTCAAGCCAAGCCTCGACCACGCTTACGAGCACATTGCCGAGGGTGTAAACATCCCTGGATTCCGCAAGGGTAAGGTTCCTGCAGCAATTCTTGACCAGCGAGTCGGCCGCCCTGCGATCCTGGCTCACGCAATCAACGACGGCCTAGACACCATCTACCGTCAGGCCATCGAAGAGAACAAGGTTCGTCCACTCGGTCAGCCTCAGGCAGATGTAAAGCAGTCACCAGACGAGAACACCTTCGAGGGCAACCTTGTTGTCGAAATCGAAGTTGAGGCTCGCCCTGAGATCAAGTTGCCTGAATACAAGGGTCTAAAGGTAAAGGTTGACGAGGTAAAGGTTGCCGGCAAGGACGTAGAGGAAGAGCTAGACGCGCTTCGTGGACGTTTCGGAACCCTAAAGTCAGTTGACCGCCCTGCAAAGAAGGGTGACTTCACCACCATCGACCTCAAGGCAGAAATCGACGGCAAGACCATCGATTCAGCTGAAAACATTTCATACGAAATCGGTTCTGGAAACCTACTCGACGGTATCGACGAGGCTCTAGACACCCTTACCGCCGGCGAATCAACCACTTTCAAGTCAAAGCTTGTCGGTGGCGAGAAGGCTGGTCAGGACGCAGAGGTTTCAGTAACCCTTACTGCCGTCAAGGAACGTGAGCTTCCAAAGCTTGACGACGCTTTTGCGCAGTTGGCTTCTGAGTTCGACACCGTGGCTGAGCTAAAGGCAGAAATCGAAAAGCAGCTTGCTGCTTCAAAGGTCTTCGGTCAGGGAATCCAGGCACGTCAGCTTCTAACCGACGAGCTAATCGCTCTAGCCAAGGTTCCAGTTTCAGCTGAGCTAGTTGAGGCTGAAGTGAACCGCCACCTAGAAGGTGAGGGTCGTCTCGAGGATGCTGCCCACCGCGCCGAAGTAACCGAAGAGAGCACCAAGACCTTCCAGGCTCAGATGGTGCTTGACGCCATTGCCGAGAAGGAAGAGATCCAGGTTAGCGAGCAGGAACTTATTCAGTACCTCGTTCAGAGCGCACAGCAGTACGGAATGGCTCCAAACGATTTCATCAAGGCAATCAGCGAAAACGGTCAGGTTCCAGCATTCGTCGGCGAGGTTGCTCGTCGCAAGGCGCTAAACATCGTTCTTGAGGCCGCAACCGTGACCGACTCTAAGGGGAAGGCCGTGGACCTAAGCGAGTTCACCAAGGCTGACGCTGCTGATGTAGTTGACGACCACGCTGGTCACAACCACTAATAGTTTCCAAACGAGAATGGCTCAGACTTAGGTCTGGGCCATTTCTCTTTAGCCACTGGCGAACACATCACGGATTTCGTGTCTCGTGCGGTTATCTTTGACAAGCAACCTCAAGATTTAGGAGTACTTCAATGGCTGATCAGGCTAAGGCACCAAGCAGCACCTTCGACCGTCTGCTCAAGGACCGCATTATTTGGCTGGGCACCGAAGTTCGCGACGACATGGCGAATGAAATTTGCGCCAAGATCCTCTTGCTAGCAGCTGAAGACTCAAACAAGGACATCTTCCTTTACATCAACTCACCAGGTGGTTCGATCACCGCGGGCATGGCCATCTACGACACCATGCAGTACGTCCCTAACGACATCGTCACCGTCGGAATCGGAATGTGCGCCTCGATGGGACAGTTCCTGCTCTCATCTGGCACCAAGGGCAAGCGTTACGCAACCCCAAACACCCGCGTTTTGCTTCACCAGCCACACGGTGGCTTCGGAGGAACCGCTTCAGACATCCAAACTCAGGCACAGCTCATCGTTTCGATGAAGCGTCAGCTTGCTTCGATCACCGCCGAGCAGACCGGTAAGACCGTGGAGCAGGTAATGGCAGATGGTGACCGTGACCGTTGGTTCAGTGCTGAGGAGGCTCTGGAATACGGCTTTATTGATCACATTCAGAAGTACGCAGCTAGCGCCACCGGCGTAGGTTCGAACTAGGGCCAGGGAGAAAAATAATGACTAACCCAAACGTATTTACCAGCCCAGAGGCTCGCTACATCCTTCCTACCTTCGAAGAGCGCACCTCATACGGTTTCAAGCGTCAAGACCCTTATAACAAGCTGTTTGAAGACCGCATCGTCTTCTTGGGTGTTCAGGTTGACGATGCCTCGGCTGATGACATCATGGCTCAGCTGTTGGTTCTCGAGTCTCAGGACCCAGATCGTGACATCACCATGTACATCAACTCGCCTGGTGGTTCATTCACTGCAATGACTGCCATCTATGACACGATGCAGTACATTCGCCCACAGATTCAGACCGTGTGCCTTGGCCAGGCTGCATCGGCTGCAGCGGTGCTGCTTGCCGCGGGGGCCCCTGGCAAGCGCCTGGCTCTGCCAAACGCTCGAGTCTTGATTCACCAGCCATCTTCGGGTGACTCTGGTCGCGGTCAGGCATCTGACATCGAGATTCAGGCGAATGAAATGCTACGTCTTCGCGAGTGGCTCGAGTCGACACTTTCTAAGCACAGCAACCGAAGCGTTGCCGAGGTTAACAAAGACATTGATCGCGACAAGATCCTTACCGCTCCTGAGGCTCTTGAGTTCGGCCTCATCGACCAGGTTCTAACTTCACGCAAGAACGCGTAAGCGGAAAACGGTGATAAAGCGGATGGGCGAGGCTCATCCGCTTTGTCGTTGAGGGGCTATAAGGTTTTTGTATGACTAAGCTCGGCGAATCTAGCGACCTGCTCAAGTGTTCTTTCTGCGGAAAGAGCCAGAAGCAGGTGCGCAAGCTAATTGCCGGCCCGATGGTCTACATCTGCGATGAGTGCATCGAGCTTTGCAATGAGATCATCGAGGAAGAGCTCGGTGGCGCTGCAGCCGAGAGCGTCGAAGACATCGATCTTCCCAAGCCTCGTGAAATCAAGGGCTTCCTTGACGAATATGTAATCGGTCAGGACCAGGCTAAGAAGGCTTTGGCCGTTGCGGTTTATAACCACTACAAGCGCCTTCGTTCACGAGGAACTTTGACCGCCGCTGGCAAGGACCACGATTCAATCGAAATTGCCAAGTCCAACATTCTTATGATTGGCCCAACCGGTTGCGGAAAAACCTATTTGGCGCAGACCTTGGCTAAGCGCTTGAACGTTCCTTTCGCCGTTGCCGACGCTACCGCATTGACCGAGGCCGGCTACGTCGGTGAAGACGTTGAAAATATCCTGCTCAAGCTGCTTCAAGCTGCGGATTTCGACGTTAAGCGCGCCGAGTCAGGCATCATCTACATCGATGAAATCGACAAGATCTCACGCAAGGCCGAGAACCCATCTATCACCCGCGATGTCTCGGGAGAGGGAGTTCAGCAAGCCCTGCTCAAGATTCTCGAGGGCACGGTCGCTTCGGTGCCACCTCAGGGAGGTCGTAAGCACCCGCAGCAGGAGTTCATTCAGCTCGACACCACCAACGTCTTGTTCATCGTTGCCGGAGCATTTGCAGGCCTTGAAGAAATCATTTCGGCTCGCGCAGGCAAGAAGGGCATCGGTTTCGGTGCTCCAATCGCCGGCAAGAACGACAACGTCGAAATCTTCACCGAAGTTCAGCCAGAAGATCTTCGAAAGTTTGGTCTGATTCCTGAATTCATTGGACGCCTTCCAGTTATCGCAACTGTGACTCCTCTCGATCGCGAAGCACTAATGGAGATTCTGACCAAGCCAAAGAACGCATTGGTCAAGCAATACCAGCGCATGTTTGAGCTAGACGGTTTTGAGCTTGAATTCGACTTGGATGCCCTACAGGCAATCGCAGACCAGGCGGTAGCTCGCGAAACCGGTGCGCGTGGTCTACGCGCGATCATGGAAGAAATCCTCGGCCCAATCATGTTTGAGATTCCTGGCTCAGAAGTGCAGGGCATCGTTAAGATTTCGAAGCAGGTTGTCGAGTCTGGCGTCGAACCAGCCATCATTCCTTTCAAGAGTCTTCGCCAAGAAAAGTCGGCCTAGTAAATGGGCCGCTTTTCTGACCACAAGGCCCCCTTACTTGCTGGCACTGTAGCCTCAATAACCGGAACCGCAGCCAGCGCCGGGTTGGTACTCACCGCTCTTACTGCACTGAATGCAACAAAGTCACAAACGGCCTCAGCAATCTTCGTTCTCATCGCGATGTACGGCCTGCTTTCTATTGCGTTGAGCTGGCGCTACAAGATGCCGATCTCGATTGTTTGGAGCACCCCAGGCGCAGCTCTGCTGATTTCTTCTGGCACTCTAAACCTGCCGTTCTCAAGTGCTGCCGGCGCGTTCATTGTCACTGGACTTTTGCTGTTGCTCACCGGGCTGTGGCCTGCTCTCGGGCGCCTAGTATCTTCGATTCCTAAGCCAATCGCGTCGGCGATGCTCGCCGGCGTAATCTTCAACTTCTGCATCGCTCCATTCAAGTCAGCCGCCGACTTCCCTTGGATCGTGCTCCCGGCCATCCTGGTTTGGTTAGTGCTTTACAAGTACGCAACCATTTGGGCCACACCGGCGGCGATGCTAATCATCTTCACCTTGACCGCTATCGACAAGGGCATCTCGTTTGGCTCGGGTCAGTTCTGGCCACAGGTCGAATTGGTTTGGCCGACATTCGACGTGACGGCAATAGTCTCAATCGCGATCCCGCTTTACCTGGTGACCATGGCTAGCCAAAACATTCCAGGTGTGGCAATCATGAAGAGCTTCGGCTACGAGGTTCCATTCAAACCTGTAATGGCAGCGACCGGTCTTTCTGCCATTGTCGCCGGCTTCTTCGGGGGCTTTTCGATGAACCTAGCGGCAATCACCGCAGCGTTGAATGCCAACGATCATGCTCATAAAGATCCGAGTCGCCGCTGGCTGGCTTCTGTCTATGGCGGCTACGTTTACCTAGTCATCGCGCTCTTGGCAGTGCCAACGGTTGCCTTTGTCTTGCAAGCTCCACGCGAACTCGTGCTCGCTGCTGCAGGTCTAGCCTTGCTGGGCACAATCATCTCGGCGCTTAGCGCTGCTGTAGAGGTCGTAGAACTTCGCCTGCCGGCAATGGTGGCCTTTTTAGTTGCCGCTTCGGGCGTCTCGGCATACGGAATCGGCTCGGCCTTCTGGGCCTTGCTTGCCGGCTTGATTGTCTGGGGTTGGCTAAGCCTGAAGGCTAAGGCTGAATAAGCCCTCTACGCTTCAACAACGGCTCGATTGCTGCGTCATGTCCGGTGAATGCGCGGAACATGCCCATTGAATCGGTAGAACCACCGCGAGAAAGCAAGGCATCACGGAATCGCTGACCGTTCTCACGGGTCAAACCACCGTTATTTTTGAACCAATCGACGGTATCCGCGTCCAGCACCTCTGACCAGATGTAGCCGTAGTAGCCAGCCGAGTATCCGCCCTCGAAAATGTGGGAGAAGTAAGTGCTGCGGTATCGGGTTGGCACCGGTGAATAGTCGAGGCCGTATCCGGCAATTGCACCTGCCTCGAACGATTCGACGTCCTCAACTTTGTCGTCAACCGAAAGTGAGTGCCAAGCTAGGTCGAGAATCGCTGCCGCGAGGTAACTCGTGGTTTCAAAACCTTGGTTGAAGGTCTCGGCTCGGTTTAGGTTTTCAACCCATTCGAGTGGTAGAGACTCACCAGTTTCGAAGTGCTTGGCGTAGTTAGCCAAAACCTCAGGCCACAGCATCCACATTTCATTTACCTGTGATGGGAATTCGACAAAGTCACGCTCGACACTTGTGCCACTGAAACGAGGATAGGTAACGTTTGAAAGCAATCCGTGAAGTGCGTGCCCGAACTCGTGGAACAGTGTGGCGTTCTCGTCGAAAGTTAGTAGGGTAGGGGATCCTGCGGGTGGCTTAGGAACATTCATGTTGTTGAACACAACTGGAAGCTGCCCAAGTAAGTGGTTTTGATCAACGAAGTTAGACATCCACGCGCCACCGCGCTTTGAATCGCGGGTGTAGAAGTCACCGATGTAGAGGCCCAGAGCAGAGCCGTCTTCGTTCTTGACCTCCCAAATACGTGCCTCTGGGTGGTAGGCCTTCAAGTCAGGTCGTGGAGTGAAGGTGATGCCGAATAGCTGGTTGGCTGCCCAGAAAACACCGTTGTTCAGCACGTTCTCTAGTTCGAAATAAGGCTTGAACTTGGTGGTGTCTACGTTGTACTTCGCCATGCGAACTCGTTCGGTGTACATCGACCAGTCCCAGCTGGCAAGCTCGAAGTTACCGTTCTCAGCATCGATCATTTGCTGGATGGCTTCACCTTCGGCGCGGGCATTTGCAACCGCAGCTGGTGCAATCTTGCGAAGCATCTCGTGAACTCGGTCTGGGTGACCTGCGGTCTGCTGTGACAGCACGTATTCGGCGTGGCTCTTGAAGCCAAGCAACGCTGCTCGTTCGGCGCGCAGTTTGACAATTTCAAGGATGAGAGCGCGGTTATCATTGTCGTTTGCTCGACCACCCTTCGACAGCGAAGCCTTCATGATCTTTTCGCGAAGTGCGCGGTTGGTTAGCGAGGAAAGTACCGGGTTTCCGGTGAAGTTAACCATTGAGATCAACCACTTGTCAGAAAGGCCGCGAGCCTCGGCTGCGGCCGCGGCGGCATCAATTTGGCCTGGTTCTAGGCCATCCAACTCAGCAACATCTTCGACGACAATCGCGAGATCATTGGTGTCATTTAGAACGTTTTGGCTGAACTTGGTGCTCAGCTTAGACAGCTTCTCGTTCAAGATCTTGAGTTCTTCGCGCTCGTTTACTCCGAGCTGTGCGCCGGCGTGAACGAAGTCGCGGAAGTAGCGCTCAATGAGCCAGATCGACTCGTCGTCAAGGTTCAATTCGTGTCGCGCGTCATGGATGTGGCGGATGCGTTCGAAAAGCTCGGCATTCAGGTTGATCGCGTCGGAATGCGCTGAAAGCTTCGGCGCAAGTTCTTCTTCGATTGCA
>Ga0228703_1000862_pt1 | contig 19919 bp, 17 predicted proteins | sample McNCre217_Aug_MG_3_FD_178020 | JGI IMG/M metagenome (GOLD analysis project Ga0228703, IMG submission 178020) | Freshwater microbial communities from McNutts Creek, Athens, Georgia, United States - 29-17_Aug_MG | ecosystem: Environmental > Aquatic > Freshwater > Creek | place: USA: Georgia... | reverse complement strand
TTGGTTGTTCAAGGTATCCATGTTCATGCGTGCGACGCTGTACCAGCGTCCTTCGCCTAAGCCACGGCCTTCGCCGAGCTCTTCGTCTTTCATGCCCCACATATCGTTGAGGGGCCACTGCCAGCCGACGTTGACAAAGCGCGATTGCGGTGTGCCGGTGGTATCGGTTTGGTCGCGGTAAGAGGCGCTGATGACGCGGTACGAGCCCGGTGTGTAACGACCGCCAATGGCTTGGCTTAAAAACCGGCTTGAATCTGGGTTGTATTGGACGGTCGAATCAAGCGCCCATTTACGCGATAGGTTGAGCGTTGCTCCAGCTAACACATCACTGAGGCCGGCCTGCGCAATCGGAGAGTTCGTAGACTTATCGATAGGCAAGGTGACGAGTTGGTCTTTGATGCGCAGGCGTTGTGCAATTCCAAAGCGCGCACCCTCGGCGCCTGTTTTGGGGTCAATAAAGCGAGACGTAGCACCTAAAGTCACCATATTGCTGTCGGCGATGCGGTCATATCCACCGTAGGTGTTTTCGGAAAAGATGCTGGCAAAGTTGTATGCGTTTGCGCCCGAGTCGTAATTAGGCAAGTAGTTTTGTGAGCGGTAGGGGCTGTACACGTAGAAAGCACGTGGCTCAAAGGTCTGGGTCCATTCTCTGCCCAATAAATTACTGGGTCGTTCAAAAACTACGCCGGAGTCCAAACTGAAAGTAGGAACGCTAACGCTGGCGGAAGTTTGACCATTGGTACTGAGCGCATCATCGAATTGGTAACTGCGCGTATTCATGATGAACTTTGGCGTTACATAACCATAGGGCGTGACAAAAGGCCTGCTGACCTGCGCTTGTCCAACCGCACGCTGTGCGTTGCAGTTGAGGTAGTTGCTTAAACAGTTTTCTTGTCGGACGGTTTCGAATCGGCTGAGTTGTCCATCCAGCATGAAATCGAACCCGCCGATATTGGCGCGTGAATATTTCATATTCATTTGTGGCGCACGGTCAAACGGTGGCGAAATATAGTTGCTGGTACTGGCTAGGTCTTGCAAGGTTTGCCATTTCTGCACAGCGATATTCGATGTGAAAAACCCTTTGCCCCATGACACATTCGCATCGTTAGAAAGCAAGCGCGTCACGCCTAGGCTGTTGCTACTGGTGAAATCTTTCCAGTAGTTGTCATCACTGACGCGGTTGATGTTGTAGGTCAAACCCAATGCACCACCAGCAAACGCGGGGTAAGGCGTGCCGGCATGGGACGTTTGAAAAGCCCAGCGCTGTGAATCGCGCAAACTGTCTTTGGCCATGTAGTCAAAGCGCATAACACCCGTGAATGGTGGTTGCGGTGTGATGGCCTCCAAATACCGAAACTCGGTTTCTAAGCGCATGCCGCGGCTACTCCAGTAGGTAGGCGTGAAGGTCATGTCGCGATTGGGCGCTAGATTCCAGTAGTAAGGCTGAATCACCTCCAAACCACCGACTGAGTCAACGCCGATCGTAGGTGGGAGCAAGCCAGATTTACGCTCATCATTTAAAGCAAAGTCCAGCGCAGGCAAAGGCATCACAGGAACATTCTTAAAACGCAAACTAGCACCCTCTGCGTTACCTAAGTTGTGGTCGCTGTCAAAAGAAATCTTGTCTCCCTTGAAGAACCAATCAGGCGTCCAGTTAGGGCCGGGCTTGCGTTTACAGGTGGTGAACTCACCTTTCTGCATGACCGAGTTACCTGGGTCTATGAAGTCAATGCGTTCGGCCTTGCCGTACATTTTGTTGCGATTGAGAAAGAACTCGGGTTGCGTAAAAAACCCTTCAAACGCATCTAATTGAATATCTAGTGCAGGCCCCTGGTAACTGTTACCAGAGTGGTTGATATACACATTGCCCCGCGCTTTGGCCAAATCGAGCACTTGGTCATAGTCGATTTGGTCTGCTTTGAGCAAAATATCACCGCGACGCAGAACCACTTGGCCTTCGAGCAAAGTTTGTAAATCAGTTTGTCCGGAAATCTGATTACTTTGCAAATACGTCGGCAACTCTTTACGCATGCCGCCGTTAATCGTTTCTTGCAACAAACTGCTGGGTTTGAGAACCATGGGTGGACCCGTAACTGTCTGGGCTTGCACAGACAACACAGACACGGCACTACAAAGACCAACGCCAAGAGCCAAATGCGTGATGAATTGCGCACATAAACGCTTAGTCTTACGAAACATTAAGCGCATGAACAGGCAGAATTGGCGGAGAAAATCAGACAACAGCAACAACGAAGAACAACCTTTTCAAACCCAACGTGATGAAAACTGCGACGCATGTCGCGCAAGCTGGGTCGTTTGTAGAATTTAGATTATCCATGAGCACACCCAATAACCCTCCGCAAGTCAAGATTGATTGGCCAAATACGCAACGCGAAGCGCAATTTCAGCAATGGCTTGACGTTCAGGCTACAAATTTTGGGTTAATCGCTACGACGGTTCGACCCGCATCTGCTGATGCCAGTTTCAGGCGCTACTTTCGGGTCGATGGTGTTGCTGGCAAAGACAAGCCGGCTAGTTTCATCATCATGGACGCCCCACCGGACAAAGAAAACTGCGAACCATTTGTGCGAATTGCCAAATTGATGGGTGAATGCGGCCTTTTGGTGCCGCACATCTTAAATTGGCATGTAGAAAACGGTTTTATCTTGTTGGATGACTTGGGCCAAAGCACGATGATGGAAGCCATCGATCAAGCAAAGCCCCAAGCCAATATGGGACTGTATTTGCGTGCAGTAGATGCGTTGCTGCAATTACAGCAAAGTCCACAAGGCCACACCTTGCCGCCGTATGACGAAGCTTTGTTACAACGCGAGCTGCATTTGTTTCCTGATTGGTATATCGCGCAGCATCGCCAGCTAGAACTCAGTGACGCACAAAAAAACGCGCTCGACAAAACTTTTGCTTTGATCGTTGCGCGTAATTTAGCCGCTCCAAAGGTGTTGGTGCATCGTGACTTCATGCCTCGCAATTTGATGATGCCGCATCATGTGAATGAACCAAGGTTAGGTGTGCTGGATTTTCAAGACGCTGTGCATGGGCCCATCACGTATGACATCGCGAGTTTGATGCGCGACGCATTTTTGAGCTGGGAAGAAGGCTTTGTGCTGGAGATCACCATCCGCTATTGGGAGCGTGCGCGTAAATTAGGCCTGATGGACTTTGATGGATGGTCGCAAGACTTCGGCGCCTTTTGGCGTGCCGTGGAGTGGATGGGTTTACAACGCCATTTGAAGGTAGCAGGAATATTCGCGCGCCTGACCTTGCGCGATGGCAAAGCCAAATACTTGGCAGATGCCCCGCGATTCATCCAATACATCCGGCACACGGCGAGCCGCTATGCAGAACTTACACCCTTGTTGCGTTTGATCGACAGCTTAGAAGGCACGCATCCGGAAATGAGTCTGGCCTATCCGCGTCCATCACACCCCATAGGCACGAAGTCTTGAAGGCGCGCTTCTAAATGCCACGCTTTTATTGCGCGCAAGCGCTGCGCACCGGTGCTTCTATTGACTTGCCTGCGACAGCCGTGCGTCATGTGCAGGTCTTGCGCATGCAACCGGGTCAAACCATCACCCTGTTCAATGGTGAAGGCGGAGAGTTTGACGCTGTCATTGCGCATATGGGCAGACAAGACGTGCAAGTCGTCGTTGGCGCTCACCAAGCCATGGAGCGAGAAGCACGACACCAAGTGCACTTGGCCGTAGTGGTGCCCGCCAATGACCGCATGGACTGGTTGGTTGAAAAAGCCACCGAGTTAGGCGTGCATCGCATCACGCCGCTGATGTCGCAACACAGCGTGCTGCGATTGCAAGGCGAGCGTGCTGATAAAAAGATAGCCCATTGGCAAGCTGTGGCCATAAGCGCTTGCGAGCAATGTGGAAGGAACACCTTGCCACACATCGATGGATTACAAAACCTATCGGCTTGGCTTCATAGTGACTGGGTGGCACATTTACAAAATACAAATAGCGCGCATGGCGCTATCCAGTCTGCGGTTTTGTCTTTGCGTCCCAGCACACAAAGTTTGGGCGAATGGTCTATGAAACAACCAAGCAATTCTTGGTTGTTACTCAATGGACCAGAAGGCGGTTTGACCGATGAAGAAGATGCGCTGGCCAGAGATAAAGGATTTGCCGCAGTGCATTTGGGCGCGCGCGTATTGCGTGCTGAAACCGCTGCGCTGGCCGCGTTGGCTTATTTCAGTCTGCGTGGATAGCGACTAGCCTTCAAACTTAAATACCGCCGTCCCCGCCATTAAATTCGGCAACCAGCGCACTTCTTGCCCATCTTGCAAGCCAAACGCGTCCAATACCTGCAACTTGTTTTTTTCTGCCAAGGCCGCAAAGTCTGCAAACGTACCCACGCGGATATTGGGCGTGTCGTACCACTGGTAAGGCAATCGGCGTGTCACGGGCATACGCCCCTGCAACACGCTTAAGCGATTAGGCCAGTGTCCAAAGTTGGGAAACGCCACGATGCCAATGCGACCCACGCGCGCAGTCTCGCGCAACATCACTTCTGCATTGCGCAAATGTTGCAAGGTATCGATCTGTAAGACGACATCAAACGAATGGTCGCCAAACAAAGTCAAACCTTGGTCGAGATTGAGTTGCAACACATTCACACCGCGTTGCACACAAGCTTGCACATTGGTGTCTGCCAGCTCAACACCGTAGCCCGAGCAGCCGCGGTGCTTTTGCAAGTAGTCCAGAAAAGCGCCATCACCGCAACCCAAGTCGAGCACGCGGCTTCCGACCGGAACTAACTGCGCCAAGGCATGTAGATTGATGTTGTGCGTCATGCTTGGCCTCCTTGCAAAGGTGCTTCTTCAGCGATGCGCGCGAAGTACGAGCGCACGACTTGCATATAACGTGGGTCATCTAACAAGAAGGCATCGTGTCCATGCGGTGCATCGATCTCGGCATAACTCACATCGCGCTGGTTGTTGAGCAAGGCACGCACCATTTCGCGACTACGCGTGGGCGAAAAGCGCCAGTCGGTGGTGAAACTCACTAATAAGAACTTGGCGCGAATCACAGCAAATGCCTTGGACAAATCGCCCCCAAAACGACGTGCAGGGTCAAAGTAGTCAAGCGCACGCGTGATCAGCAAATAGGTGTTGGCGTCAAAGTATTCGCTGAACTTGTCGCCCTGGTAGCGCAGATAGCTTTCAATTTGAAATTCCACATCTTGTGTGGAATAGCGATAGCCGGTGTCGCTGCCCACCACTGCGTCGCGCAATTGGCGGCCAAATTTCTCGTTCATCACATCGTCGCTCAAATAGGTGATGTGCCCCACCATACGCGCGATGCGCAGTCCGCGCTTGGGTATCACGCCCTGCGCATAAAAATGCCCTTCGTGAAAATCGGGGTCGGTCACGATGGCACGACGCGCGACTTCGTTGAACGCAATGTTCTCTGCGGTTAAGTTGGGCGCACTAGCAACCACCACCGCATGGCGCACGCGATCAGGGTGTTGCAAGGTCCAACTCAAGGCTTGCATGCCACCCAAGCTACCCCCCATCACTGCAGCGAGTTGGTGGATACCCAATGCATCGAGCAACAAAGCTTGCGCGTTGACCCAGTCTTCCACGGTCACCACAGGAAAATCGGCACCATACACCTTGCCCGTATCGGGATGGGTGTGCATAGGCCCCGTAGATCCAAAACAAGAACCTAGGTTGTTCACACCGATCACAAAAAAGTGGTTGGTATCGACGGGTTTGCCTGGGCCAATCATGTTGTCCCACCAGCCTTCGCTTTTTTCTTGGCCAGCGTAGACACCCGCCACATGGTGCGAGGCGTTGAGTGCGTGGCAAATCAAAACCGCATTCGATTTGTCTGCGTTGAGCGTGCCATAGGTTTCATAGGCCAAGTGGTAGTCGCGCAAGCTTGCGCCACTTTGCAAACTAAGAGTGTTTGCAAAGTGCATGGTCTGCGCAATGGCGATCATGTTTGGCGAAGTTTGAGGCATGAGAAGGTGAAGACTTTATAACAAGTAAGCGGCTATCTAAGTAGCGGGTGTCGCGTGCATGAAAGTCCGTTATTCACCAACAGGTCGCAAATGCTTGCCTGCAATACCCGCTAACTCAAACATAGTGACTTGCTCTTTGCCAAACACGGTCTTGAGTTTGGCGTCGGCATTGATCGCACGTTTGTTTGTAGCGTCTTGTAAGCCATTGGCTTTGATGTAGTCCCAGATTTTTTTAATCACTTCGGTGCGTGCTACGGCTTCTGGGCCGATCACAGCTGCGAGTTCATTGCTGGGCAAAAAGCCTGCAGTCACTTTGCGTGGCGCCTTAGGTTTGGCCACTTTTTCGGCTTTGGCTTTTGCTGCCTTGGTAGTTTTAGCAGGCACTTTTTTACCTGCTGCTTTGATCAACGCATTGGTGGTGGGCGTTTTGCCACCACGCGCGGGATATTTGCTGACGCGCGGCTCAAAAGCAAAACTCACCTTGCCGGCCTCGGCGTCCCATTGCAAGAACGCTTTGAAAGGACGACGCGTGCGCATCGACACAAACTTGTCGAGCAAATCGGTTTTGCCTTCCGCTAAGAGCTTGGTCATTTGCTCGGGTGCTACGGGTTGCTGCAGAATAATTTTCCCGCTCTTGAAATCGCAACTCGGTGTGGGCTGTGCGTGCGTTGGTACCGACTTGCTACACACATAGTTGCTGCCGTGGTCATAGACAGGGCTAGAACACTTGGGGCAGTTGCCCAGACTCGTGGTGTCGGCGAACTCCACAATTTCGCCGGACTCTGCGTTTTTGTCTTCGCCAAAATCAAATTCCAGCTTCCAGTTTTTCTCTTCTTCGCTGAACTTGAGGGCGATCTCTGCGGTGAAAGGCCAGCCCGCTTTGGAGCGGAAGCCTTCCAGCGGGCCGATTTTTTTGTTCTCGATCAGTTGCTCCACTTCTGCCGCTTCGAAAGTACGGCCGCCAGGAATTTTGCTGATGGAGAAACCACAGCCGGTTGCGCTGTCGCCTTCAGCGCCAGCACCGGAGGCGGCGGCGGAAGACTTACTAATGTCGCCCGCCAAAGCATCCTTGCCAATACATCCATACCGGCGATAGTTTTCTTTCACCACACCGCCACAGGTCGGGCAGGGAATTTTCAAGGTGGTGTAGTCACCGGGGATGGTGTCGCGGTCAAACTCTTTGGCCTTTTTGACGATGTGCTCCGTCATCTCCGCAATCTCGCGCATGAACGCTTCGCGGCTCAAGCCACCATGCTCCATCAAGGCGAGTTTGTGTTCCCAGCCACCGGTGAGCTCGGGCTTGGAGAGCTCTTCCACGCCCAGACCGCGTAGCAGGGTGAACAGCTGAAATGCTTTTGCGGTGGGAACCAATTCGCGAATTTCACGAATGATGTACTTCTCGTTGAGCAAGCCTTCGATGATGGCGGCGCGCGTCGCAGGCGTACCCAAACCTTTGTCCTGCATGGCTTCGCGCTGGTCGTCGTCTTCTACGTTCTTGCCCGCTGTTTGCATGGCGGTTAACAACGTGGCTTCGGTATAACGGGCAGGCGGTTTGGTTTTGAGGCCTTTGGGCTCGGTGGTTTCTGCCTTGGGTGTCTCGCCGGCATTGACCTTGACTAGCACTTTGCCCGATTCTTTGTCTTCTTCCTCATCGACCTCTTTGCCGTAAATGGCTTGCCAACCCGGCTCGACCAAAACCTTGCCACTGGATTTGAAGTGGTGTTCACCCACCTGACTCACGCGCGTGGTGTCCATGTATTTAGCGGGTGGATAAAACACCGCCATAAAACGGCGCACCACAAAGTCGTAGAGTTTTTGCTCGGCGTCTGACAAGCCGCTCGGTGCTTGCAGCGTTGGGATGATGGCAAAGTGGTCGCTGACCTTGGCGTTGTTAAACACTTTGGGACTGGGCTTGATGTAGCCCTGGTCGATGGCGGTTTTGGCGAAAGGTGCCAAATGTTTCATCGGGCTTTTTGCCAGCATCTCCATCGTGTCTTTGACGGTTTGCAAATAGTCTTCTGGCAGGTGCTGCGAATCGGTACGCGGGTAGGTCAGCGCTTTGTGCCGCTCGTACAAGCTCTGTGCAAGGGCTAAGGTGGTTTTGGCCGAGAAACCAAAACGGCTGTTGGCTTCTTTTTGTAAGGTCGTCAGGTCAAACAAGGCTTTGCTGCTTTCGCTGCGAGGCTTGCTCTCTTCGCTGACGGTGGCGGCTTTGCCACGCACCGCGTCGGCCACGGCTTGCGCTTCTTGCAAGCTCCAGACGCGGTCTTCTTTTCTCTCTTTGTCTTCCGCGTCTTTTTTGTGCTGTGGGTTAAACCATTTGGCGGGGTAGGTGCCTGCGGCTGCTGCAAACTCGGCGTGGATTTCCCAGAAATCGCGGCTGACAAATTTGCGGATTTGCTCTTCGCGTTCGACCACCACGCTCAAGGTTGGCGTTTGCACGCGACCCACCGTCGTCAAGAAGAAACCCCCTTCGCGGGAGTTAAAGGCAGTCAAGGCGCGGGTGCCGTTGATGCCGACCAACCAGTCGGCCTCTGAGCGGCTTCGCGCGGCGTCGGCCAATCCTTGCATTTGTTGTTGTGTGCGCAGGCTGTCAAAGCCGTTGCGGATGGCGTCTGGCGTCATCGACTGCAACCACAGCCGTTTGACCGGCTTGTCTAGCGATTTTTTGCCACCGGCGTATTGCTCGATCAGGCGGAAGATCAATTCACCTTCACGGCCCGCGTCGCAGGCGTTGATCAAGGCGGTGACGTCTTTGCGCTTGGCGAGTTTGACCACGGCGTTCAGGCGACTCTTGGTTTTTTCGACTGGCTTGAGGTCGAAGTAGGGCGGGATGACAGGCAAATGCGCAAAGCTCCATTTGCCGCGTTTGACGTCAAATTCTTCTGGCGCTTGGATTTCCACCAGATGGCCAACCGCGCTGGAGACGACGTAGGCATCGTTCTCAAAATGGTCGTCGTGCTTTTCAAACTTACCCGCCACAGGGGTGAGTGCGCGCACGATGTCTTGCGCGACCGAAGGCTTTTCGGCAATCACCAGGGTTTTACTCATTTTGACTTCCTTAGAAAACAGACCACTACAATGCGCCTCTCGCGCGTGCGCACGCGCGCACGCACATGCGTACGTATTTAAGTTAACAGAAAAATCCCAGTGCCAAAAAATCCCCTTCCGCCGATCTCGGGCCGACGTATCCAAACCCGACGTTCAGGCGTGCATGGTAAAGGGGTCTTTGCGCTCACTGATTTTGCGCAGGGCGAGACCATCATTGAGTATGTGGGCGAGATCATCACTTGGAAAGAAGCGCTGCGCCGCCATCCGCATGACCCCACAGACCCCAACCACACGTTTTACTTCCATATCGACGACAAGCATGTGATTGACGCGCTTTACGGGGGTAATTCGTCGCGCTGGATCAACCATTCCTGCAAACCCAATTGCGAACCGGATGAGCGCGATGGGCGTATCTTTATTACCGCGCGCCGCAATATTCTGGCGGGCGAAGAACTGAGCTACAACTACGGGCTGGTGATCGACGCCCCCATGACCGAAGAACTCAAGGCCGAATACCCCTGTTGGTGTGGCGCCAAGAAGTGCCGAGGTACTTTGTTGTCTTCCTCTTCTGTCAAGCCTGGTAAAGAAAAGCTCAGCAAAGATAAGTCAAGTAAAGAGAAGTTAGGCAAAGACGAGAAGCAGAAAAAGAACAACAAGAACAAGAACAAGAGCAAGAGCAAGAGCAAGCACTAGGCTTAGATGGCAAAAGTAGCGACAAACATCGACAAGCATTGACTATTAACTAGTGTTAAGCAACATGATCTGGCCCGCAGAAGACATCTGGCAATCGTGTGTGCCCCACCTGCCCACGCTGACGGTAGAGGTATTGAAAGAGGTGGATTCCACCAACTCCGAATTGATGCGCCGTGCCCGAGCGGGGCAAACGGACCCTGTATTGCTGGTCGCCGAATCGCAGACAGCAGGGCGTGGCCGTATGGGGCGCCAATGGTATGCGCAAGCAGGCGATGCTTTGACTTTCTCCTTGGGACTCATGTTGCATCCCGCCGACTGGTCTGGACTCTCTTTGGCGGTAGGGCTTTCGGTCGTGGAAAGCTTAGATCCACAAGGCGCCTTGGGGCTTGGGTTGAAATGGCCAAACGATATTTGGGTGCGTCACACCCCAAAGCAATGGACGAAATTGGCTGGCATCTTGATTGAAACCGCCACGACGCAAAAGGATGAGCGTTATTGCGTGATTGGGGTGGGTATCAACATCGCTAAGCCAAAGGCACAAGACGTGTCTGTTCCAGCAATAGGGCTGCGCGATCTCTCAGACGAGGCTGCAGCTAAAGACTTTGCAACAAGTGCATCTGCCGCCCCACCCACCGCCCCACAGGCCTTGGCCATGATTGCCCAGCCCTTACTAGCCGCAGTCTTGGCTTTTGAGTCCAAAGGCTTCGCATCCTCACAAGCCGCCTTCCAGAAAAGAGATGTATTGCGCGACATGCCCGTGACCCTCAGCGATGGCCGCGAGGGCATCGCGCGGGGCGTAGACAATACGGGTGTGTTGCGGGTGGAAACATCGCAAGGTATGCAGTTGATCAATAGCGCAGAAGTGCGTGTACGGCCGTCCATAGAGGAGACCCCATGAGCTCAAAAACCATCTGGCGCAATCTGGCTGTTTTGCTGGTGCTTGCCAATCTGGCCTTTTGGTTGTGGAGCCAGGGTTACTTGCGCGAAGCAGGCATGGGCCCCACATCTGTGCAAGAACCGCAAAGGCTCAAAGAGCAAATCGTACCCCAAGCCTTGACCATCCAAGGCGCAGCATCTCAAGACTCTCAAAACAAGGAATAAACATGTCACTCCAACTCTATTTCGCACCTGGCGCTTGTTCTTTTGTGCCGCATTGCCTGCTCGAACTGAGTGGCGCTGCGTATGAGCCCAAAATGGTCAAGTTGCACAAAGGCGAGCAATACGAAGCCGCTTACCAGGCCATCAATCCGCGTGGTCAAGTACCTGTCTTGGTCGATGGCGACCAAGCTATTACCCAAATCATGGCGATCACGCTCTACCTGGACGAGAAATTCCCGCAATGCGGTTTTCTGCCTGCCTCGGGCGTAGCCCGCGCCAAAGCGCTGGAGACTTTGGCGTGGATGAACAACAGCGTTCATCCCACCTTCACCCATGTGTTCATGCCGCAAAAATTCAGCCCCGATGCTGGCGTGCAGGCCGATATCAAAGCCAATGCGATAAAAACCTACAAAGGTCTCTTGGGCGAGTTGCAGAACTTGGTGGCGCAAGCCACGCAAGCGGGCCATGCGTGGCTCGGTGGCGCCCATATCGGTGCTTTGGACGCCTATGCCTTGACGCTAGCGCGCTGGGGCACGATTGCCGGCATCGGTCCGCAAGACTTTCCTGCGTTGTGGGACTATGTTCACAAGGTTGCGGCAAACGACGCCATTGCCAAGGTCATTGCACGCGAGCGCTTGCAACTTAACCTGATGGCTAGCAGTTAATTCAGCCCCAAATAAATCCGCCTAATCCGATCGTCTTGCGCCAAGTCTTTGGCGTATCCGGTTTGCGCTACGTGGCCGTGCTCGAGTACGTAGACGCGATCGGCGATGTGTAGCGCAGACTGCGCATCTTGCTCGGCCATCAAAATCGCCACGCCACGGTTACGAATTTGTTGGATGGCCGCAAAGATTTCCATCTTCAAACGGTGCGCAATGCCGACCGATGGTTCATCGAGCAAGAGCAATTTGGGCGCACCCATCAACGCTCGTCCAATCGCCACCATTTGCTGCTGACCGCCTGACAAGGTACTCACAATCTGATCGGCGCGCTCCGAGAGAATCGGAAAAAGCTCAAACACACGTTGCATATCGTCAGCCACCGCTTGTTTGTCGTTGCGCAAATACGCTCCGAGTTGTAGGTTTTTCTCAACCGTCAACTCAGGAAACAAACGGCGACCTTCGGGGCAATGGCAAATGCCCAAGCCCACAACGTTTTCTGTGGCCACCCCGTGCAAGGAGCGCCCTTCAAACGTCAAGGTGCCCTGTGACGCCAATGCGCGCGAAATGGCTTTGAGCAAAGTGGACTTGCCCGCACCGTTGGGGCCCAAGACGGCCACCAACTCACCCGGCATGACGTTCAAGGTGATGTTTTCTAATGCGGTCGCTTTACCGTAAGCGGCACTGAGGTTTTGGATATCAAGCATGTTGGGTCTGCTCCAGCGGGTTTTGCCGGCCGATATATGCCTCGATCACGCGCGGGTTGTTGACGATGTCGGCGGGCGCGCCCTCGGCGATGACTTCGCCAAAATCGATCGCCACCACACGCGAGACCAATTGCATGAACTCGCGCAGTTTGTGTTCGATCAACAGGATGGTGAGCTTTTGCTCGCGGTGCAGTTTGCGAATTAACTCAGATAGCGCCTCAATCTCTGAAGAACCTAGGCCCGCGAAAGGCTCGTCTAACAAAAGCAACTCAGGGTCTGTTGCCAAAGCGCGCGCGATTTCTAAACGACGTAAATCGCCATAAGACAGTAATTCGGATGCCGTGTGCGCTTTGCCAGCCAAGCCCACTTGATCAAGCAAATGCATGGCGCGCGCACCAATATCGTCAGTTTTGACGCGCGGCCCGAGGCTACCAACCAAAACGTTTTCTAGCACCGTCAAACCCACAAATGGCCGACACAACTGGAACGTGCGTGCAACGCCCAAGCCGACGATGGCGTTGGAGCGCATTTCGCGCAACGACTTGCCGCGCAAAAGCACTTGGCCTTCGTCAGCAGGAATAAATCCTGTTAGTAAGTTAAACAAAGTTGTCTTGCCCGCACCGTTAGGCCCCAAGATACCGACGATTTCGCCCTCTTGCACGGTGATGTTGATGTCTTTCAACACATGCAAGCCACCAAAGTGTTTGTCGAGGTGTTTGACCTCTAGTAGCGCGTGTGTCATGGGCGCTCCTGCGAGAAAAGATGCCGCAACCTGTTCCAAGTTGGCGCGACGATGCCATTGGGCAAGAAAAACAAAATAAAGATGAGCAACAGGCTGTAAATCATCAAGCGCCATTCGCCGAAGTTACGCAAACCTTCGGTCATCAGGGTGAGCAACAAAGCGCCGCCGACGGGGCCAAAAATCGTTCCCATGCCGCCTACATAGACCATGGTGATGATGGTGATCGATGTCACCACGGCAAACAATTGCGGACTCACTTGCAACTGGTAGTGCGCATACAAAGCGCCACCCAAGCCTGCGAATGCAGCACTGATGATGAGCGAAGCAATTTTGTAGGTGGTGATGGGCAGTCCCGCAGCGAGACAAGTCGCTTCGTCACCACGAATTGCACGCAATATCAGCCCCCAACGCGAACGTGCCATCCACGCCAAAAACCATGTGATGCCACCCAACAAGGCCAAAACAAACCAGTAGTAATGCAAAGGGTCTTTGATGAGCGGCGTGATGTCTTGGATGCCTTCTTCACCACCCGTGAATTCCCAAAAAATCAGCATCAAGCGTTGCATGATCACAGCCGCAGACAACATGGCGAGCGCAAAGTAAGGACCGCGCAGGCGCAAGGTCGGAAAACCCAAGACCAAACCGAACAATGCCGCAATGACCATCGATGCGGGCAGGCTCCACCAAGGCCCCCATCCAAACTGCACGTTCAAGAAGCCTGCGGTGTAGGCGCCCACACCAATGAACAAGGAATGCCCAAAGTTCTCGCGCCCCGTCAGGCCAGACATGAAGTCCCAGCTCACCGACCAAATGCCGTAGATTGCGGCCACGGTAAGCACGCCAATCAAATATTTGCCAGGAAACAGCGTCGGCAGAAAGCCTAGGACAGCCAAAGCCGCCAAACCCCCTGTCACGCTGAATTGGTCTAAACCGCGAAATGCCTTCATGAAATCTACGGCCTCTTAAAACGCAGCGCGTTTGCCAAAAATGCCAGCAGGTCTAAACACCAGCATCAGCAAAGTGGCCAACACCGAGACAATTTCGGTCCAGCTGCTTGAAATCAAATACGCCACGCAGGTTTCTGCATAGCCCAATAAAAATGCCGCAGCAATACTGCCGGGGATCGAACCCAAACCGCCGACCACCACAATCGCAAACGCTTTGACGATGGGCAACAAATGCATGGAAGGTTGCACCGACAAAAAGGGCCCCGCCATCACGCCAGCCAATGCAGCAAGCGCTGCCGAGATCGCCATCACCAGCGAGAAAATCTTGTCGCTAGGAATGCCCATGTATTTGGCTGCTTCAGGATCTTGCGAGATCGCCAAAATGGCACTGCCCAAACGGGTGAACTGGATAAACAGATACAGCGCACCAATCGCCACTGCAGCGACGGCCAGCGTGAGCAAGCGTTGGCCCGCCACATCCACGCCGCCTAAATTGATCTTGGTATCGACAAACGATGGAACGTTGCGGTACTCCGAGCCGAACACCAAGAACAGCGTTTGCTCAACAACCAAGGCAACCGCGAGCGAAATCATCAAGACGCCCAACTGCGAATGGCGCAGTGGGCGGATCAATACTTTTTCGACCACCACCCCGAACACCGCAACAAAGCCTATCGAAACCAAGGCAGCTGTCCACAAAGGCAAGCCTGCGATCGATGTCAGCACATAGGTGCCATAGGCGCCGAGCGCATAAAACGAACCGTGGGCTAAGTTCAGGATGCGGGCCACCCCGAAGATCAGGGTGAAGCCGACGGCCAATAAGGCGTAGATGGCGCTGGTGACAGCGCCATAGATCAGTATTTCCAATTTATTTCTTCATCCAAGGCGGCAAGATAAAGGTGCCAGTGCGCAATTCCTTGGGATAGAGCACCGCGCGCTCACCTTTGTCTTGCCACTGGGCGAAGATCAAGTTCATCTTGCCTTTACCGGTTTGTACATCGTGCATCTCATCGAACACGATCTCACCGCCAACTCCTTCGAATTTGGTTTTTTCCAATTCTTTGATGACCTTGTCGGTATCAAAGCTACCCGCGCGTTTGACGGCTTCTGCGTAGATGTAGACAGAGTCATAGGCGAAGAATGCGGTGTAGACGGGATAGTTGGCTGAATTCTTTTTGAATTCGTCAAAGAAGGGAATCGTCTTCTTGGTCAAAGGCGCACGCACCGCAAAGTTGGCAGCAACTTCGGAGATGGCTTTGCCACCAATGCGGCTGTAGAAATCACCGTCCATGCTCTTGACGTCAATGCCGCCATAAGGAACGGGCACTTGTGCGTCGTGCCATTGCTTAGCAAACACGTCGCTAGAAGCATGAGACAACACCACAATCATGTATTGCGCGCCGCTGGACTTGACTTTGGCGAGCAAAGGAGAGAAGTCAGAAGTTTGGGTGTCAAACAACTCTGTGAGTTTGACTTCCGCGCCTACATCTTTGGCGCCTTTGGCCAACACGGGGACCAAGTCTTGTACCCACTTGGCGTTTTCACCAACGATGGCGATGTTTTTGTAGCCGAGTTCACCAATCACGAAGTTGGCGATGTAGTCGACCAAACTACGCGCTTGGTGCGCAGCGTTGATAGGGCCGACGCGGAAGATGTATTTGTAGTTGTCGTAGTCTTGTTTGACTTTGGCGGTGATCGAAGGAGATGCAGCACCTACGCCTAAATAAATTGTTTTGGCCGCAGAGATGTGCGGTAACTGCGCCAAGGTCACGCCGCTGGTGTAGCCGCCGATCAACAAATCTACTTTTTCGTCAGCGGTGAGTTTTTTGATCGCGCTAATACCGGTCTCTGGGTTTTCCGTCTCATCTGCTGCGACAAATTCAAATTTGCGTCCGAGTACACCGCCTTTTTTGTTTATGTCGTCTACCGCCATCTTGACCGCGGTAAGCGTGTCGCGCCCTACTTGCAATTGCACCGAGGTCGGCACGCCAATACGAATCGGTTTGGTGTTGGCGGCTTGTGCCAAAGCTTGTGGGCTTGCAAGTACGCCCAACAGCGCGCCAAGCAATGCGCTGGCAGTGGCTAGCCGACGCAACGAACGGAAGTTTGTGGAATACGACATCGAGAGAACTCCTAAAAACACGACATGTGAAATGCACACGCACCAAAGAGATGAACTAACGCGATAGACCGCATGCAGACATAGCCACATGAGACAGCGCCATTTTTAGGACAAATGCGTGTGACAGTAAGGGGGCATTACCCTAATGCTCAGTAGTAGCACCAAGCCTTTTTTGTCGTGTGCGTGACTAAGTTAAGCCAAAGTATTTTGAAAACGCACCGTGAAACTTGCGCCAGGGTTGGGTTTACCTGGTGAAGCATCTTGCACATTGACGGTTGCGCTGTGCAGTTGCGCAACTTCCATCACGATGGCCAAACCAAGCCCTGAGCCATCAACTTCGGTACCGAGGGCGCGGTAAAAAGGTTGGAATATTTGTTCACGCTCTGCGACGGGAATGCCGGGACCTGAATCTTCGACTTGCAAAGCCACCACCTTGCCAGCGGTATCGCTGAGAACGCGCACGGTAATGACCCCTGGAGTTTCTGCGCTCGAGGGCGTGTAGTTCATCGCGTTGTCGACTAAGTTGCGGATCAACTCTTTGAGCAAAGTTGCGTTGCCCAAAATCCGCACACCTCGGCTGTCGGCGGTGACGCCCTCGTATCCCAAGTCAATGTGTTTTTCCATAGCGCGGGGCAGGGAGTCTTGAATGACGGACTGCGCAATTTCCACCATATTGCAAGGTGCGCGTGCGATAGATGTATTGCCACTTTCTGCCCGAGCCAAGGAAAGCAATTGGTTGACGGTGTGGGTCGCGCGAATGCTGGCGCGGCCAATCAACTGCAAAGATTTTTTTAACTCTTGCGTGTCAGAACCTTCGCGTTGCGCCAAGTCGGCCTGCATGCGCAAACCCGCAAGCGGTGTTTTGAGTTGGTGGGCGGCGTCTGCTAAAAAACGTTTTTGGGTAGCGATCGAATCTTTGAGGCGTGTCAGCAAGTCATTGAACGATGCCACCAAGGGCGCGATTTCTTTGGGCACGTAATGGCCTTCGAGCGGACTCAAGTCATCTGGCTTGCGTTGACGAATGCGTTCGCCCAAAGCATTGAGTGGTTCGATACCGTGACCGAGTGCGAGCCATACCAAGAGCACGACCAAGGGCAATATCACCAGCTGTGGCAACAAGACGCCTTTGATAATTTCAGTCGCCAACACGGAGCGTTTTTCAAGCGTTTCGCCGACCTGCACAAGCACGGGCTTGGCGTTTGGCAGGTCGGTTTTTACCCACACATATGCCACGCGGATATTAGCGCCAAGCAACTTGTCGTCACGCAAATGCGTGTCACCCAAAGCGGTTTTTTCGTCTTCCGGTGGCAGAGGAAAGTCGCGGTCACCGCTGACTAGCTCGCCACGCGTTCCTAACACTTGGTAATAAATCGTGTCGGAATCATCGGCGCGCAAAATTTCGCGGGCTGGCGACGGTAGGTTAAACAACATGCGCTGCTGATCGGTTTTGATCAGCTGCACCAAGGCTTTCACGTTGTGTTCTAAGCCGCGGTCAAACGGGCGACCCGCAATACTTTCTGCCACCACCCATGACAACATCACGCTCAAAGGTAGGAGCAAAAAAAGTGGCGTGAGCATCCAATCCAGAATTTGCCCAAACAGCGATTTACGCCGTAGCTGAAAGAGCTTCACCATGCGCGAGTGCGGCGTTTAGTTGGGGATTTTTTCAAGGCAATAACCCAATCCGCGCACCGTTGCAATGCGAATCGGGTCGCGCTCGATTTTTTTGCGCAGACGGTGGATGTAGACCTCGATCGCGTTGTTGCTGACTTCTTCGCCCCATTCGCACAAGCGTTCGACCAATTGGTCTTTGCTGACCAAGCGGCCTGCACGTTGCAACAGCACTTCCAAAAGCCCAAGCTCGCGCGCGGAGAGTTCGATCATCTTGCCGTCGATAGTAGCGACGCGCCCTTGTTGGTCATAGACCAAGGGGCCGTGTTTGATGAGTGAGGTGGCGCCACCCATGCCGCGTCGTGTCAAGGCACGCACGCGCGCTTCGAGCTCTTGCAAGGAAAAGGGTTTGGCCATGTAGTCGTCCGCGCCATAGTCCAAGCCTTTGACGCGCTCTTCAACACTGTCCGCAGCGGTCAATATCAACACGGGGATGGAGGAGCCGCGTGCGCGCAAACGTTTGAGAACTTCTAGGCCGTGCATATGTGGCAGGCCTAAGTCGAGGATCAGGAGGTCGAACTGGTCGCTGGTCATCATCGCGGCTTCTGCTTCGGTGCCACTAGCCACATGATCGGCGGCGGAGCCCGAGGCACGCAAGGTGCGCAACAAACCGTCCGCGAGGACCAAGTCATCTTCTGCAATCAGTATGCGCATGGTCTTGTACTCCTGATGTTTTGTGGGCTTTTATGTGCGCGATTTTAGGCTTGCGTAATCGCCTGCATAGGCCTCTAACCCTAAGCTGACCACGGTGGCGACGTCTGCGCCGACTTCTTGTTTGAACTCGGCCTCGGTTTGCGCGACGGCTTGTTCAAAGGCTTTGAGCCATGCGAGGCCAGTGGTGGTGAAAACGATGCGCCGTGCGCGAGCGTCTTGTGGGTCGGGGGTGCGTTCGACTAGCCCCCAAGCCTCGCATTGGGTGACGAGGTCGCCCATGGCTTGTTTGGTCATGTTGGCGCTGGCGGCCAGGTCGTTCAGGCGCGAGCCTTCTAGGCTGAGGTGGCGTGTGATGTGGATGTGGGCGGCGCTGACCTGTGCTCGGGCGGCTAGGTTGGAGAGGGCTAGGGGGACGTCTACGTTGTGGGCCATGAGGTAGAGGACGCGGTCGTCGAATTTGCGCATGGCGGCGCCTAGTAGGCGGCCTAGGTGGGATTGGCGCCAGTCTTGGTGTTGTGCTTGGGCGGTTTTCATGCGAACACGGCGAACAGCGGGTACTTGTTGCGGCTCCGCGCTTCGCGCTTTATGTCGCTCGCAACAAGCACCCGCTGCTCGCCTTTTGGTTTGAATGGATGGTGCTGGGTTGCCACTTGTTCTCTTTCTGTTTTTGTGGGGCACTTGCTGCTAGTTTTAGTGCCTCTTATATAGTAAGGCAAACTGACCAAAAAATCTATTTACTTCTTTTGACTTTCGGATAAAGTACTGGTCAAGCATCCAGCATGTTGATACATGCAGTAGCGCAGATTTTCGGTAACCCTTTGTTTTAATGGAGATTTTTATGAATGCCAAGCCACAAGTCGTAGACGGCGAAAAAGCCAAAGCCCTGCAAGCCGCTCTGGCGCAGATTGAAAAACAGTTCGGTAAGGGCACGATCATGCGCCTGGGTGAGGGCGAGATCGTGGACGACATTCAGGTGGTGTCTACCGGTTCGCTGGGTTTGGATATCGCTTTGGGCGTTGGCGGTTTGCCCCGTGGCCGCGTGATCGAGATTTATGGCCCAGAGTCTTCTGGCAAAACAACGCTCACTTTGCAGGTGATTGCTGAAATGCAAAAGCAAGGCGGCACTTGCGCGTTTGTCGACGCGGAACACGCGCTCGACTCGCAGTACGCGCAAAAGTTGGGTGTGAATTTGCAAGATTTGTTGATCAGCCAACCTGATACAGGCGAACAAGCTTTGGAAGTGGTGGACAGTTTGGTCCGTTCTGGCGCGGTCGATCTGGTGGTGATCGACTCGGTGGCTGCGCTCACGCCTAAGGCCGAGTTGGAAGGCGATATGGGCGATTCATTGCCCGGTTTGCAGGCCCGTTTGATGAGTCAAGCTTTGCGCAAGTTGACGGCTTCTATCAAAAAGACCAACTGCACGGTGATTTTTATTAACCAAATCCGTATGAAGATCGGCGTGATGTTTGGCTCGCCTGAAACAACGACAGGTGGTAACGCGCTGAAGTTTTACGCGTCGGTGCGTTTGGACATTCGTCGCACGGGCACGATCAAGCGAGGCGAAGAGGCCGTGGGTAATGA
>Ga0228703_1000857_pt1 | contig 19975 bp, 19 predicted proteins | sample McNCre217_Aug_MG_3_FD_178020 | JGI IMG/M metagenome (GOLD analysis project Ga0228703, IMG submission 178020) | Freshwater microbial communities from McNutts Creek, Athens, Georgia, United States - 29-17_Aug_MG | ecosystem: Environmental > Aquatic > Freshwater > Creek | place: USA: Georgia... | reverse complement strand
TCACCAGGCAAACTCCTCTGCGTGAATTTGAGACTCGGGGGTTCCGGCACGTTTCAGGCTCTTCTTTACCGCCTGAGTCCATGCCGAAGGACCGCAGATGAAGACGTCGGACTCACTGATCCAGGGGGCAATCACACTGATGCGGGCGTGGTCCGGCAGGTTCTCCGGGTGGGCTGGCATCCAGGAGTGGGCCTCGCCACGGCCGCCCTCAAGGAGGGTCAGCTTGAAGCCGCGCTGCTGCGATAGCGCGGTCAGCTCGTCCACAAGTGCGGCGTCATCTGCCTTACGAACTCGGTAGATGACCTGCACGTCGCCCGGGCGGGCGGCCATGGATTCGGCCAGGGCGCGGATCGGTGGGGCGCCGATGCCGGCAGCGATTAGGGTGACCTTTTCGCGGCTGCGACGGTCCTCGGTGAAGATGCCGTATGGGCCTTCCAGGATCACGCGAGTGCCGGGCTTCAGGCTCTGCATCATCTGGGTGTCGTCGCCGCGGTTACCAACGGTGAAGCGCACGAAACGCGAGTTGGGTGCGGCCGAGACCGAGAACGGGTGGGCACGCCACCACTGCTTCTTGTTGAGGATGCGGACGATGAAGAACTGGCCGGAGGTGTAGCCCAGCTTGTTCAGGTTCTTGCCGGTGATGTAGATGCTGGTGGAGTCGCTCGACTCGCGCACCGAGGTCTCGATCTTGAGGCCGGCCCGCAGGCTGACCACGATTGGCTCTAGGAAGCGGTACCAGACGATGTTGCCGGCGGTGAACAGGTAGAGGCTGATCCAGTAGAACATGGCAACCGGCTTTCCGGCGATGTCGGTTCCGGTGCTGATCTGGTGCGGGATGGCCAGGAAGACCGAGGCGTAAGACAGCAGGTGCACGATCCACCAGGCCTCGTAGCTGAGCTTCTTGCGAGCGATCTTGATGCTGGTGATGACCACCAGTATCATCAGTGCCAGTGCTACGGTTGCGGTCAACATGTCGGGCACGTTGAAGACCAGGTTCTGGAGTTCGGCGAGCAGTGTCTTCTGGTCCTGCATGGCGTAGTTGAAGAGGCTGGCCAGGAAGTGGGCAACGATCAGGTAGAGGATTGGCTTGCCCAGCTTCTTGTGGGCCTCGGTGGCGCGGTCGAGGCCGTAGAGGCGGTCGATCCAGGGCACACGGGCGATGAGAAGCATGTGGATGAGCAGCAGGTCGGTGCCGACCAGGGCGGTGAGGCGACTGAAGGCACCGAAGGCCGAGGCCACACCGGTGACCGACTTGATTCCGCCGTCAACCAGGAACATGGCGGTCACTGCTAGGACGCTGGCCCAGGCCAGGGCCTCGATGAGGTCCTTTCCTCGGAGCACGCGAGTCACTTTGCGCTGACCAAGGCGTACCCGGGTGTTGGGCTGGGTGAAGCGGAAGTTTGCTGTCATGGTTTCAGAATGGCTTAGAAGCCTAGGAGTTTCCTGAGAGCAGGCTGGGATAAAGATGAAAACTCGGTGACTATTTTTGTTTATTTTTCGGACTCGACGTCGAAATAACCCTGCAACAAACCCGGCGTAATTTCGGGGTATGGGCGATTTATTTAGCGGATATCCGGTGGCGGGGCCGGTCAAGCGTGCCGATAAAAAGGCAGGCAACTTCCCGCCCTTCGACGAGATGTTTTATGGTGCTGGCAAGGTGCGCGGGAACTACCGTCAAATCCACCAGGCGCTGGCATCGATGACCCAGGCGGAATTGGTCGGCAGGACCGAGGCGCTCGCCGACTCCTATCTGGCCCAGGGAGTGACCTTTGACTTTGCGGGAGAGGAGCGCCCATTCCCGCTGGATGCTGTGCCTCGAGTCATCGATCGCGACGAATGGGCCTATCTCGAGGCGGGAATCAAGCAGCGCGTCAAGGTTCTCGAGGCATTCCTGGCCGACGTCTACGGCCCGGGCAATGCAATCCGAGATGGCGTAGTACCGGCCGGGCTAGTTGCTAGTAGCGCTCACTTTCACCGATCCGCGGTTGGGATCGACCCGGCGAACGGGGTGCGAATCCAGGTCTCGGGCATAGATCTGATTCGCGATGAGGTTGGCGACTGGAGAGTCCTCGAGGATAACGTGCGCGTTCCATCGGGGGTCAGTTACGTCATTTCTAACCGCCGCGTAATGGCTCAAACCCTGCCTGAGCTGTTCCAGCAGATGCGAATCCAGCCGGTTGGTGAATACCCAAACCGCCTCTTAGCCGCCCTGAGAGCCGCTGCACCGGCCGGAGTGACCGAGCCCACCGTAGTTGTGCTCACCCCGGGTGTCTACAACAGCGCCTACTTCGAGCACACGTTGTTGGCACGCCTCATGGGCCTGGAGCTAGTCGAGGGCCGAGACCTCTATTGCTCCGGTGGCAAGGTCTACATGCGAACCACCAGCGGGCCGCGCCGGGTGGACGTTATCTACCGCCGAGTTGACGACGAATTCCTAGATCCGCTGGCCTTCCGCACCGATTCCGTGCTGGGGCCGCCAGGGCTGCTTACCGCAGCCAGGCTGGGCAATGTCACCATCGCCAACGCGGTCGGCAACGGTGTCGCCGACGACAAACTGGTTTACACCTACATGCCGGACCTCACCAGGTACTACCTGGGCCAGGAGCCGATCATCCCAAACGTGAAGACCTGGCGGCTAGAAGAACCCGGGGCCCTCGAAGAGGTCCTTGACCGACTAGAGGAGCTGGTGGTGAAACCGGTGGACGGCTCGGGTGGCAAGGGCCTAGTTGTGGGCCCAAGTGCCACCAAGAAGGAACTTGATGAACTGCGCAAACGCCTAACCAAGGATCCACGCGGCTGGATTGCACAGCCGGTGGTCCAGTTCTCCACTATTCCTACCCTGGTGGAAGAGGGGCTCCGGCCGAGGCACGCCGACCTCAGGCCATTTGCGGTCAACGACGGCAAAGACGTCTGGGTGCTGCCTGGCGGTCTAACCAGAGTGGCCTTGCCGGAGGGCGAACTAGTTGTGAATTCCTCGCAGGGTGGTGGCTCGAAAGACACCTGGGTGGTGGGATCGGACCGAATCACGGTACGCGAATACATGCCAACCAATTCGCAGGTATCCGCCATCGTCGCGGGACAAACTGCGGCGAATGCCGGCTTCCAAACCGTGACCCCGCAGTACTTCAACCCTTACGTCAATCAGCAGCAACAGCAGCAACAGGCGGGCGACCAAGAAGTAGCCCCGGGAGGGAAAAATGCTTAGTCGCATCGCAGAATCGCTTTTTTGGATCGGCCGCTACGTGGAGCGTGCCGATGGCACCTCGCGCCTGCTGGATGTTCACCTCCAGCTACTCCTCGAGGACCCCTGGGTGGCCGAGGACCCTGCCTGCAGGTCGCTGCTGCAGGTGATCGGATCTGGCACGGTATTCGACGGTGAGTTGGATCGCCACCGACTGATGGATGCCCTCACCGTAGACCGCAACGAGCCATCATCCATTGCCTCTTCGCTTGGAAATGCACGCGAAAATGCGCGTCGGGTACGCGAGATCGTCAGCACCGAACTCTGGGAGTGCCTGAACACAACCAGGTCTCGGATGCCACGCAAGGTAGCGCTCGACCGCGCTCATGAGTTCTTCGGTTGGGTGCGCGAGCGCACGGCGTTGGCCGTGGGCATCGTTGAATCGTCAACCAGTCGCGACGAGGCCTGGACCTTCTTCACCCTTGGGCGTAGTCTCGAGCGGGTCGACATGACGGCACGCCTGCTGGCCACCAGCGAGCTGACGGACGCCAGTGGGCCCTCCTGGACCACCATCCTGCGCTCCTGTGGCGCCTATGAGGCCTACCTTCGCACCTACCGCGGGGTTCCATCGGCCACCAACGCGGCCGAGTTCCTGCTGTTGGACCGAATCTTCCCTCGCTCCGTTATTTTCTCCATCGCTCGTGCCGAGGCCTGCATCGCAGACCTTACTCCGGACAGCTCGCGAGTGGGAATCGACGAGACCCTTCGCCTGCTGGGTCAGCTGCGCACCAACCTGGAATTCAGGAGCGCACCGGCTATTTTGTCCAACCTGACGGCCGAAATGTTGGCGCTGCAGGACGGCATCAATCAGGTCTCCAATTCCATTCGTGCAAGGTACTTCCCAGTGAATGTACTGCCGACCTGGGTGGGAGAGACCTCATGAGCCGTTACCAAATCAGTCACAAGACTGGATTCAGATACTCCGGGCCGGTGATGGCTTCGTACAACGAGGTGCGAATGTTGCCGGTCCGGGACGAAACCCAGGTGGTCTTCAGCAGCAAACTGGAGATTACCCCTCGCCCGGCCAGCCACGAATACCTGGACTACTTCGGTACTCGGGTCGTGATGTTCGAGCTGCTGGAAGAGCACAGCGAACTGGAAATCGTGAGCTCCACCGTTGTGGAACTGCGCACTGCACCGGTTCCAGCGCGCACCCTTGGGTGGGAACAACTGGCTCAAGAGGTGCAGCGTTCGCTAGAGCTAACCGATTCCTTGGCAGTAGGCAAGCGCACCCAGGTTCCCGCTGAGCTTCAGCGTCAGGCCAGAAAGATTGCGGATGCGGCGCAGGGCCCGGCGGAGGCTGCGAAGGCCATCTGCGAATTCATCCATAAGAGCATGAAATACCAATTCGGGGTCACCGGTGTGCAATCGAATGCCGCGGAGGCCTGGTCGAAGAAGATCGGCGTCTGCCAAGACTTCTCGCACCTGGCCCTGGGAGCGCTGCGTACGGTGGGAATACCAGCCAGGTACGTCAGCGGTTACCTGCACCCGCAAGTTGAGCCTCGCATCGGCCAGCCGGTCATCGGTGAGTCGCACGCCTGGGTGGAATGGTACGCCGGCAGTTGGGTGGCTAACGACCCCACCAACAATCTGGAATTCCCGGACCGCCACATCGTGGTCGCGCGCGGCCGGGATTACGACGACGTGCCTCCACTGCGTGGCGTGTATGCCGGTGCCGGCGAGTCAGAGCTGTTCGTTCAGGTGGAGATAACCCGCGAGGCATAGTCTTTGGACATGACTTCACTACCGCTCAAACGCAGTTTCACCGATTCCTACGGCGTCGAAATCAGCATCTATGAGTGGCCGGTTTCCGGAGCCAAGGCAATCGTGCAGCTGGTCCACGGTCTCGGCGAACACGCCGAGCGCTACACCGACCTGGTGCGATACCTGAACCGTGCCGGCTATCACGTCTATGCCACCGATCACCGGGGTCACGGCCAGACCGGCGTATCGATGCGACAGGCCGGATTGATCGCGCGCCAGGGTCAGTTGGGCCCGGGTGGCATGAAGGCGGTTTTCACCGACGAACTGGAGCTCACCAGCATCATCGAGAACGAACAGGCCGGAATGCCAATCGTCTTGATCGGCCAGAGCTGGGGCTCGCTAATCATCCAGCGCCTACTGGACACCGACAGCCACCGCTATGCCGCCGTAGTGCTAACCGGAAGCACCCTGGCCATGCCAGGCACCCTGCCTAATGGCGGCAACGACGCCAAGTTTGTGGAACGTGGTTCCAAGCCACTGGGTGGCGAATGGCTCAGCCGCAAGCCGGGAGTGGCCGAGGCCTTCCGAAACGACCCCCTTAACTTCCCGGAGACCGCACTTCAGGTCTGGGGCGTCGCCAACGCCCTGCGCATCCTGGGTATGCCTAAGCACACAATCGATCCGGACCTACCCATTCTGCAGTTGGCCGGCAGCGAGGACCAGCTCGGTGGCGAGCGCGGCAACGCCCTGCTGCAAAAGGCATTCATGCGTGCTGGCGTGGAAGACGTCCAGGTCATCGTTTACCACGGTGCCAGGCACGAGGTGTTCCACGAGCTGAACTACGACGAGGTGCTGAGCGACCTGCTGGGTTGGTTGGACGGCGAGTTCGCCGACCCCGACACCGAGGACTAGGCACCGAGGAATAGAACCCGGCTACACCGCAAGGTGGAAGATGGGTGCTCGGCCCGAGCCGATTAGTTGCCCTGCTCTGGCTTGAGGGTTAGGTCGTGCTTGGCCGCAAACTTGGCCGGGTTCGGCAACTTGCAGGCGGCGACCGCATCTTCGATCGGGTTCAGCAGCAGGTCCTGGGTCTCCGGGTGGCGTTCCATGTAGCGGACAACATAGGAGCAGACCGGAACAACCTTGTCCTTGCCCTTGGCGCGAACGTCATCCAGCGTCTCGCGCATCAGGATTGCGGCAAGATTCTTGCCCTGGTGTGCCGGGTCTACCTCGGTGTGCACAAAGTGGATCTCACCGGGACGCACGCTGTAGTCGGCGTGGCCCACCTTTTCGTCGCCGATCCAGATTTCGTAGCGGCGCAGGTCGGTGTTGTGGACGACGTTCGGTTCCATGCTGTTAATCTCTCTCTTGTGACTTCTATCGAGGGCCAGCCCGGCATGCAGGGCCAAGTGGTAATAGGTAATAACCTTCCTGCCCTGAAGTCTATGCCCGACGCCAGCGTCCAATTGATTTACATCGACCCGCCGTTCAACACGGGCAGGGTGCAGTCGCGTGGATCGTCTGTTACCACCCGCACCGATGAGGGCAACCGCGTGGGTTTTAAGGGCCAGCGCTACCAGATCGTCCGCGAGACCGTGCTTAGCTACGACGACGAGTTCGCAGACTACTGGGGCTTCCTTGAGCCGCGGCTGGAAGAGGCCTGGCGCCTGCTGGCCGAGACCGGAACTCTTTATCTGCACCTGGACTACCGCGAGGCGCACTACGCCAAGGTGCTGCTGGATGCGCTATTCGGCCGGGACTGCTTCCTGAACGAGATCATCTGGGCCTACGACTACGGCGGCAAGGCCAAGAATCGCTGGCCAGCCAAGCACGACACCATCCTGGTCTACGTGAAGAACCCGAAGCGTTACTACTTTGACTCTGCGGCCGTGGACCGCGAGCCATACATGGCGCCCGGTCTGGTTACGCCAGAAAAGGCCGAACGCGGCAAACTGCCCACCGACGTCTGGTGGCACACAATCGTGAGCCCGACCGGCAGGGAAAAGACCGGTTACCCCACCCAGAAGCCGCTCGGCATTTTGCGTCGCATCATTCAGGCCTCCAGCGCCGAGGGGGACCTCGTCGTCGACTTCTTCGGCGGTTCCGGAACCACCGGTGCTGCGGCCCTAGAGCTGGGTCGCCGCTTCATTCTGATAGACCAAAATCCCGAAGCAATCGCCGTGATGCGCGAACGCTTTGCCGGTATGCCTGTCGCCTTTGTGGCCGACTGGCCCAACTTCGAGTAATCCTCGTCCATGGGTACCCGCAGTAAGCCCAAGTTGAAGCATTGCTTGCACTCTGCTGAGAAATTGGGCTTTCGCGGGGTGCCCTTGAGGTTTCTGCGGCGCTTTCGAGCCCGTTAAGTGATGGTGCCCGGTCGTTCGACCGGGCACCATCACTGGTATTGCGTCTAGTGCATGCTGGCTGCCGCGGCCGCCTTGGCCTCTGCCTGCTCCTGCACACCGCTCTTGGTGCGCAGCTTGATCTCCTTGACAAACCAGGTGAGCACGAATGCGACGGCAACAACGAAAGCGGCCGAACCGAATACGGCAACCGAGGACTGCGCAAAGGCTTCCTTGATTGGGTCGCCCAGCTGCGGGCTCACGGTCTTCAGGAACGAGGAGTCCTTTTGGATCATGTCGCCGAGGCTTGCACCAGCGGTCTTGAAGATTGAGTTCTCTGGCTTAGCCAAAAGCGTAGGGTCCTTCATGATCGCGGCCTTGATGCCGTTGCCGATCTGCGGCCCCTTGTCCTTCAGCGATGAGAACAGGATGGACAGGAAGATGGCGACACCTGCGGTACCACCCATCTGACGGAAGAAGGTCGCGGACGAGGTGGCTACACCCATGTCCTTTGCCTCAACCGAGTTCTGGGCAACCAGGGTCAGGGTCTGCATCAGCTGACCCAGGCCGAGGCCGAGGATGACCATGCCCACCGAGACCTGCCAGATTTCCCACTTGTAGGTCATGGTGGTCAGGTAGAAGTACGATGCGGTCATGAAGGCGGTTCCGCTAATCATGAACCACTTGTACTTGCCGGTCTTGCTGGTCAGTCGACCGCTGAGAATGGAGGCGGTCATCATTCCCAGAACCATAGGCAGCATCAGCAGACCGGATTCGGTCGGAGTCGCGCCGTAGACGATCTGAAGAATCAGTGGGATGGTCATCATTCCACCGAACATGCCCACACCGACGATGACGCCGATGACGGTGCTGAAGCTGAACGCGCTGCTCTTAAAGAGGCGCAGCGGAAGGAGTGCGTCGTCGCCCATGGCGCGCTCCACCAGGATGAAGGCGATGGTCCCGGCGGCACCGAGGGCGTAGCAGGTGAGAGCGTTTGCCGAACCCCAGCCCCAGTCGCGACCCTGCTCGGCCACGATCAGCAGCGGAACAACGGCAACCACGATGGAGACGGCGCCCCACCAGTCGATGCGACCGGTCTTCTTGTGGTGCGGGATGTGCAGGAAGTTGACCACCATGAACATGGCCAGAATGCCGATCGGCAGGTTGATGAGGAACACCCAGCGCCAGCCGGTGATCCAGAGGACCTGGCTAGCTCCGGCGAAGAGGCCACCGACCAGTGGGCCGATAACCGACGAAGTGCCGAACACGGCCATGAACATACCCATGTACTTGGCGCGGTCCTTTGGCGGGACGATGTCCGCCATCACGGTGAGCGCAAGGGTGAACAGACCACCGGCGCCAACACCCTGGAGTGCGCGCCAGGCGGCCAGCTCGTACATGCTCTGCGAGAACGAGGCTCCCACCGAGGCCAGAACGAAGATGCTGATGGCGAAGATGAATAGGCGGCGGCGACCGAAGAGGTCTCCCAGCTTGCCGTAGATCGGGGTGGTGATGGTGGAGGTGATGAGGTACGCGGTGGTAACCCAGGCCTGGATGTCCAGACCCTTCAGGTCATCGGCGATGGTGCGCATGGCGCTACCGACGATGCTCTGGTCTAGGGCGGACAGGAACATACCGGACATTAGTCCGAACAGCACCATCATGATTTGACGGTGGGTCATGTGGCCGGTGCGAGCGGATTCCGCTGCAGCGGCTTTTCGTGCTTCACGAGACAAAGAAGACACTCTTTCTGTGATTGTTTAGGCTGGAAGGATGCACAAGCCTACGCGGACGAGATTAAAGAAATCTTTCACTTTGGTAACCGCAGGGTTGGCCGTAATTATTCCAATGCTGACAATTCTGTCAGCAAATGGCTCGCTGGCAAGTGCCGCGACCCCGACTCCAACGATTTCCACAAGTTCGGCCCCCACCCCCGGGCCATTCAATGCCGGGCTCTACTCCACTACCACCGCGAGTTCGCTCTGGGTTGTTGTGAATAAGCGCACGCCGCTCAACCCGCTCAACTACAAGCCGGGCAACCTGGTGAGCCCGCGGTTCGACGATGGGGCGGGCCTCAACCCAAACGCGCTCCAGCTGGCCAAGCCGGCCGCCAAGGCCATCAAACTGATGGCGACCGCGATGCGGGCGGCCGGTGCCGGTGTTCTGCAGCTTTCCAGCACCTATCGCAGCTACGACACCCAGGTTTATGTGCACGATAAAGACGTTCAGAAGTTTGGGCTAGTAGTCGGTGAAAACCTGGCGGCTCGTCCCGGGTATAGCGAACACCAGACCGGCCTGGCCGCAGACTTGGCCGCGGTTGGCCAGGGCTGCACCATTCGGGTTTGCTTCGCGACCACCCCGGCCGGCAAGTGGCTTGCCGCAAACGCTTGGCAGTACGGCTTCATCCTTAGGTACCCGGATGGCCAGACCGCCGCAACCGGCTACCAGTTCGAGCCATGGCATTACCGCTACGTGGGCACAGAGCTGAGCACCCAGATGCACGTCACCGGGGTATCGGTGCTGGAGAACTTCTGGAAGCTGCCGCCGGCCCCAAGCTACTAGGCCAGGACGCCGTCCACCAGCGCCTTGGCCTCGACCTGCACCTGCTTCAGGTGTTCGGCGCCCAGGAACGATTCGCCGTAGATCTTGTACACGTTTTCGGTGCCAGATGGGCGAGCCGCAAACCACGCGTTCTCGGTGCTTACCTTTAGGCCACCTAGGGCGGCACCGTTCCCGGCCGCATGCGTCTCGATCTTGGCGATGGTCTCTCCCGCCAGGGTGCTTGCCGTAACCGCCGATGCGCTTAGCTTGCCCAACTTGGCCTTTTGCTCGAGGGTGGCCGGGGCGTCGATGCGCTCGTAGGCCGGCGCCCCAAACTTGGCGGTCAGGTCGGCGTAGTGCTGGCTCGGGCTCTTGCCCGTGACTGCCTGAATCTCGGAGGCCAACAGCGCCAGGATCAGGCCATCCTTGTCGGTGCTCCAGGCCTTGCCGTCCAGGCGCAGGAAGCTGGCACCGGCGGATTCCTCGCCACCGAAACCAACCGAACCGTCGATCAGCCCCGGAACAAACCACTTGAAGCCCACCGGCACCTCGATCAACTTGCGGCCAAGGTCTGCCACCACTCGATCGATGATGGAGGACGAGACCATGGTCTTGCCCACTGCAGCATCGGTGGCCCAACCGGCGCGGTGACGGTAGAGGTAGTCGATGCTAACGGCCAGGAAGTGGTTCGGGTTCATCAGGCCGTGGTCGCGGGTCACAATTCCGTGACGGTCGGCATCGGCGTCGTTGCCGGTGCTGATGTCGTACCGGCTCTTACCCTCGATGAGGCTGGCCATCGCGTACGGGCTGCTGCAGTCCATACGAATCTTCTCATCCCAGTCCAGGGTCATGAAGCCAAACTGGAAGTCCACATCCGGGTTTACGACGGTGAGGTTCAGACCGTAGAGTTCGCCGATGGCGCCCCAGTACTCCACCGATGCGCCACCCATTGGGTCGGCTCCGATGGAGACCTTGGAGTCGCGGATGGCATCCATGTTGAGCACCTGGCCCAGCTGGGAGATGTAGTTTTCGCGGAAGTCGAAGCGGTGCGGGCTCGCGTTGCTGCGCCGGACCTCGCGCAGACCGCCCTTTATGATCTCGTTGGCGCGGGCCGCGATCCAGTTGGTGGCATCGCTGTCCGCCGGGCCTCCGTGAGGCGGGTTGTACTTGAATCCACCATCGGTCGGTGGGTTGTGGCTCGGGGTGATCACCAGGCCGTCGGCTAGCGATGGATCGGTGGCGCCCTTGCCGGCGTTGTGGTTGATGATTGCGACCGACACCGCCGGGGTCGGCGTGTAGCCATCGTTGGAATCGATGAGAGTGTCGATTCCGTTACCGGCAAGTACCTCGAGGGCGGTGGCCTCGGCCGGGGTGCTTAGGGCGTGAGTGTCCTTGCCAACATAGATCGGGCCGCGAATGTTCTGGCTGGCGCGGTATTCCACGATTGCCTGGGTGATCGCGGCGATGTGGTCCTCGTTGAAAGACCCGTTGAGCGAGGTCCCGCGGTGGCCACTGGTGCCGAACACCACCTTTTGCTCCACCAGGTTGACGTCCGGGTGAGTCTCGTAATAGTCGCGAACCAATCGTTCGATGTCTACCAGGTCGGATTCTTGGGCCTTCAGGCCAGCGCGCGCGTTCATTTTTATATTTTGACGGCTAGCCTTGAGGTATGTCATTCCAAACAGGTAACACTTCGGCAAATAAGGCCGGCTCGAACCAGGCGTACGCGTTTCTCGGTCCGGTCGGCACCTTTACCGAGCTCGCCCTGGCCCAGGTGCCGGAGGCCGTGGGCGCCCACTGGAATGCCATGCATAGCGTGCCGGAGGCGCTCGCCGCGGTAATCAACGGTTCGGTGCAGCGTGCCGTCGTGCCCGTGGAGTCCTCGGTTGAGGGCGGCGTCAGCGCTACCCTGGACGCGCTGGCGACCATCGGTGACCTGCGCATTTACGGCGAATACCTGGTTCCGGTCAACTTCAACCTGGTGGTGCGTCCGGGCACCAAGCTGAGTGACGTCAAGACCGTGGCCGCCCATCCGGTTGCCTACGCCCAGGTTCAGGCATGGCTGCACGCCAACCTGCCAAACGCGGTGCACCTGCCGGCCTCCAGCAATGCCGCGGCCGCAGCCGACCTATTGACTTCAAGCGCCGCCGATGCCGCGGTCTCCACCACCCACATCACCGATCACTACGCGGTTGAGGTGCTGGCCACCAAGATTGCCGACAACCCGCACGCCCAGACCCGCTTCATCCAGGTGGGCCTTCCGGACATCCAGCCGGCACCAACCGGCGCGGACAAGACGTCGGTGATTGTGGAATTGCCGAGCGACCGTCCGGGTACGCTGCTGGAGATGCTCGAGCAGTTTGCCGCTCGCGGGGTCAACCTGACCCGAATCGAGAGCCGCCCGATCGGCGACCGTCTGGGTCGTTACCGCTTCAACGTGGACGCCGAGGGGCACATTCAGGACCAGAACCTGGGTGAGGCGCTTTCCGGCCTCTACCGGTTCAGCCCGAAGGTGACCTTCCTTGGTTCGTATCCGCGTGCGGACAAGCTGGAGTCGAAGCCGACCGGCAATAACACCAACGCCGAGTTTGCCGAGAGCAACCAGTGGCTGGCCGCTCTGCGCGAAGGGCACTAGGCCATCTTCTTAGAGGCGCACCTTGAGTGCGTGCGGCATGACCTCGAACTTGGCACCGACCACGCGGCCGAAGGCATCGCCGTCTAACTGCAGGTCAACCGGGTGGTGCGGACGCACCTCGATTGACTGCCCAGCCATATTTCCCAGGGTCTTCACGTTCGCGGTGTAATCGGCCAGTTCGGCGGCGCCCACCACCTTTCCGCGAAGGAAATTGACCCAGGTAACCCGGTTGAAGAAGTCGATCCAGTTCCAGAGGCGACGGGGACCCACGGCGGCTACATCGAGCAGGCCATCGTCCAACTGGGCCTTGGGCATCAGGGTGATGTTGCCTGGCAGGAAACCGCAGTTTCCGATTAGGAGCGAGTGCAGCTTTAAGGTCCCAGATGGGCGGCCATTCACGCTCACGTCCATGCGCTCGAACCGCACCGGCAGACTGCGCAGGCCGCCCTCCACGTAGGCCACCCAACCCAGGGTGCGCTTCAGCTGGTCGTCGGTGTTCATGATGATCTTGGCGTCCAGGCCCAGGCCGGCCATCACGGCGAAGGTGCGGACGATGGGTTCGCGGCCCTCGCCGAGGTCGATGGTCACACGCGCCAGGTCTATCTGCTGGGTTTCGCCGACGGCAGCCTTCAGCGCGGCCCGGCCGAGGTTGCCCAGCGGTACCCCAAGGTTTCGGGCCAAGACGTTTCCGGTGCCAAGTGGCAGCAGGCCGATTTCGGCATCGGTGTAGGCGATCTGCTCGACCACCGAACGCACGGTGCCGTCGCCCCCGGCAACCAGGATGAGGGTGTGTCCGTCGGCTAGCGCCTGCTTGGCTTGGCCTCCGCCCTGGTCTTCGGCGGTGGTGGGGTAGTAGCGGCCCTTGCGCTCTCCGGCGCGGGCCAAGGCCAAGTCAACAGCCTCCTGAAGCCGCGACTTATCAACCTTCTGCGGGTTGTAGATGATCGCGGTGCTCCCCATCGCACCAGACTAACAAGAACCGCTTGACCAAAAGTGGTATCAGATTGATACTAAGGACATGGCTATGACATTGAGGCTCGCAGAAGAGCAAGATAAGCAGCTGACCGAGATTGCGGATGCCCTCGGCATCTCGAAACAGCAAGCCGTGGAGCGAGCGATTTCCCAAATGATTGCTCAGAACACCCAGGTTAACCGGGCAATGAAGGTCCTCGACGAAATTCTTGTTCGTGATGCCAAGTTGCTGGAGCGCCTCGCCGACGCATGACTGCCGTTGAGTATTTGACTCTAGAAACGGTTTTGGCCGTTACCTCGAGAGTTGGCTTTGTCGTAAAAGACCTGGGCTTGCTTGACTCTGCTCTTGCTAGGCCTAAGGCAAAAGCGTTTGGCGAGGATGCGTATGTTGGCCTGGCTAAAAAAGGTGCCGCTCTTGCGCACTCGATGATCAAGAACCACCCTTTTGTGGACGGCAACAAGCGGTCAGCATTTCTTTGTCTGAAGATTTTCCTCGCCCTCAATGGCGTGATTCTTATCTCCAGCGATGATGAGATGTACGGCTTCATATTGTCGATTGCCGATGGAAGCAGCGAACTTCTAGAGATTGCGGACTGGATTGAGGCCCACAGCTCTGCTGTGTGATGTCTCATTGAATGCAACCCTGCCAACTCAATGTCCTAGCCCTTAGGTAGGCTTAAACGGTGATCGACCTAAATCTGCTTCGCGAAAACCCAGAGGCCATTAAGACCAGCCAGCGCGCCCGTGGCGCCAGTGAAGAGCTGGTAGACCTGGCCGCGGCCGCCGATGTCGCCTACCGTGGTGCACTGCGCGAGTTCGAGACCCTGCGCGCCGAGCAGAACGCCTTTGGTAAGACCGTTGCCGCAGCTCCTAAGGAGCAGAAGCAGGCTCTAGTGGCTCAGGCTCAGGAGATGGCCGCCAATGTTAAGGCCGCCGATGCCGCCGCGGGCGAAGCCGAAAAGGCCCTAAACGATCTGCTCTGGAAGATCGAGAACGTGGTCATCGAGGGCGTGCCAACCGGTGGCGAAGACGACTACGTAGTGGTCAAGCACGTTGGCGAGAAGCCTGCCTTCGACTTCGAGGTACAGGACCACCAGTCCCTGGGTGAATCCCTGGACATCATCGACATCGAGCGCGGCACCAAGATCTCGGGCTCGCGCTTCTACTTCCTCAAGGGCTGGGGTGCCCGCCTCGAGCTCGCACTCATGAACCTGGCGCTGGACCAGGCCGCCGAGGCCGGCTTCACCGCCCTTATCACCCCGACCCTGGTCAAGCCAGAGGTCATGGCCGGCACCGGATTCCTCGGTGAGCACAGCGACGAAATCTACTACCTGCCCGCGGACGACCTGTACCTCACCGGTACTAGCGAGGTTGCCCTTGCCGGCTATCACCGCGACGAAATCATCGATGGGCTGGCCGACGGCACCCACCGCTACGCCGGATGGAGCACCTGCTACCGCCGCGAGGCCGGTTCCTACGGCAAGGACACCCGCGGCATCCTGCGCGTGCACCAGTTCAACAAGCTCGAGATGTTCGTTTACACCCTGCCGGAGCTAGCAGAGCAGGAGCACCAGCGCCTTCTGGCCTGGCAGGAGCAGATGCTCCAGAAGTGCGAACTTCACTACCGCGTGATCGACACCGCCGCCGGCGACCTGGGTTCCAGCGCAGCCCGCAAGTTCGACGCCGAGGCCTGGGTCCCGTCGCAGAACACCTTCCGCGAGCTGACCTCCACCAGCAACTGCACCACTTTCCAGGCGCGCCGCCTGAACGTGCGCTACCGTCGCGAGGACGGCAAGACCGCTCCGGTTGCGACCCTAAACGGAACCCTGGCAACCACGCGTTGGTTGGTCGCCATCCTCGAGACTCACCAGCAGGCCGACGGCTCGGTCCGCATCCCGGCAGCGCTTCGCCCCTACCTGGGCGGCCAAGAGTTCATTCGACCGAGGGCCTAAGTTTTGACCGAACCGATAATTGGCGCCTCGGCTGTGGGGGACGAGCGTTGGATGATCGCCCTCGACATCGATGGCACCCTGGTTCACGACGATGGCTTCCTATCGCCCGAGGTGATTCGAGAGGTTCAGCGCGTCCGTTCGCTGGGTCATCAGATCGTGGTCGCCACCGGCCGAAGCGCTACTAACGCCATCCCGGTGGTTCGCGAGCTGGGCATCGACTCCGGCTTCGTGGTCTGTTCCAATGGTGCCGTAACCATCGAGATCGATCACGCCGATCCTAGGGGCTACCGGACCCACGAGGTAATCACCTTCGAGCCGCGCGAGGTCCTTACCAAGCTAATCGACTCGCTGCCGAACGCCCACTTCGCGGTGGAAGACGCGGATGGCTCATACCGTTTCCACAAGCCTTTCCCCGCCTACGCGCTCGGTCAGAAAAATGTGGAGACCCCGCTGGATGCCCTGATGAGCCACCCGGTCAGCCGCGTGGTCGTGCTCTCCCCGGAACACGACGCCGAGGAGTTCGTGGACCTCATCTCCACCATCGGTCTGCACTCGGTTTCCTACGCCATCGGCTACACCGCCTGGCTGGACATCGCGCCCGAGGGAATCTCCAAGGGCAGTGCCCTCGAGAAGCTGCGCCAGCAGCAAGGAATCCACAGTCACCAGGTCATCGCGGTTGGCGACGGCCGCAACGACATCGCCATGTTTGAGTGGGCCGCGGTCGGTGGCGGCATTTCCTTCGCAATGGCGCAGGGCCCCGACGAGGTGCGCGCGGCCGCCCTCGAGGTCACCTCATCGGTGGAGGACGACGGCGTAGCCAGGGTCCTCTCAGGTTTTGAGGGCATACTCTTCAGCAGGGCCAACGGCTAGACTTGTCCACGGAGGCCTGTCCGAGCGGCCGATGGAGCTGGTCTTGAAAACCAGTGAGCAGCAATGCTTCGTGGGTTCGAATCCCACGGCCTCCGCCATTTTTTAAGGAAACCGAGTGAGCACCCCCGCCAGCGGCCCTCAGAGCGGCCCATCTAAAGCAAGCCGTCGCGCAATCCCGCGCCACGGTGTGCTCACCTCGCGTTCCGGCAAGCGCAACCTGCTTAGCCTGGCCTGGCGTGGGCTGGCAGTGGTTTTGGCCGCCGCACTAATGGTGGCCGGCTACTCGGTGGTGTCCATCGGAACCCAGCTGAAGACCGGTGGCATTCAACTCACCGATGCCAACGGCAAGGCCATCGCTGGTCAGGCGGACCTCAAGGGCCCAATCAATATGCTGTTGGTAGGTTCCGACACCCGTGCCGGTCAGGGCGGCGGATTCGGTACCGGCATCACCAGCAACCTCGCCGACGTGATCATCCTGCTGCACGTCTCGGCTAACCGCAAGAACGCGGTTGCCGTCAGCTTCCCGCGCGACCTAATGGTTCCATGGCCGGCCTGTCCGTCTACGACTGGCGGCTCTGGTTACCTGCCTCAGAGCCTGGGTCAGATCAACGCGACCATCGCAAATGGCGGTCCGGGCTGCACGCTGCTTACCGTGGAGTCGATCACCGGCCTCAGCATCCCGTACCTGGCAATGATCAATTTCAAGGGCGTCATCGAGATGTCCAACGCCATCGGTGGCGTGACGGTCTGTGTGGCCAACCCGATCCACGACACCTACACCCACCTAGACCTGACCGCCGGGCTCCACACGCTCCAGGGCCTGCAGGCGCTGCAATTCCTGCGCACGCGCCACGGTATCGGCGACGGCAGCGACCTCAGCCGCATCAGCAACCAGCAGGTGTTTATGAGCTCGCTGTTCCGCAAGGTCAAGAGCAACGGCGTGCTGACCAACCCGGTCTACCTGTACAGCCTGGCGAACGCCGCGGCCCGCAACATGACCCTCAGCACCAACCTCACCGATCTGAACGTACTGGTGGGCATGGCCGGCGCCTTCCGCCACGTCTCGCCAGACAGCATGACCTTCCTGCAGGTGCCCACCATGGGCGGGCTGCCGGCGCCAAACCAGGGCCGCGTTCAGCTGATTCAGGACCAGGCCCAGGTCATCTTCGACAAGCTCAAAAACGACCAACCGCTGATCCTGGCCAAGAGCAATCCGGTAGCGGGCGCGCAGTCATCCACCGCCAGCCCGGCACCGTCGGCCACTGCCTCCAAATCGCCGAACCCCAGCCCAAGCGCAACCCCGAGCACGCTACCGGACTGGGTTCGCGGAACCAAGGGCTCCAGCACCACCTGTTCCAACTAGGGGTCCGCGTCAGGGGGTGACGGCGTTAGTCTTTAGTCACTCAACAAGGAGAACCATGGCCTTCACCCAACAGCACATTCACCCCGGTTTTGCCCGAGCAGCCCAGTTGTTCACTGAGTTTGCCGGCGCCGAGGAAGCCCAGCTAGCGGTTTACTTCCGCGGCGAGCTGGTGCTTGACCTGGCCACCAATCACTCGGCCGATGCCCTTTCCACCGTCTACTCGGTGAGCAAGGGCCTGTCGGCGGTGGCCCTGGCGCACCTGGTAGATGCCGGACGCCTCGACCTAGACCAGACCGTGGCGCACTACTGGCCCGAGTTTGCCGCTCAGGGCAAGCAGGACGTCACCGTCCGCCAACTGCTGACCCACCAGGCCGGCCTGCCGGAAACCGATGCCGGAATCACCGCCGAGGAGTATCAGGACCACCACGCCGCGGCAGCGCTCCTGGCCGCGCAGAAGCCGTTCTGGCGCCCGGGCTCGGCCTTCGGCTACCACTCGCTATCCATCGGCCCGCTGATGAGCGAACTCTGCTTCCGGATCACCGGGCAGACCATTCAGCAGTACTACGAGGCCAATGTTCGTTCCGCCGCGAATGCGGATGCCTACCTAGGCCTGCCCGCGGAACTCGAGGATCGGGTGGCAGTGCTACTGCCGGCTCCGGTTCCGACCGCCGAAGAGGCCGCCAGGCTCGGGGTTGACCTGAACGCGCGCCGTACCCCAATCGATGTCCACGTGAGCCGTCCGCTGGGTGACACCTTTATCCAGTCACCAGAGGGGCGTCGCTTTGGCCTGCCGTCCGCCGGTGGAGTTGCATCCGCGCGCGGCCTGGCGGGTATTTTCCAGTGGGCCACCGGATTCGGAAGCGACCGCGGAGGCATCTCTCCGGAGGTGCTTGCCGAGTTCTCGCAGTCGCAGGTGTTCGGACGGGATCAGGTCTCGGGCTTTGCCCCGCGCTGCCACGGCATCATCTTCATGAAGCCAACCTCGGTGCTGCCGTTTGGTTCACACCGAGCCTTCGGCCACGACGGCCTGGGCGGAGCAATCGTGCTTGCCGACCCGGCAGACCAGGTTGTCCTTGGTTACGTGGTGCGCCGCATGACCTTCCCGGGCGGTATGGACCGCAGGCTTCAGGTTGTGGTAGACGCCGTCCACGAGGCCGCGCGCGACCTGGCCTAGCACCGGTTCCGGGCCAGCCTCGGAACGAACTCGAAAGCGTTCCTAGTCGGTGATCTCCACGGCAACGGGCACGTGGTCGCTTGGTGCCTCGCCCTTGCGCTCGTCGCGCACGATGGCGGCCCGGGTCACCCGCTCGGCGAACGCCTCGCTGCCCAGAATGAAGTCAATCCGCATGCCCTCGTCCTTGGGGAAGCGCAACTGCTGGTAGTCCCAGTAGGTGTAGCCGGCTGGGATCAGCGGGCGCACCACATCGGTGATGCCGATCTGCTCGAATACCTCGAACGCCTCGCGCTCCGGGGCCGAGACGTGGGTGGCGCCCACGAAGTCGTTCATGTCCCAGACGTCGGTGTCTAGCGGGGCGATGTTGAAGTCGCCCATCAGCGCCAGCGGCAGGTCTGGCTCGTGCTCCAGCCACTCGGCACTGGCCGCGGCCAGGCGGTCTAGCCACTCAAGCTTGTACTGGTAGTGCGGGTCGTCCAGGGTGCGTCCGTTTGGAATGTAGAGGCTCCAGAGTCGAACACCATTGAAGGTGGCACCGATGGCCCGAGCCTCCTGCTCCACCGGCTTGCCCGGTTTGCCGAACCCCGGCATGTCGGCGAAGCCGATCTCCACGTCCTCGGCCGGGATGCGGTGGGCGAAGGCCACGCCGTTCCACTGGTTGAGACCGTGCAGGGTCACCTGGTAGCCCAGCGCCTCGAACTCGGCCATCGGGAACTGCTCCGGCTTGCACTTGATTTCCTGCATCGCCAGCACGTCTAGGTCGGCTCGCTTCAGGTAGTCGGTTACCCGACCCACGCGGGTGCGAATGCTGTTTACGTTCCAGGTGGCGATGCGCATTCCTTAAACTTAAGCCATGACCTTTTCTTCGCCTGCCAAGCCGCGTCTAGTTGAACTCATCAAGGAGCTGGCCGTCGTGCACGGCCGCGTCACGCTCTCCAGCGGCATCGAGGCCGACTACTACGTGGACCTTCGCCGCGCGACCCTGCACCACGAGGCCGCCCCGCTGATTGGCCAGGTAATCCTTGACCTCCTGGACGCAAATGGCGTCACCGAGTTTGACGCGATTGGTGGTCTCACCATGGGCGCCGACCCGGTAGCCACCGCGGTGCTGCACCAGGGCGCTGCCCGTGGCCGCGCCATCGACGCCTTCGTGGTGCGCAAGCAGGCCAAGGCGCACGGCA
>Ga0228703_1000856_pt1 | contig 19986 bp, 16 predicted proteins | sample McNCre217_Aug_MG_3_FD_178020 | JGI IMG/M metagenome (GOLD analysis project Ga0228703, IMG submission 178020) | Freshwater microbial communities from McNutts Creek, Athens, Georgia, United States - 29-17_Aug_MG | ecosystem: Environmental > Aquatic > Freshwater > Creek | place: USA: Georgia... | reverse complement strand
CTACCGGTGATTCCAAACCACAACTCAAACCATCAGCAGCTTTAAACTTGGTTGTTTTATTCGTCCGATTACCAACCGAATCAAACGTGTAAACACGATTCACACACAACGTGTTATCTATCTGATTCACACTGGTCAACCGACTCTTACTGTCATACCCATAAGCGTAAACAGTGTCGCTTTGCACTGCAGGGAACACGGCTGGTGTGGTTTCTGAAACAACACGGTTTTGAGCATCGTAAGATCTGGTGAAATCCATCCAGTTCACGGTTACTGGTACTCCGGCGTTGTCGACTGTTCCAAGGTAGGACATGGTTTTGATGCGTCCTGCGGTGTCGTAGTCGAATGTTTGGGTGATGCCGCCTGGTGCGGTTTGGTTTTCTATTTGCCCGGCTTGGTTGTAGGTGGCGGTGTAGGTTCCGACACCAGCCACTGTTAGTGAAGTTGGTAGATTTCTCAGTTCACCGTTTTGGCCGTAACCATAGACGTAACTGGATTTTGCTGTTGCTACTGATGCAACTTGTCCGGCACCGGTTACACCGTTTGCGATGTAGGTCCAGGTTGTGATGTCGGTGGTGTTTGCATCTGGTTTGTTAGTGAGTGTGAGTTTTCTACCCCAATTGTCGTACGTGTAGTTAACGGTTGATGTTCCAGTGGTTTTGCTGGTTAGCAACCCGTTGGTTGTGTCGTAGGTAGAAGTTGTTAGCACTCCTGCAACTTCTGTTGCTGCACCGTTTTTACTTTTGGTTTGGGTGGTGGCGACAGCACCAAATGCGGCACCAGTATTCACATAGGTTGTGTTGGTAGTTTTCGTGCCGGTAAGTGTTACACCGGCTGAAACGTATTTGATGGTTTCAACACTGGTGGTTGGTTTCAAATAGTAGTCGTATGCGGTGATTTGGGTGTCTGGTTTTTGACGGCCGAGACCTGTGGTTGATCCGGTTACACAAACCAGACCGTTCCATTCTGGTTTTGAACCGCATGACGGAATAGTGGTGTTTACTGCCGCAGTGTAGAAGGTGGTGTTGGTGGTTTGCAGGTCGCTACTGCTTGCAGTGTTGGTGGTTTTGATGCTGCGCCCGTATTTGTCAAACACAGTTCTCACTTCAGAGATAGTAAGTCCTGCTTCATTCAAGGTTTGCGTGACGGTTGGTTGGTTTAGAACCCAACCGGATGTTTCATCGGTTCTTGCTAAAGCAGTGTTGGTGGGGTCGTATTTGTTCACCGATTGGGTAACGAACGTTTCACCATCTTGTGAAGTACCTGGGTTCCAGTTTGAACTTTCGGCATCAGCCAAAGTTGTTTTGCGACTGGTTTCTAAACCGTAGTGAATGTTTTCACTTGGGCCACGAAGCGGGGTTGGTTCGTTTTCGTTGTATTTGATTACTGTGTGTAAACGTTTTTCAACCACACTGAAACCGACCTTTACTGGTTTGGTTGGTTCCCAAGTTTCAATTAGCTGACCACCATCGGTTTGAGTATCTCCATCGAACACGGCTTGCGCATATTTGTTGACGGTGGCGAATCGGTAAATGTCGTAATTGTTCAATAACCCTTGAACGTTCAAATCAATGATCTGGTTCAATGCGTTTTGATCGAACGAAGCAACTACACGGTTTTGGTCATCAAACTTTGTGTAGTTGTATGACCAACCAGTTTTACCAAAACTGGCTTGGTTGGTGGTTACTCCGTCGTTTCCGGTGAAGTAAAAACTTCCAAGTTTTTGGGTGTTTGAATCAATTGTGGATAGATCAATGTTTTCGGTGGCTTCACTGATTTGTGTTGGTGCGTTGGGTCCGAAGACTGCTGCAACATTCTTTGGATAAACGGTCTGACCCCACAAAGCTGCCGTTTCGGCAGGCAGAATGTTTTGCCCGTTTTGAATGTTGTAAACAAACGTTGAAACAACATCTAACCCGGTTGTTCCATTGGCTTTATCCAACGCAACGTGGATAAGTCTGGCTTGTGAATCGTATTGATAAGTTGTTGAAGCAAGAGAAGTTGATTGGTCAATGTTAGTTAGTAACTTCACTTGAGTTAAAGCGTTAGTGGCATACGAATATGTGGTGGTTACGTTACTGCGTGGATCGGTAACACTGGTTAGGTAACCGGTCGCATCGTATTTGTAAGTTGCAACAGTTTTCTTCAACATGTTTTTACCTACAGGGTCATACGCTTTGAAATCGATGCTTTTCAGTTGCCCAGCAAAATCACCTGTGGTGTTGTTGGTTACGGTGGCGTAGGTGATGTAGAGAGCTTTACAACCAGCAGTTTCAGTATTTAGATTGCAACTAACACCGTTTGGTGCAGGCCCAAGAATTCTAGTGACACGACCGGCACTGTCGTAACTGTAACTGTTGGTTCGTTCACCAGTAGCTTCAGTAATGGTGTCAAGTAACCATTGCGGTTTACCACTCAGCGTTACCTGGTTCCATTTGGTTACACGACCATCGTCTTCCAATAGAGACATCACTTTTGGTGTGGTGTTGGTAATGGTTAGTGTTGCAAAACTTTCCAGCGTGTCTTGATCGTAAGCAACATAGGTTCCGGCTGGTGATGCACCAGTTTTACCTGTTGGGGTTTGGAATACAAGGGTTTCACCGTTTGAATCGCTTAAGGTGATCAGTTTTTGAGTCGCGGTTGTGTCAGCAACCGTTAATGATGCAGCACCGGAGTCAATACCGGTGAAGCTTGCACGCCAACCCTGCCCAAACACTGCCTGCGCTGGGGTTTGAGTTCCGTCATAAGTGAGGTATTGGCGAGAGATCGACAAAGCGCCTTCAGGAAGCGATTGTGAAGCATCAGTAGCTCCAAGCTGTAATTCGCCAGTGAGCAGCGCAACCGTTCCCGAACCAGCCGAAGCGGTTGGGTTTACCGAGTTGAAAGCGTGAGGTACAACTAGAAGTGAAATGTCGGTTGGGGAACATTTAATTTCGCTAATACCGGTTGCTTGGAAGTTGAAACAAACTTTCGCACTAATGGCAACAGCACCACCGTCGGCAAGTTCGGAAACACCTGCTTTGTTGAAAACTTCGCGAGCGTTCCAACGGTAATCAAACAAACCGTTCAACCCAGCAAACGACTGCAACTGGGTCATCGCAATTTGTTTAGTGTCATGAATTGACCCGTCAACAGTTGACCAATCAATGTAAGCACCCGCAATAGGCAAACTAGAAGGAGTCACATACGCAGAAACTTTCACTGTCGACGAAGTTTTAGTGACCGTGGTTGGGGTGTAAATACCTGCTTCACCAAACGATAACGAGAACATGCTTTCAGAAGACTTCAAACCTTCCAAAGAAACACTTGTCGCCTGAATAACATGACCATGTTGCCCGGCAGGCAACGACACCGGGTAAGAAAGTGCACCATCTACCGTTGGTACAGTAACCGGGGTTCCCGAATCCACTGTGATCTGAACATTAGCGGTAGGTCGAACACCAGTTTGAGGTGTAACAGTAACAACACAATCAACGTTAGAGGTTGGGATTGTCAACGAGTTCGAACCATTTTGAAACCCAGGGCAAGAAACCGTTGGTGCTGCAGGAACAGTTGAAGCAGTGTGAATAATTAGCGTTTCAGAAAGTGGTGAAGTTAGTTTGGGTGTTGCCACCTTTTTGTCATCTGCAAAAACCTTCACATAATAAGTTGTGTCATCAGCCAAAGGAAAAGTTGGTTTACAAGAAGCCGTTGAAGAATCCTTAACATCAACCGAACACAAAGCTTGAATTGGGGTGACAGCTGACGCATCAGCGTACAAACCAAAGTTGTAGGTAATTGGATCTTTATCACCATCAACAGCTAAAGCCGAAAAAGTTGGGGTCAAACTAGTTGCATACTGAACCCCATTCACATACTGGCCAGGAGTAACAACAGGTTGGCTTGGCTGAGTAGGCACGTTGTTATAAGTGACGGTTAAAACAGGTTTGTTGGTTCCGTTGGTGGAAGTGAAACGCTTCCACCCATAACTGTCAGTTTCACTCGCACGAACCGCAATGGTCGAAATAGTGCCTTCCACCTCAGGATGCGCAGCCAAAAAGGAAGTCACGTCCTTAGCGTTAATGGATATCCAACCAGCACCACAAGCACTCGAATAACCCTTCGCTGCACCCACATAATCCGAGATAGTGGTTTCCAGCACTGGTTGCTTAGACCACAACCAGCTTCCAGTGACCTTACCCTTGACCGGATACAGATACACATTTCGAGAATTACACGAATAAGACCAAGTCTCATAAAGCTTCAAGGTAGCCCCAAGGATCTGTTTACCAGCCCACTGAGTATTGCGGAAACGAATATATGAACGTGCTCTCGTAGCACCCCCATCATAGGTACCAACCAACAATTCAGTCGAAGACCAATAAACAGCGCCAGTGTCATCACGCACATAGTTATCCGACAACGGATTCAAAGTAAGAGCAGGATCAACAGTTACCGGATAAACCAAATCAGGGTTTTCCAAAAATGCTGCCAAACCACCCAACTGCAAAGTGTTCGATTCACGATTCAAATTCGCATCCAAAACACCCTCAACAGCACTACCCGACTTAGGTTCAAAAGAAGAATCCCAAACCCTAGGAGTAGGCAAAGAAGCCACCTCAGACGAAGCTCGATTCTCAAAAGTAAAAGAACCATCAGCATTCTCAACAACCGAAACCTTCTTCATCTTCAAAGGCAACTCCAAAGCAGCCAAAACCTCAACAGAAGGCTTCTCCCTCAAAACAAAGAACTGCTCAAAACCAGACGCATTCGCCTGAACCACCAAATCAACACCAGGCAAAACCTCACCAAAAGTAGCCTTAGCACCATCCAAAACCGGTTTCGGCAAAGCACCCGGCCAACTAAAACCAACCACCGAACCATCAGCCGAAGTAACACGAACCACACCAGAAGCAGCAACCTGCGACACCGTGCCACCACCACTAATAAACAACGAATACAAACCAGACTTAGGCGAAACCGAACCATCCGCATTAAAAACCAGACTGTAATCCAAATCACGCCAACCAGACGACGCACGATCATCACGAACACGAACCGCAGAACCAAAAGAATCAGTCGTCAAAGAACCATCAGGATTCACCCAAGTAGTCGAAAACTCATCCAACAACCCAGTAACCAAAACACGCGAATGAGTTGATTTAGCCAACACACGAGCCGTAAAAACATCCCCAGCCTCACCATCAACCGCCAACGCAGGAGAAGCAACAACCAAACCACTAAACAACAAGAAAAACGAAACAAAAACCGCAACAAAACGACGCATCAAAACCCCCAAAATTCATTGTTAAAGGAAACACTAATCGACGGAAAATGCCGATTAGTATCTCGTTATCAGATATTTATCTGGACTACTTTTTCGCGAGACGCTTACGCTTCATCGCGCTATTGATCTGTGATGCGAACACGGCGATGATGGCGGTGAGGAATACGGCTGATGCGATTACGTTGGCCTGTGCTGGCACACCGCGCGATGCTGTAACGTAGATGTTCTTAGGGAAGGTGTCAACGTCACCCGAGTTGAAGTAGGTGATGATGAAATCGTCAAAGCTTAGGCTGAACGAAAGCAGTGCTGCCGAGATGATGCCTGGTAGTAGTAGCGGGAAGGTAATCTTCCAAAACACCTGAGTGGGGTTTGCGTAGAGGTCTCTTCCTGCTTCTTCAAGCACAGGATCAAGCGTTTGAACTCGAGCCTTTACAGTTACCACCACGAATGAAAGACAAAACATTACGTGGGCGATGATAACCGTGGTCATGCCAGGGGCAAAACCTACGTTGAAGAACAGGCCGGCAAGACCGGCACCGAGAACAATTTCCGGGGTTGCCATAGGCAAGAACAGGGCGAGGTTAACAAGTGCACGGGCTTTGAACTTGTAGCGCACCAAGCCGATAGCCAGAGCAGTTCCCAATACGGTTGCAATAAGTGTAGAAACCACACCAATGAAAATTGAGTTACCTAGAGCTCCACAAACATCCTGGCGCTCACAAACGTTAATCCACTTGTCAAAAGTGAAACCCTGCCAGGTGCGCTGGTTACGTGGAAGCGAATCGTTGAATGAGAAGACAATCGTATAAACGATTGGGATGAGCATGAACACAACTGCCAGAAAAGAGTAAATCGGCAGCGTGAGCTTAGATAGCGAGAAGCGCTTCACAGTAAGTCCTCGGTTCCTGCTGAGCGAACATAGAGCGAAACCAAAACCACAATGACGCCCATCAGCAACACGCTAAGTGCCGAAGCGGAAGGGTAATCCGAGTTTTGGAGGAAGTCGGCTTGAACCATAGTGCCCATCATCGACGTCTTCGACGAACCAAGGAAGTCGCCACTGGCGTTCACATAGTCACCAGCGATAGGGATAAAAACCAACAGGGTTCCGGAGATGATTCCAGGCATCGAAATTGGAAGAGTTACCTTACGGAAAACCTTTGCAGGGCTGGCGTAGAGGTCTGAGCCAGCTTCAATCAGGCGAACGTCGAATCGCTCCAAAGTTGTGTAGAGCGGCAAAGTCATGAACGGAATGAAGTTGTAGGTAAGACCAAAAATTACAGCCGCATCGGTTCCGAGGAAATGCTGCGAACGATCCATCCAACCCAACGAATAGACGGTCTGCATCAGCGCGCCACCATCCGAGAAGATCTGCTTCCAAGCGATGGTGCGAAGCAGGAACGAAATGAAGAAAGGCGCAATAACCAATACCAACATCATGCGTTGAATAAGAGGACGGGCGCGAAGCTTTACACCGATGTAGTAAGCCAATGGATAACTAATCAGCAGAGCAAAAATGGTGGCAGCCGTTGCGTAGTAGAAAGAACGCAGAATCTGCGGTAGGTAGGTGGAAATCACATAACCGTAGTTATCGATGTTGAAACCGTAGTTATAGGCACCAATTTTACCACTGGCGTCGGGCACTTCAAGCGAAGTGATAACCAACGAAATTAGCGGCGTGAAGAAAAAGAAACCGAGGTAAACCAAACCGGGCATCAACAACGCTAAGACGATTTTGCCAGTCTTAACCGGGCCGGCCGCCTGGGTTGCGGGAGAGCTACCGAATGCTGCGAACGCCACGGCTACTCGCCGTCTTCGGTGCCGTCTGGAAGGTCGGAGAGCCCAAACGAGTGCTCAACCTTCCATGAAACCCAAACCTGCTCGCCAAGTTCAATCACAGGGCTAACGCCAACGTTCTGTGCAAAAACGGTTACCTGACCAACGTTTGGAATGTCGATTAGGTACTGGTTGCTAACGCCGGTGAATCGAATGTCAATGATCTCGCCTGGGCCAACCAAAACGTGATCTGCACCGAGCTTTGGCTTCTCCCGATGGAAAGTGGCTTTTTCAGGTCGAACACCAATGCAGACCTTGCCGGTGTGCTTCTCTGAACGCTCCTTAGGAGCGGTGATCTTGTGGCCACCAACCTCAATGCTGATCGAGTTCGCGTTTGAGTCAACAACCGAACCAACGAACAGGTTCGACTGCCCAAGGAACTTAGAAACGAAAGCGGTCTTCGGACGGTCGTAAAGAGCTTCAGGCGCACCCATCTGCTCGATGCGGCCCTTGTTCATAACCGCAACAGTGTCAGCCATGTCCATGGCTTCTTCCTGGTCGTGAGTTACGTGAAGGAAGGTGAGGCCAACTTCCATCTGGATGGCTTTCAACTCGATTTGCATCTGACGTCGAAGCTTCAAGTCAAGGGCGCCGAGTGGTTCATCCAAAAGAAGAAGCGCTGGGCGGTTTACCAGAGCGCGGGCCAAAGCAACACGCTGCTGCTGACCACCAGAAAGTTGCTGAGGTCGGCGCTCTGCAGCATAGCCAAGCTCAACAAGGTTCAGCGCATCCATTGCCTTCTTCAGCGGGTCTTCAATTTTGCGCTGTCGCAAACCGAAGGCCACGTTCTCAAGGATGGTCATGTGAGGGAACAAAGCGTAACTTTGGAACACTGTGTTTACTGGGCGCTCGTGAGGCTTGGTGCCCGAAACGTCCTTGCCGCCAATCAGAACCTGACCGGTGGTCTGCTGCTCAAGACCGGCAACAATGCGCAAAGTGGTGGTCTTGCCACAACCCGAAGGGCCGAGCAGAGCGAAAAACTCTCCGGCTGGGATGTGAAGATCCATGTCCTCAAGCGCAGTGAATCCAGGAAATTCCTTGCGGACGTCAATTAGTTCTAGATCGGCGCCAGAAGGCTTGAAATCAATGGCCAATTACACAACTCCGTTAGCGGCCTTGGACCAGGCCTTCGAGAACTCGTTGTCTTCCTTAGGGGTCAACGGACGGAACTGCTTCAACTTGGTTGCATACATTTCGTCTGAAGGGAAAATAAGTTCGTTGTTAGCCAGCGCAGGGTTCTTCTTGATCACGATCTCGCGAGCACCATTAACTGGGGTTACATAGTAGACACCGGCAAGAGCCAACTCTGCTGCAACCTCTGGGGTGTAGTAGTAGTCGATGACGGTCTCAACATTCTTCAGGTGAGAAGAACCCATAGGCACAATGAAGTTGTCGCAGGCGAAAGTGGAACCGGTTTCGAGAAGAACCACGCCGAGCTCTTCGCTACCAAGCTCAAGGTTGGCTCCCACAAGGTCGCCAGCCCAAACGATACCGGCAACTGCGTCGCCCGACTTGTAGTCGTCGACGTAAGAGTTTCCCTTAATGGAACGGATGTGTCCGGTTGAAACCTTTTCGGTGAAAAGGTCTAGGGCATCGTAGAAGTCGGCCGAAGTGAACTTCGAAATGTCAACACCCTTGGCAAGCATCATGATTCCCAAGGTGTCGCGCATTTCCGAAAGAACTTCCACGCGACCCTTTAGCTCAGGAGCCCAAAGGTCTTCCAAAGTGGTTGGCGCATCCTTACCGGTGAGCTTCTTGTAGTTGGCCTTGTGGTAACCGATGGCCGCAATGATTCCCTTCCAAGGAAGCGAGAACTTACGACCTGGGTCAAACGCACCGAAGGTGTCTTTGAATGCAGGGTTGAGGTTTGCCGAAACATTTGGCATCGCGTCGTAGTTCAGAGGCTGAACGTATCCGTTGTCGATAAGTCGTGAAACCATCCAGTCGGTTAGACATACGGTGTCGGCGCCAGTGTCGGTGCCAGCAGCAAGCTGGTTCTTGATCTTCGCGAAGTAAGTGTTGTTGTCGTCAACGTTGATGTTGTACTTGACTGTGATGCCGGTCTTCTTCTCGAAAGCCTTCAAAGTTGGGAACGAGCCGTCTTCGCCGTCCATGTAGTAAGGCCAGTTGTCCCAGGTTACGGTCTTCTCGGTATCGGAAACGTCTTTCGCCGGCTTCAAAGTTTTCTTGGCGCCACCAGGCGAACAAGCTGCTAGAAGGGCTGCCACGCTAATTGCACCTGCGCCACCGACAACGGCGCGGCGGGTAAATTGTGCGGCACTTGGAGTTTGAAGCTGCTCAGTCAATCTGGGCCCCTTTACATCGAACGGACATCACTGTCCAAACAACAACCAAAAGATTCGTCTGAAGACGTATCAACTCAAATACTGCCATAAACATTCGCCCCCAAATAACAAAAAACGTCAATTCTTTTTTACAGTTTCTTTCGGGTATCGTTTACTTGTTGCACGGCGACGACGCCGTCTAAAGGAGCACAAATGCGCATCTCGGTTCCAGCCGAAGTTAAGAACAATGAATTCCGCGTAGCCATCACCCCGGCTGGAGTTCACGAACTCGTAGTAGCCGGACACGAGGTGTTTGTGCAGGCAGGTGCCGGAAACGGTTCGAGCATTGCCGACAGCGAATACCAGGACGCCGGTGCGACCATCCTTCCAGACGCCGCAGCCACCTGGGCAGCCGGTGACATGGTGATGAAGGTAAAGGAGCCAATCGCCAGCGAATACGGCTTCCTGCGCGAAGGCTTAGTGCTGTTCACCTACCTTCACTTGGCCGCCGACCTTGAACTCACCAAGCAGTTGGTTGAGAAGAAGGTAACCGCCATCGCCTACGAGACCGTGCAACTTCCAAGTCGTCAGCTACCACTACTTGCTCCAATGAGCGAGGTAGCTGGTCGTCTGTCGATCCAGGTTGGTGCTGAAACCCTAATGCGCCACAATGGTGGCAGCGGCATGCTGCTCGGTGGTGTTCCTGGAACTCGCCCAGCCAAGGTTGTTGTGCTCGGCGGTGGTGTTGCGGGAACCAACGCGGTTGCCATGGCTGTTGGCGCTGGCGCGGAAGTTACCGTGATGGACACTAACATCAACCGTCTTCGTGAACTAGACCACCACTACGCCGGTCGTGTTCGTACCATCGCCTCGAACGCTTTCGAAATCAAGCGTGCACTTTCAGATGCAGATCTTGTAATCGGCTCGGTGCTTATCCCTGGCGCTAAAGCTCCAAAACTTGTTACCAACGAACACGTTAAGAACATGAAACCCGGTTCGGTGTTGGTTGACATCGCGATTGATCAGGGCGGCTGTTTCGCAGACTCCAAGCCAACCACTCACGCCGAGCCAACCTTCAAGGTTCACGACACCATCTTCTACTGCGTTGCCAACATGCCTGGTGCGGTGCCTCACACCTCAACCTACGCCCTCACCAACGCAACCATGCCGTATGCACGCTCACTGGCTAATAACGGTTGGAAGAAGGCGCTTCAGGCTGATGGCTCTTTGGCTCTTGGCCTCAACACCCACGATGGTGAACTCACCAGTGAGCCAGTGGCTGTTGCCCACGGAATGGCTTTCAAGCCACTTGCCGAGGTGCTCGCCTAGCGCCCAAAGGAACTTGAGTTCTAAACGTTTGGCCGTCATGCAAAAGCATGGCGGCTTTCGTTTGTTCGCCACTCGGTGAAAACTTTTCTTTGCATCCCATTTGAAGTAGTTCCACTTCGTCGGTGCCGGTTAGCGCCAATCTCGAACGCAGATTGGTGAGCACCTCACGAGGTATTCCCGTGAGCGATTGCGATGTGACCAGCAGGTGCACCCCGAGTGATCTGCCCTTGGTGGCAATTTTGGTAACGGCATCGCTCGCCAGGCTTGAGGCACGAATGGCGGCAACCAACTCATCCACAATGACGAGAAGCCTTGGGGAACCTAGTCTTTGGCGCTCAAGCTGCTCCCAGGCTGCAAACCCTTGAGCGCGCAAAAGTTGTTCACGAGTTACCAGTTCAGCCAAGAGTTTTTGCCAAAATTGCGCCTGAATGTCGGCCGGGTCAATGTCGCTCGTGGCGAAAACCTGAGGCGCCTCGGTAAGCACCGCGCCACCCTTGTAGTCGGCAAAAGCCACTAGAACTTCATTATCTATGCTCGCCAATGCGAGGTGAATTAGTTCACTCTTACCGGAACCAGTAGGACCGATTACGAGTAGATGACCGGAACCAGATGAGATATCGAAACCTAGCCCAACGCCCACAAGATAACCGTTTTTCTTACCTAAAAACCAACCAGAGTTTCGTAGATTCCGAATCTCCTCGATTGAAGGAGCGCGGCTCTCTAGAAACCGGTTTAGAACATGCCGATGTAATTTAAGATTCCAGAAAAGCTGTCGTTTCGGTAAACGCTTCTCCCCCAACCAAACGCGATTACCAACGATGCGCAAATCACCCTCAGGTATTTTTGCGCCTCGCCTTCCAATTAAAAAAGTTAGAGCAAAGGTTGCCAAGGCCGATGCCAACATAAACCAGTTGCCATTACTCAGCGCGTAGAACAACCCCAAAAGGACGGAAGGTAAATACCAAAGCGGGCTCACAAAGACGATTCTGGTCAAGACCAGAGGCTCTGTGAACCCGCTTTAGATAATCTGTGGATTACTCTCCGATGTAGCTCATTACGTGCTTGATGCGGGTGTAATCCTCAAAGCCGTAAGCCGAAAGGTCTTTACCGTAGCCTGAGTGACGGAAACCACCGTGAGGCATTTCGGCTGCCAACGGAATGTGAGTGTTGATCCAAACACAACCGAAGTTCAGACCCTTCGAGAAACGCATGGCACGCTTGTGGTCGTTGGTCCATACCGATGAAGCCAAACCGTACATCACATCGTTTGCATTCTTCATCGCCTCTTCGTCGGTCTTGAAAGTTTGAACAGTCACAACAGGGCCAAAGATTTCACTCTGGATGTGCTCGTCGTTCTGCTTCAAGCCAGAAATAACGGTTGGCTGAATGTAGTAGCCGTCTCGCTTCACCTGCTTGCCACCAACCTCAATCTTGGCGTGAGCTGGAGTGCGGGAAATAAAGCCAAGAACTCGCTCAAGCTGGCTGGCGTTGTTAACCGGGCCAACGTAGGTGTCCTTGTCTTTAGGGTCGCCAACCTTGGCGTCGGCTTTCACAGCCTTCACTAGCTCTTTGGTAAACGCTTCGGCAACTGACTCGTGAACCAGGACGCGGGTGGCAGCAGTGCAGTCTTGACCGGCGTTGAAGAAACCAGCACCGGCTACACCGGCAGCTGCTTTCTTTAGGTCTGCATCGGCGAAAACGATAACGGGAGCCTTGCCGCCCAATTCGAGATGAACACGCTTCACATCGGCAGCCGCGCTCTTGGCAACTTCCATGCCCGCACGCACCGAACCGGTGATCGACACCATCTGAGGGATTGGGTGCTCAACTAGCATGCGCCCGGTCTCACGGTCACCGGTGACGACGTTGAACACACCTTTCGGAAGGAACTTGTTGGCTAGTTCAGCCAACATAAGGGTTGAAACTGGTGTGGTGTCAGAAGGCTTCAAAACGATGGTGTTACCTGCCGCAATTGCCGGAGCAAATTTCCATACCGCCATGTTGAGCGGGTAGTTCCATGGGGTGACCTGACCGATAACTCCGATTGGTTCGCGACGAATCGAGGAGGTGTGATCCGCCGTGTATTCAGCTGTAGCTTTACCCTCGAGGTTTCTGGCAGCACCCGCCATGAAACGTATCTGGTCTACCGAAGGCATGATTTCATACTCAATCAGGGTGGCGATTGGCTTACCGCAGTTTTCCGACTCCGCTTTAGCGAACGCCTTTGCGTTTTTCTCCAACTCGTCTGCGATTTTCAACAGGGCCAGTTGGCGCTGAGATGGGGTGAAGTTGCTCCAGATTGGGAAAGCCGCTTCGGCTGCCTTGAACGCTGCGTTTACATCGGCAGCGTTCGAAATTGGCGCCTGTGCGTAAACCTTTCCGGTTGCAGGGTTGATTACGTCACTGTACTTACCCGACTTCGGGGCCACAGCTTTGCCGTTGATAATGTTTGTCAACTTGCGCGTTGCCATTTGATTTATCTCCTTTGATTGGCACTTACTAAGATGCTAACCACTTAAACATTTGAAATCTGCCAGAATGACTGTATGTCTACCAGACCAACTCCAATGACGGACGCCCGCAAAGCCGGCCAGCCGCTAACGAAAGAACAGCTGGAACGCGGTGCCCGCGAACACCTCTGGCCTCACTTCACCCGCACTTCGCTCTACGACGGTGGTTCGATCCCAATCATCACCAAGGCTGAGGGTAAGTACATCTGGGACCAACACGGAAATAAACTCTTCGACGGTCTTTCCGGTCTCTTCTCGGTGAACGCCGGTCACGGTCACGAGCGCCTTGCAGAAGCTGCCAAGAAGCAGCTTATGCAGATGGACTTCGTGCCGCTTTGGAGTTTCGCTCACCCACCAGCTATTGAGCTCGGCGAGCGCTTACTCTCCTACGCTCCAGAAGGCTTGGATCGCGTGTTCTTCACCACCGGTGGTGGCGAGGCCAACGAAACCGCTTGGAAGCTTGCCAAGCAGTACTTCAAGCTCATCGGCAAGCCAATGAAGCACAAGGTTCTCACCCGCAAGACCGCCTACCACGGCACCAGCCACGGAGCGCTTAGCCTTACCGGCATCCCAAACATGAAGAAGGCTTTCGAGCCGCTAGTTCCGAGCACCTTCCGCGTACCAAACACCAACTGGTATCGCGCCAAGGAAGACTTCGCCACCGAGGAAGAGTTCGGCCTTTGGGCGGCTAACCGTGTTGAAGAAATGATCATCATGGAAGACCCAGACACCGTCGCGGCTTTCTTCCTTGAACCAGTTCAGAATTCGGGTGGTGCCTACACCTCCCACAAGTCTTACTTCAAGCGCGTTCGCGAGATCTGCGACAAGTACGACGTGATCCTAGTTGCCGATGAAACCATCGACGGCTTTGGTCGCACCGGAACAATGTTCGCCAGCGAGAAGTATGAATTCGAGCCAGACATGCTGGTTTGCGCCAAGGCAATCACCAACTCGGTGCTTCCGCTCGGCGCTCTCATGATCAAGGAAAAGTTCTACGAGCCGTTCACCAAGGGAACCACTATCTTCCCTCACGGTTACACCTTCGCGGCTTCCCCAGCAGCCTGTGCCGTGGCAATTGAGAACCTAGACCTCTACGAAGATCTAGACCTCATCAACCATGTTCAGGCTAACGAGGTTAACTTCAAGAAGACTCTAGACAAGCTAAGCGATCTTGACATCGTTGGTGACGTTCGCGGAACCGGCTACTTCTACGCAATCGAACTCGTCAAAGACAAGGCAACCAAGCAGCGCTTCGACCTTGAAGAGATTGAGAAGCTACTTCGCGGCTTTATCACCAAGGACCTCTACAACAAGGGCCTCTACTGCCGCGCGGACGACCGTGGAGACCCTGTTGTTCAGTTGGCACCGCCACTAACCTCAGACCAAGCCGACTTCGACATGATGGAAACCCACATCCGTGAAACCCTCACCAAGGCCTGGGATCTAGTCAAGTGATCAAATCTAAGGGAGCCCTAGCGATTTCGCTGGGGCTTTCTTATCTCTCGGCAGCCCTAGGTTCTCTTGGTAGCTTCGGCGGAATCCAGGGTTGGTACACGGATGCCAATAAACCCTGGTTCACTCCCCCAAACTGGGCATTTGGCCCGGCCTGGGCCATGTGGTACACTACCATGGCCATCGCCGCCTGGTGGGTCTATAAAACCCCCGGAAAATACCGTAACGCCGCACTAGGGGCATACGGAATCCAACTAACCCTAAACACCATCTGGAGCCCAGTGTTCTTCGGAGCTAAGCTGCTCCTACCCGGTTTCATCATCGCAGTCGCACTTACCCTAGCCGTGTTCATAACCATGTGCCTCTTCCACCTAACAATAAAGAAAGCCGGCATCCTGCTCGCTCCCTACTTCGGTTGGTGTGTTTTCGCAGCCACCCTTAGTTATGCACTTGTAACCATGAATTAGCAATAAAAAGTAGCGCGTGCAAAAAAAACGTAGACTCAAGAAAAAAGGGGGCAACAAATGAAGTCAATCAAACTAAAGGCAGCAACCGCACTCGCCGCAACGGCACTCATTTCTGGATTGCTAGCGGGGTGTTCAACGCCAAGCCCGAGTAAGCCGGCACGAGGCATAACGAGTTGCAAAGACCTATCAAACCCGCAGTCTTGGAGTGAGGATTGGTTCTACAACCCAACCAATTGGAGACATGGTTCCATGATGTATCCATCATTCGGCCTATACAAGTGTTCCGAGGATGTCACCCTGAAAATGAGCTTCACGGCAGTAGGCAACAACTTTGTATTGGGAGCACCATACCTAAGTCTCGGCGACAAACAAATCACCGTTGTGAACTCTCCACTTCCAACAACAAAGTGGCTCAAGTCTGATTCGGTTTTGGAAATTCCAAGCGGAATCACAAAGATTGAACGAAACCAGGTTTTTCAACCTGTCGTTGCAATTTCTCAATCGCCATTTACTTTTTCTCGAAGTAAAGTACCTGTTCGCGCCGTATTCACTTTGACAGCGAAGGGAAAGAAATCGGTGACCTTTGTGCACGAGCTCCAGTTTGAACTTGGCACAAGGTATGGCACGTCCACCCCGTCGGGAAATGCTTCGTAGAAAGTTCTCCACATAATTTGTCTGGGTTAGCACCCAAAGGTTTTTCAACATACCCTTTACGTATGAACTTCCCTGAGCACGATGCAAAGCTAACCTTCGAATCTCCAGTTGGGGCAGTTACCCTGCTTTCCAAAGACAACAAGGTCGTTTTCCTTTCCATGGGAAACGATGTGACACCAGACTTCGGCAAGGCAAGCGTTCTCAAAGAGGCTCAGAAGCAGCTGCAGGCTTATTTCAAGGGCAAGAGTAGAGAACTTAACTTCCCAGTGTCGCTTGGCGGAACCAAGTTCCAGCAATCGGTCTGGAAGGAAATCGAGAAGGTTGGCTTCGGCGAAGTAACCACTTATGCCGAGATCGCAAAGAACATTGGTAACCCAAAGGCTGTTCGCGCGGTTGGCGGAGCCGTGGGTTCGAACCCTGTTCCGCTAGTCATTGGCTGTCACAGAGTTCTCGGAGCCAGTGGCAAGATCACCGGTTACTCCGGAGGCGATGGTATTCCCACCAAACGCTGGCTACTCGCCTTAGAGGGTATTGCGACCACCGACTAATGCAACGCTGTTCCTGGGTCTCGAGCGATCAGATCTACATTGATTACCACGACACCGAGTGGGGAAACCCAATCACCGGTGAGGATGCACTGTTCGAGCGCATCAGTCTTGAGGGATTTCAGGCTGGGTTGTCCTGGCTAACTATTCTGAAGCGCCGAGAAGGCTTTCGCGAAGCGTTTAAGGGTTTCCGCATTACCGAAGTTGCCAAAATGACTCAGGACGACGTGGAGAGACTTCTTCAGTTCGAAGGAATCATTCGCCACCGCGGCAAAATTGAAGCGGTAATCAACAATGCTCGAGTGATTATCGAAAAAGACCTTTCACTCGAAGACCTAATCACAAGGCACAAACCAACCGAAGACCGCAGAAACCTGACGGTCTCCCCCGAATCCACGGCACTGTCCAAAGAACTTCGAAAGCTTGGTTTCAACTTCGTAGGGCCAACCACCATGCATGCCATGATGCAGGCAATTGGGGTGATTAACGATCACGATGAAACATGTTTTATTTTTGGTCGGTGAAAAGCATTAGGCGAGAGCCTTCAATCTTCATGTCGAGGTTGACAGCTATTGCCATCTCCTCCAGAGTTTCAGCGCCTTGAAGATAGGCACGAACAAATTGGCCTTTTGCTTTTTTATTGAAGTGGTTCATCGCTTTGCCGGATACTTTGTCGTAGACCTCAACGGTTAGTGCGTTGAAACCCTCCGGGATAGGCGCTAACTCGGCATAGGCATTTGAGCGAAGATCGATGATTTGCTGACCTTCAAGGCGCTTCCAGATGACCTTGTGGGCTTCGGACCAGTGTTTCTTTAGGTTGAAGCCTGGAAGCTTTGTGCCAGCCGAGAAGCGGTAGTTCGGGATCAGATTGGTCGCAGGGATTAGACCGAAGAGCGCCGATTGAATGAAAACGGATTCCTTGGCGCGCTCGCGTTCGTCTTTGGTGAGTTGGTTAAATTCGGTTGGGGTTCCTTTGAGGCCGCGTCCGTGCAGGGCGTCGAAGAGAGTTCCGTCGTAGCGATCGATTGCAGGCATGATTGGTGAAGTGAGAACCTCGAGATTCTGTGCGAGGTGTTCGGCACGCATCTTGGTTTTAGCTGGAACCGATTTGCTGTATTCCTGGACCTTTTCGAGAACTAAGTCTCGGGCAGGTTGCATGCCGCCAAAGGTTAGGGCAATCATGTCGATGGAAAGCGGCTGACCGCCCTCTACCTTGCACTCAGATGGGGGCAGTAGGAACAACATGTAACAAGCCTAAACTTGGCTTATGGTTCGACTCACCAAGATTTACACAAAGACTGGCGATGAAGGTTTTACCGCGCTCGGTGACAATTCACGAGTTGCCAAAACTGACCCTAGAATCGAAGCTTACGCCGACGTTGACGAGGCCAACTCGGCTATCGGAGTTGCCGTTTCTCTGGCTCACGGAGAGTTCTCCCCCGAACTAATGGCCTTGCTGGCCCGCATTCAGAATGACTTGTTTGACATTGGCGCCGACTTGGCTACGCCTGGAACCGGCGGTTTGAGAGTATCTGAGGCCTGGGTTATCGACCTTGAGAAAGCCATAGACGAGCACAACTCGACTCTGCCTGCATTGGATTCGTTCATCATCCCCGGAGGCTCTGGCTTGGCTGCTGGTCTACATTTGGCTAGAACCGTGGTGCGACGTGCTGAGCGCGCTGTTTGGTTAGCACTGGAGGCTGGGATTGATGTTTCATCCGTTTGTGCTGTGTACCTAAATCGACTCTCAGATTTGCTGTTTGTGTTGGCTCGCGTTGCCAACGTTTCGCATGGCGGCGATGTGAAATGGATTCCTGCGGAGAGCCGAAATGGTTGAAACTTGGATCGCCATAGGTTTGCTGGTTGTTGGACTAGCGTCAATTTTGCTGTTGGCGTCGCGTGAACCCAAGAAGAACAAAAGACCGCGCTACAAAGGTATGTCTGGTGCCTTAGGCGCTATTACCGAGCTTTATCAACCAACGGCACAGACAGCCGCCCAAATCGTTGAAGAGCAATCGAAAGCTCGAAAACAGCATGGAAACGAAGACAAAAAGAAACCCCAGTCGAAATGACCGGGGTTTCTTTATTTGAGATTCGTTAGACCAGTTCGGCGTGGCGAGCAACGATGGTGACAACGTTGTGCTCAACCGAAAGGAAACCGTCTTCGGCGTTAGCGGTTAGCTTGTCGCCGTCGGCAAGAGTGATGCGAACTTCACCGCTCGAGAGGATCGCGAGCATAGGCTCGTGACCCGCAAGTAGACCGATTTCACCTTCAACAGTCTTAGCGATGACCATCTTGGCCTCGCCAGTCCATACGGCTTTATCGGCTGCTACCAGCTCGACGCGAAGAGTGTTGTCCGACATTTTTACTTACCGGTTTCCTTCTGGATGCGGTCCCAGTTTTCCATAACCATGTCTAGGCCACCAACGTTGAAGAAGGCCTGCTCAGCAATGTGGTCAAGGTCACCGTCAGCGATAGCCTTGAAGCCCTCGATGGTGTCCTTTAGAGGAACGGTCGAACCCTTAACACCGGTGAACTTCTCAGCCATGTAGGTGTTCTGAGATAGGAACTGCTGGATACGACGGGCACGCGATACGGTGACCTTGTCCTCTTCAGAAAGTTCTTCAACACCAAGGATGGCGATGATTTCCTGAAGTTCCTTGTTCTTCTGCAGGATTGCCTTGACTCGGGTCGCGGTCTCGTAGTGGTCTGCTGCAATGTAGCGAGGGTCCAAGATACGCGAAGTTGAGGTTAGAGGGTCGATAGCTGGGTAGAGACCCTTCGAAGCAATTTCACGGCTTAGCTCAGTGGTTGCGTCCAAGTGAGCGAAGGTGGTTGCTGGGGCTGGGTCGGTGTAGTCGTCGGCAGGAACGTAAATTGCCTGAAGCGAAGTAATCGAGTGACCACGGGTCGAGGTGATGCGCTCCTGAAGAAGACCCATCTCATCGGCCAAGTTTGGCTGGTAACCTACGGCCGAAGGCATACGACCTAGAAGGGTCGAAACCTCAGAACCGGCCTGAGTGAAGCGGAAGATGTTGTCGATGAACAACAAAACGTCCTGCTTCTGAACATCGCGGAAGTACTCCGCCATGGTTAGAGCCGAAAGAGCTACACGAAGACGGGTGCCTGGTGGCTCATCCATCTGACCAAACACGAGAGCGGTCTTGTCGATAACGCCAGACTCGGTCATTTCGTCGATGAGGTCGTTACCTTCACGGGTACGCTCACCAACACCAGCGAACACCGAAACACCGTCGTGGTCTTCAGCCACACGGTAGATCATTTCCTGGATTAGAACGGTCTTACCAACACCAGCACCACCGAATAGACCAATCTTTCCACCCTGAACATAAGGGGTTAGAAGGTCGATCGACTTAATACCGGTCTCGAACATCTGGGTCTTCGACTCAAGCTGGTCGAAGGCTGGAGGCTGACGGTGGATTGGCCAGGTCTCGGTGACCTCAATCTTCTCACCAGGCTTGCCGTTTAGAACTTCACCGACAACGTTGAAAACCTTACCCTTGGTGACGTCACCCACAGGAACCGAGATTGGCGCACCGGTGTCGGCAACTTCGCCGCCACGAACCAAACCATCGGTTGGCTTCAGGGCGATGGCGCGAACTAGGTCGTCGCCAAGGTGC
>Ga0228703_1000853_pt1 | contig 20025 bp, 6 predicted proteins | sample McNCre217_Aug_MG_3_FD_178020 | JGI IMG/M metagenome (GOLD analysis project Ga0228703, IMG submission 178020) | Freshwater microbial communities from McNutts Creek, Athens, Georgia, United States - 29-17_Aug_MG | ecosystem: Environmental > Aquatic > Freshwater > Creek | place: USA: Georgia... | reverse complement strand
CTGACGTGCCAAAGCCTCGGTAACCGGACGGTTCGCTGCTATCACTCCGCCGAATGCCGACATCGGGTCGCAGAGGTGAGCCTTCGCGTGGGCATCGGCAATAGGGTCTGGCTCTGAAGTTGAGCCAATGGCGATGCCACAAGGGTTAGCGTGCTTGATGATTGCCACAGCCGGCTCGGTGTGATCGTAGGCAGAACGTACTGCAGCATCGGCATCAACAAAATTGTTGTAGCTCATCTCTTTGCCACCGAGTTGCTTAGCCTGGGCGATACCCGAAACCGAACCATCCCCAACTGAGCGGTACAAAGCTGCCGGCTGGTGAGCGTTTTCGCCGTAGCGAAGAATGTTCACAAGTTCGCCGGTGAGGTTTAACTCTGCAGGGAACCCTGGATTCTTACTCTGATTGTCGTCCGACTGGCCAGCCTCCGCTTTCCACTGCGACGACAGTTCGCGAGCGAACCATTCGGCAACTGCAGAGTCGTAGCGAGCGGTGTGAGCGAACGCGGTGGCCGCCAGCTGGCGACGCTGCTGAAGAGTTGTACCGCCGTGGTGGATGGCGTCGATGATTTCGTCGTAGCGGGTTGGCTCAACCACAATCGCCACGTTGGCGTGGTTCTTGGCAGAGGCACGAACCATCGCAGGTCCACCGATGTCGATCTGATCAACCACAGCTTCACCCTTGGCACCTGAGGCCACGGTTTGCATGAATGGGTAAAGGTTTACCACAACGAGTTGAAACGCTTCGATGTCTAGTTCGGCTAGCTGTTGCTCGTGATCTAGTAGACGCATGTCGGCCAAAAGACCGCCGTGAATCTTCGGGTGCAAAGTTTTCACGCGGCCGTCTAGCGACTCTGGAAAGCCGGTTACCTGCGAAACTTCGGTAACTTCGAAACCAGCATCGGCAATCGTCTTCGCTGTTGAACCGGTTGACACCATCGCAACGCCGGCTTCGCTCAATGCTTTGGCAAGTTCTAGTAGACCGGTCTTGTCGGAAACCGAAAGCAGAGCTCGTTTTATTTCGATACGGTCGCGGTGGCGATAGTCGGTTGGTTTGTGGTTGTTGATCGCGGCCATGGGTTCTCTCTCGCGGCTAGTTGTGGGTGTCTAATTTGATCCGTTGCTCAGCGATGTCTTTTACAACCGAAACCAAGAGCGAGCGCTCAATAACTTTGATGCGTTCGTGTAGTTCGGCCTCGGTTTCATCGGGCAAGACCGATAGCTTGGCTTGAGCTAGTTTCGGTCCGGTATCGACACCTTCGTCGACGATGTGGATGGTTACGCCAGTTTCGGTGGCACCGGCGGCCAAAGCATCTCTCACTCCGTGTGCTCCAGGGTAAAGCGGCAGCAACGACGGGTGGGTGTTTATAAGTCGTGGGCTGAGAGCTCGCACAAACTCGGCAGGAAGAATCTTCATGAAACCGGCCAGCACCGTGAGCTCTGGCTTGAAAAATTCCACGCTCTCGAGCAAGGTTTTGGCCCACTCTTCTCGGCTGGAAAAGTTTTCTGGTGCAACCACGAAAGTTGGAATTCCGTAGAGTTCAGCATGTTCTAAACCACTGCAGGCATTGTCGGAACCCACGGCAAGGACACGGACCGGGTAGAGCGGATTGTTGGTGGCGTCAAGCAGTGCGCGAAGGTTCGATCCACTTCCGGATATGAGAACAACTACACCAAGCATTACTAAAGTTTACCTTTTCAAATGTTCCGGAATTGGGCTGGCGGCAATCGGTTTTGCGGCATAGAACGATGCCAAGAACGCCATCGTTGCCACTTCCAAGAAAACCCAAACGAAAATCCATAAAGGATCTGCCCCAATGTTTTGCATTCGGCCGGGCCCGATGGCCATGTGGGTTAGCAGGGCTAGCGCAGCCATCTCAACCGCTGCCACAAAACCTATGGAGAGACCCATCGCCAAAGCCGAAGCCAGTGGTGTTGCAAAGTTGTGTCTTGCTTCGGCCGCATACTTTTTGACCAAAACGGTTACCACCAGAGCTACGGCCAGCGGCACAATGAGAACCAGCATTCCGAGGTTCGACTGGCCCGCGGGGATTACGCCAAAAACCGGGACGGTAGGAAGCGGACCAAGTGCGGTTCCCAGAGGGCTAACGCTTGAACCGGTGCCGATGGCAAAACCCGGGCCTACCAACCAGGAACTCACGAAATAGGTGAGGTTGGGTAGGAAGGCCAACTGCATTAGGGTGGCACTGAAACCTCCGATTACCCCACCCTGCAGTTGTTCGTAAAGCTGGATTACGTTCAGCCAGTTGTAGGCCAGCAGAACTCCAAAAGTTACCGCTGCGATTCCCTGCATTATGAAAACGAATGCGGTTCCGGCACGCAGCGCAGGCGAGGCAACCGAGGCAACAACCCAGTTCACTTTTTCGGTGAGACTACCAAGCCACGCCTTTCCGGCAGCTCGTTCGAGCACTGGTTGAAGCTTCACTGCACTGTGCGGTAGAGCACCAAAAAGCGAACCGCAAACCACGCCACCGGCATAAACGGTTAGCGGTATGAAATAGGCCGCGACCGGATCTGGGCTAAGAGTTTTAGTAGCGGCAAGTGATAGCAGGAGCGCGGAAACCCCGCCGTAAACCAACGCGGCACCGACCCAACCTGGCCAGAGTTCGGTAGAGCCGAGCAGACGTTTGCCGCCGCGCCAACCTGAGGCAAATATAAGTAGCGTTGCGCCAAGTGGTAAAACCGAGAGCACAAAGGCGGGAATCTCGATGCCCGAGAAAGTTGAAGCGGCAAAATTGAGAGCAACACCGTGGGCGGAAAACCAAATGTCGATAGCATTTCGAAAAGCTTGAAACCAATCTGTAGTGGCACCGGCATCAAGCCACCAGCTTAAAGAAGAGCCGGCGAGGAGAATCCCAAAAAGTAAACTCGCAGAAACAAGTGCATCCAATGCACCCATAACTAGAGCGACTCCGCGGGTCCCCTCGCCGACTTTCGTTGCCAAGGTTTAGAGGTTGGCGATAACTTCGCGCATTAGAGCTGCGGTTTCGCTAGGGGTCTTACCGACCTTCACGCCAACAGCCTCGAATGCTTCCTTCTTCGCCTGTGCGGTTCCGGCAGAGCCAGAAACGATTGCACCGGCGTGACCCATGGTCTTACCCTCAGGTGCTGTAAAGCCAGCAACGTAGGCAACCACAGGCTTGGTTACGTTTTCCTTGATGTAGGCGGCAGCCTTCTCTTCCGAGTCGCCGCCGATCTCACCGATAAGCACGATAGCCCTGGTCTCTGGGTCTGCCTGGAAAGCAGCCAGAGCGTCGATGTGGGTGGTGCCGATTACTGGGTCTCCACCGATACCGATAGCGGTCGACATACCGATGTCACGAAGTTCGTACATCATCTGGTAGGTCAAGGTACCCGACTTTGAAACCAAACCGATTGGGCCGGTTCCGGTGATGTCGGAAGGGGTGATACCGGCGTTCGACTTTCCCGGGCTGATGATGCCTGGGCAGTTTGGGCCGATGATACGAGTCTTCTGACCCTTCGAAACGTTGTAAGCCCAGAAGCTAGCTGAGTCGTGAACCGGGATACCCTCGGTGATAACAACTAGTAGCGGAATCTCGGCGTCGATTGCCTCAACCGCAGCTGCCTTCGAGAAGGCTGGTGGTACGAAAGCAACCGAAACGTTTGCGCCGGTAGCTGCCATAGCTTCGGCAACGGTGCCGAAGATTGGAAGGGTCTTGCCCTCAACCTCAACGGTTTCGCCAGCCTTGCGTGGGTTCACGCCACCAACAATGTTCGAGCCGCCCTTAAGCATGCGGCCAGTGTGCTTCATACCCTCGGAACCGGTCATACCCTGAACGATGATTCGCGAGTTTTCGTCTAGAAAAATAGCCATTTGTCTTTAGTCCTTTCGCGTTTCTATCGGTTGGCCAGTTCGGCAGCCTTGTCGGCAGCCTCGTCCATGGTTTCAACCACGGTAACTAGCGGGTGGTTAGCTTCAGCCAAAATGCGGCGACCTTCGACAACGTTGTTACCGTCTAGTCGAACCACAAGTGGCTTGGTTGCTGCGTCGCCGAGCTTGGCAAGTGCACCGACGATACCGTTGGCAACTGCGTCACAGGCGGTGATTCCACCGAAGACGTTAACGAAAACGCTCTTCACCTGTGCGTCGCCAAGGATGACGTCTAAACCGTTGGCCATAACCTCAGCCGAGGCTCCACCACCGATGTCGAGGAAGTTTGCTGGGCGCACGTTGCCGTGCTTTTCACCAGCGTATGCAACCACGTCGAGAGTTGACATAACCAAACCGGCACCGTTTCCGATGATTCCAACTTCGCCGTCAAGCTTCACATAGTTGAGGTCCCAGGCCTTAGCCTTTGCCTCAAGCGGGTCGATCTCGTCGCGTTCCATCTCTTCGCGGTCTGCGTGGCGGAACTCGGCGTTGTCATCTAGCGAAACCTTACCGTCTAGAGCCAAGATCTGGCCGTCTTCGGTTTCAACCAGAGGGTTTACCTCTACGAGAGTTGCGTCTTCCTTTACGAACACGTCGTAAAGCTTGACTAGAACTGGAGCCACCTTGGCCGCGGTTTCACGATCGAAGCCGCCCTGGGCGGCAATTTCAAGCGCCTTGGCTAGATCGATTCCGCGCACTGCGTCTACCGGAACCTTGGCCAGAGCCTCTGGACGCTCCTCGGCTAACTGCTCAATCTCCATTCCACCCTCAACGCTGCAAAGCGAAAGGAAGGTGCGGTTAGATCGGTCTAATAGCACCGAGAAGTAGAACTCGCGAGCGATCTTGGCACCCTCGGCAATCATGACGCGCTTTACAACGTGACCCTTGATGTCTAGTCCAAGAATTTTCTCTGCTGCTTCTTTTGCCTGGGCTGGGTCGTGAACGACCTTTACGCCTCCGGCCTTTCCACGTCCGCCGACTTTCACCTGGGCCTTGACGACAACGGTGCCGCCAATCTTGGCTGCTGCTGCTTCGGCTTCTTCTGGAGTGTCTGCGGTGAGACCCTGAAGCACTGGAACACCGTACTTCTCGAAAAGGTCACGCGCCTGATATTCAAATAAATCCACTGTGATTTTTCCGTATCTTGTCGAGGTGCAAAAGCCGCACCTAAGTGTCAAGTTTAGAGCTTTTTGATTGGTGCGACTTTCACCAACAGGCGTTTCACTCCGCGAGAACCGAAATTGATTTCGGCGGTTTGCCTCGGAGCGTTTCCACCAATTGAAATGACCTTTCCCCGACCGAAATCGTCGTGTTCGATCATGTCGCCAACCTCAAGCACCAAGCCCTCGTTGTTGCGAACTGAAGAGATTGCTCCGCGCCACTCCGTTTTTGGTTTTTCTTCGCGACTACCAAACCCGGTGGTGTCGGCAATCGATGGCCGGAACTGCTTCGGGGCTCCCCCGCGGCCAGCCCCGGTTTCGCGCCAGGCGATTAGTTCATCTGGAACTTCGGAGAGGAATCGGCTCGGCAGCGAGGTGTCGGTTTCACCAAATGTTGAACGGCTGAGCGCCAAAGAGATGTGCAGCTTTTTGCGCGCACGGGTAATGCCCACGTAAAACAGGCGACGCTCTTCAGCTGTGCCCCCTGGAACCAGGAACGACATCTTGTGCGGAAGCAAACCCTCTTCAATTCCGGTTAGGAACACCACGTCGTACTCGAGCCCCTTTGCGGTGTGCAGAGTCATAAGTGAGACGGTTCCCGATTCGTCGTCGATGTCGTCGGCGGCCGCAACCAGGGCAACTTCGTTTAGGAAATCGGCGAGCTTGCCCTGAGGGTTGTTTCGTTGGAATTCCTTCGCAACGTTCACCAATTCCTCAAGGTTTTCAACTCGAGCCTCATCCTGTGGGTCTCGGCTCATTTTTAGAGTTTCGAGCAAACCCGAACGGTTCAGTGCAGTCTTCAAAATTTCGTCTACCGTTGCGGTTTCAATCATTGCCTCAAGTTCATTGAGCAAGTCGGCTAACTGGGTAACCGCTCCGGTGATCTTCGGGCCAAAACCCATTTCGCCAACATGGCTCAAAACCTCGCGTATCGACATGTCGTTTTTCTCCGCGAAAGTTGCAATCTGGGTTTCGGTGGCATCACCAATTCCGCGTTTCGGAACATTCATGATTCGGCGAATAGCGAGGTCGTCTTTGCGGTTCGAAATTGCAACCAGATAGCCGAATGCGTCTTTGATTTCGGCACGCTCATAGAACTTGGTGCCACCGACTACGCGGTAAGGCAGCGCCGAACGAATAAAAATTTCTTCCAGAGCACGGGTTTGTGAGTTGGTGCGGTAGAATACCGCCATGTCTCGATAGTCAACGCCGGAACGGTGAAGTTCGTTGATTTCATCGGCGATGAACTGAGCTTCATCGTGGCCGGAGTAACCGGTGTAGCCCACAATCTTGTCGCCGTCGCCCTTGTCTGACCAAAGGTTTTTGTTCGGCCGATCGAAGTTGTTTCCGATCACCGCATTAGCGGCTTTCAAGATGTTGTTGGTTGAGCGGTAGTTCTGCTCCAGCAGGATGGTCTTGGCGCCGGGGAAATCTTTTTCGAATTCCACGATGTTGCGAATGTCGGCTCCACGGAACGCATAGATCGACTGGTCGCTGTCGCCCACCACGGTTAGCGATGCCGGCTGCATGATTTCGCCGGTTCGAGGATCGATGTCGGCGAACTCGGTTGGCAGCGGCTTGGTTAGTTCACGAATCAGTGCATACTGTGCGTGGTTGGTGTCTTGGTATTCGTCTACCAGGATGTGACGGAACTTGCGCTGATACTGGGCAGCAACATTTGGAAATGCTCGGAAAAGGTGAACGGTTTCGCCAATCAGGTCGTCGAAGTCGAAGGCGTTGTTACGGCGAAGCTCGCCCTGATAAGACATATAAATAGACGCGATAGCACGTTGCACCGGATCCGAAGGGTCGGCATTTCTGGCAAATTCGTCGGCGTCAATCAGTTCATTTTTGGCGTTCGAGATGACCGAAGAAACACCGGCTGGTGTGAGTTTGTGAAGATCAGCACCGAGATCTTTGATGAGTCTCTTAAAAATAGCTCGACTGTCACCCGAATCGTAAATGGTGAAGTTAGGGTCGTGCCCCAAACGGTCTGCTTCGCGGCGGAGGATGGCAACACAGGCCGAGTGGAAAGTTTTGAGCCAGATACCATCGGCATCGCCACCGAGAAGATCGCGCACACGATGACGCATTTCAGCCGCGGCCTTGTTGGTGAAGGTGATCGCGAGGATTTGCGAGGGCCAAGCCTCTTTCATGCCCAAAAGGTGCGCGATGCGCTTGGTGAGCACCGAAGTTTTGCCAGAACCGGCGCCGGCCACAATCAAAAGCGCCTTACCTCGGTAAAGAACAGCCTCGCGCTGTTGAGCGTTCAACCCCTCGAGCAGGCGTGATTCATTGAATGAAGAAAAGAGTTCGGGAGAGGTCATAGCCTCTCAAGTTTAGGCGAGCCCCTCGACATACCTCAGCAGCAGGTCGGGGTGGTCGGCAAAGATTCCATCTACCCCGGTTTCAATTAGGTGGTGGTAATACTCCTCCACCGAATTCTCGGCAAACTCGGCTCTAGCCGTAAAACCCCAAACCGGCAGCCCGGCAGCCTTTCCGCGAGCAACGATGTCGTCGCGCCTGGCGATTAGTTGAAAATCTAAACTCAAACCGTCGTAGTTGAAGGCGTGCTCTTCGTCCCACTCTTCCATTCCATAAATCAACGGAAATTTGTTGCCAAGCTTGGAGCGTAGGGCGTTCATGGTTTCCCACTCGAAGGCTTCTATATAAATAGACGCCCGCTCGGCGACCCCAGACGATTCCAAGACGTCAACAAAAAGCGCGACGATGTCGATACCCTTTTCTGCAAAAATGGGCGCATCTTTCACTTCCAAAATCAGGGTCTTTCCAACCACAAAATCGCTCTCTAATAAAGAGGTCAAAGTTGGTATCTGAAATTTGCCGTCGAATTTTGCCGAACCTGGCCGCCAATCAGGCAACCGTTCGATGGCTCGCAACTCTTGTAATTCGTCGAGGGTTAATTCGTTCGAGTGAAAACGTTCGGCAAATTTGGGTTTCGAAAGAACATCGGTGGTCTCCCGCAGATCGGCTTCATGGCGGAGCACTAGGTGACCATCTTTGGTTGGCACAATGTCGCACTCGATAGCATCAACACCCATTTGAAAAGCCAACTCGAACGCTTCCAAAGTGTTCTCCGGGCGGTAAGCCGAAGCCCCGCGGTGACCGAAAACCTGAACGCGTTCCATGCCACAAGATTAGGGGTTTTATTGAATCAATTCCGTCAGTAAACTTATAGTCCAGAAATGTTTGCCAAAGTATATCGCTCGATTCGCCAAATGTGGGGTAAGTTACCCGCATTTGTTGCGTTGACCGCACTTGTGGCATCCGGTTTGGTTGCTACCGAAGCGCCACTAGCTGCGAACGCCGCAATCGTCACCAACAACTTGGTTATGAACCTCGACGGAACAGATGCGTCATCGTTACCAGCATCTGGAAACTGGTCAAGCATTTCTCCTGCAAGCGGAGCGTTCTCTGGCGCAATTTCTGGAGCAACGCGCGCAGGCGGAACTTACGGTGGCTTGAATTTTGACGCAAACATCGACTACGTGAATTTTGGCTCCAACACCGGTTATATCCCAGGTTCCATGACTTTCGAAGCTTGGATCAAACCCGGAAACATGACTGCAAACAAGTGGTCAATCATCGCCTCACGATGGTTCGACTCGCCCACGGTGGAAACTGTAGCCAACCACGACTGGCACTTCGGCATATTCCATAACGGTACTTCGGCAACTCTGCAGCTAGATGCTTCAACCCAGAGCAGTTCTCTAAGGGGTAACACCGTATTCCCACTCAACGGTACAAATAAGTGGTACCAGGTGGGTTTTAAATTCGATGCAACTGCTGGCACGGCCCAACTCTTTGTGAATGGCGTCGCTGATAGCGCAGCAAATACCGCCTCCCACAGCGCATCGACTGTTCCGCAATTCTGGCTGGGTGATGGCCGCACCACAGGAACCACCAACCCTCTGGCATTCAATGGTCAGATCAGTAAAGTGCGCATGTACAACTCCGCACTTACGTCTGCACAGTTGGCCCAGAACTTCCTCGCAGACTCAGATTTCTATGGCATAGCGCCGGTCAACACCGTTGCTCCCGCGATCTCGGGCCTTGCCAAGGTGGGTAAAACCCTAAACACCGATGGGGGAACTTGGGGCGCTGGCGACTCAACTGGAACCACCACTTCGTACCAGTGGCAGACATCGCCAAATAAATCCAGTTGGGTGAACATTTCCGGAGCAACCTCCAGCACCTACACGATTGTGTCCGGGGATGTCTCAAATTACATTCGACTCGCGGTTACCAAATCGAATGCGGCCGGAACCGTAACGGCTTACTCAAACGCCACTAACGCCATCCAGGCAGCTAACACCTTGAACGTTGTTAGCGGAGGCAAACTCACCGGTCTAACCTCCACGGTTCCAAATGATGCAAATATCTACAACGTCACGTTGGCTAGTAGCAACCTGAGCTCCACGTTGCTTCTTGGAACTACCACAGGTCTAACCTGGGTGGAAGGTAGATCGGTTCCTGTTGGTTACATGGCCACAAGCCTTTCCAATGCAGCACCGATTGTTACCTTCAGGGGTACTGGTACCGCCATCAACACCGCATTGGCGAACGTTACCTACACCTCAACGGCCGGCAACAACGATGTCGTCAAACTGTATTACGCGAGCGGTGCCAGCACGGCAACCGATACCAAGAACTACATTCCGATCTACGACAACGGGCAGCTGACTTTTCACTACTACGCATACAAATTTCACTCAGTAGCAAAAAACCGCGCCGACATGGAAGCGGCGTTGGTAGGTCTAACCACCACCGACAATGTTTCTACGCCTGGCCCTTGGTATCTGGCAACGCCTCGCTACCAGGTTGAATGGACTCGCATCTCTGCTATCACTGGGCAAAACCAAGCTTTCATGGGTGCTTATGCAGATGCTGGATCATCCAACTGGTACTGGCCAGCCAACACCGACGGTTTTACTTCGGCAACCATATATGCAACGAGTGCGGGAACAGGGTCAATTACCGCTACCAGCACGATCTACAACAACACCAACACCACTCTTCCATATGCATCTGGTGAACCAAACGGAGGAACTACTGGTGCACGCTCAGGTTTCTTCTACGTACCTGCGGGCGGTTCTTTGGGTTGGGACGACGTTCCGATTACGGTAACCAACACCAACTTCACGATGGAAACTTTCGGCACCGCGCCGTTTAGCACTGTCGACGGCACAGCTGGGTCGCTTGCTCAAACTTTCCACGTAGCCTCAATTTCAAACGCGCCAACCGGATTGACCTCAACCATCCTCGGCGACACAGCAACCCTTTCCTGGACTGCACCAACTACCCCGGGCACCGACGCTATTAGCGACTACCAGATCGACTATTCGTCTGATGGCACCACCTGGACAAACTGGGTTCACACAGCTTCAACAGCGACTTCGGCAAAAATCACCGGACTAACTCCCGGCGTTGCCTACTACGTTCGCGTAGCGGCCATTACGTCAGACGTTGGCGCCTACACGGCTTCCACTCTTTCAACGGTTACTGCTACAACGATTAACATTGTGACCTCAGGTGGTGGCATTGCCGGCACCGACTACGTGTTGAACGGCACCTACCTGAGCGCCAAATCTGGTGCGACCATCAACGTGAACGCCGGAGATATTCAGACGCTGCTACTGACCGGCGCTGTCGTCATCGCTGCCGACACAGTGAACGTGAACGCACCAATCACCTGGGCAACCAGCCAGTTCCTGACTCTTGGTAATAAGACCACAAGCACGGTAGCCATCAACCAATCAATCACTGCATCGGGTGCCACAGCCGGTTTTCGAATTGCCTCGAGCACTTATTCACTCGATGTCAAAAACGCAGTGGCCATTACGCTAACCGGTGGCACGCCAACTCTGTCAATCGGTGGAAATGCCTACACACTAATCAAGTCGACGAGCGACTTGGGTACTGTTACCACCACCGGCTTCTACGCACTTGCCAAGCCGATTGCCTATGCGACAGGTTCGACCGCATTGGCAGCGGCACCCATAAACCTAGACTTCACCGGAACATTGGACGGACTCGGTAATACCGTTGACCGCTTGAATCTTTCGCTGACAACCTCTGTTTATGCCGGACTCATCAAACGAATTGGAACCGGTTCGGTTGTTCGAAACATCGGTGTTACCAATGCGTCCGTGAAAATGTCTACACTTGCCAACAACTACGTGGTTGGTCTTATCGCCGGTGCATCTACCCAGTCGGGAGCATCCACAATCGACCAAACCTGGTCTTCGGGAATGATCTACACGGTTGGTTCAACCATCTCGGGAATCGCCGCCGGAGGCATTTTGGGTATGGCCGAATCCGGTTCGGTGACCATTTCCAAGTCTTGGTCTAGTGCCAGCATCGACACTCGAACCAGTGGAACCAGCACCTACCTGATGCAGGGTGGAATCATCGGTGGCGACACCGCAAATCTAAACCAGAACGCAAGTTCACCAGGTGGTCTAGTCACCCTCAATCAGGTTTACGCCACAGGCACCCTGCAGTGGGTTTCGGTTGGTTGGAGAGGTATCGGTGGCCTATTCGGGCTTCACTACCAGAGTTCCGGTTCAATCTCGATTACAGACTCTTTTAGTTGGGTGAACTTCGCCAACTCGCCTACCGGAAACCTCGGTGGAATCATCGGTGTTGCCAACGGTAGCGCCTCAACCATCACTCGGTCTTACCAGGCAACTTATGCGAACACCTGTTGGGATGCGGGAAGCGTTTCGATTACCGCTACGCCTTCCTGTTCCACAGCGCAAACCATCGGTGCAACCAGTGCAACCACCGGTATGAGCGGAGCCGCTTGGTCTACCACTGGCCCAAGCTCTTTGGTAAACCTACCAGCACCAACCAAGCCGATTTATGTTCAGGTTGTGGCACCAACCGATGGCACATACTCGAGCATGGGTTACAAATTAGTTGACGCTAACGGTTCAACTATTTCCAGTAGCTCATGGGGCCTAGTAATCAACGGCACCCCAAACTACTCAATCGCCCGAAGCGCAGCCAACGGAACCTACAGCGTTGATTACACCTCCGGGCTAACGCTCTCTGGAACCAACGGCGCCTACTACAGCCTCCAGCCATGGTCTACGGCAACGTCGGTGACTATCTCGGGAGCAACCTCAGGGCTAACCACAGCCCCAACCGGCTTGATAGTAACCAATGCAGGTTCGGGCACGGTAACGCTCGGATGGACAGCTGCGACAACAACCGAATCAACCGCGATTTCTGGCTACACCGTTCGTTATTCAACGTCGGAGTACATGACCTCGCCAACCTCGGTGTCGGTAGGCAACACCACTGGCGCCCAGATAACCGGCCTCACCAATGGAACTCTCTACTACTTCCAGGTTCGTGCCGTTGGCAGCTCCACTTGGAGCGGCACTTACAGCAGCACGGCAACCGGAACGCCCACAGCTACGGCCACCAGTATCACAGTGGTTTCAAGCGGTGGTGGCGTTGCCGGAACCAACTACACGGTGAACGGTGGAGTCATCTCCAGCACTGGAAGCGCAAGCATCAACGCCTCCGACATCATCACGCTACTTGGAACACAGGGAACGGTAACGTTGGCAGCCGACACCGTCACTGTAAATGCTCCACTCACTTGGAGCAGCAATGCTGTGCTCACTCTCGGCAACTCATCATCCTCAACGGTTTCCGTGAACTCCACCATCACCGGATCTGGCGACACGGCCGGGGTGAAGATTCTTCCAACGACCTACTCCCTATCGGTTAAAAACAGCTCCTACATACGGCTAACCGGAGCAACGCCGAGCTTCAACCTCGGTGGAACCGCGTACACCGTTGTGAATACGGCAGCACAGGTTCCCAATATCACCGCAGCCATGAACGTGGCAATCACTGCACCGATAACTCTCAGCAGCACCTACAACACTTCGGTGAGAAGTTTGACCTTCACCGGAACCCTCGATGGTCTAGGTAACACGGTGAATGGCATGACCATTGCAACCGCAACCGGAAACACCAACTACGGTTTCTTCGACACCCTCTCGGGTGCCACCGTTCGCAACATTGGTTTCACCAACGTGAACATTTCGTCCAGCGTTGCAAACCTCGGACAACGTCTTGGTTCGCTGGCAGGAAACGGTTGTAGCTCCGGCACCTGTACCGTTTCGCAAGTTTGGGCAACCGGTTTCATAAACCAGTCGGCAACTACCGGACAAGTTGAGGCCGGTGGAATCTTTGGTGGCGCAACTGGCGGAACTCTAAACATTTCCAAAACTTGGAGCAGCGTAGCGGTATCCACCAACGCGCCATATGTGGGCTCCGGTGGAATCATCGGAACTAACTCGGTTTCCTTGACCGCAGGTAATGGAACCGGAAACACCCTAAGCATTTCCGAGTCTTATAGCACCGGAAATATCCTTCGATTCTTGCCATCATCGGCTGCAACTGCGTCTTGGTATGGAAACGGTGGAATCATCGGTGTTTCCTATGGCGCCGGTGCCACCATCACCAACTCGTTCAGTTGGGGAAACATCAACTCAACCGGCGTCTCGGCAGGCACCTCCACCGCCGGAATTGTTGGAGTACCGCACAACGCTGGAACTTCAGTTTCAAACTCATACACAACGAACGCCGCCTGTGGCGGTAACACCGTAACCAACTGTGTGGTCAACGCAACCGCAGGTGTTGCTCTTACATCCGGTACTGGATTCACGTCGGGTGTTTGGCAGTCGGTCAACGGAACTTCGCTAACCAACCTGGCTTTACCAACCAAGTCGCTTTACGTTCAGGTTATCGCCCCAACCGACGGTTCTTACGCAACCATGAACTATCAGATCGTCGACTCAACCGGAACGGTTCAAACTCTCTCTTCCCTGGGTCTCACCATTTCGGGAACACCGACCTACACGATTGCCTCGAACGTGGCTCGCGGAACCTACTCTTCGGTGAGTTATGTTTCTGGTCTCACGCTGGCTGGTTCGTCGTCTTCGGTTTACTCTCTGAACCCTTGGATCACCCCAACTTCGGTGACGATTACGCGACTACCCCAAACGTTCACCTGGACACCAACCACCGCAATAACTTTCGGAAATGGCACATTCACCCCGAGCGCTGTGCCAAGTTCCGAAGCGGTGTCAATCATCAGCTACTCGGTTGCTAACGCTGGAACGTCAAACTGTACTGTGGCCGCGGGAACCGGTGTAGTTACCTACACTTCGGCAGGTACCTGTTCGATCACTGCAACTGGCGCCAGCACCACAGACTTCACCTCGGCGTCGGCCACGGTAACTTTCACCATTTCAGCCGCTCCAACGATCACCATTGTTCCAAGCGGTGGTGGCATCTCAGGCACCGATTACACGGTTAGCGGCGGTTTGCTGCAGAGCACATCAAACGTGAGTGTCAACGCGTCTGACCTGGCAACGCTTTTGGCTGCGGGTAACCTAACCCTCGCCGGAAATGTGATTGTGAATTCCGACATCACGTGGTCTTCGAACTCTGTTCTAACTCTCGGTGGTTTGTCTTCAAACACCGTCGTGGTGAACTCACTGATCAGTGCATCGGGTAACACCGCCGGTTTAGTCATTAAACCTGCTGCCTACACCTTGGACGTGAAGAGTGGCGACGCAATCCGCCTCACCGGAACCACGCCAACCCTTTCAATTGGCGGAAACAGTTACACCCTAATTAAGGCCATTAGCGGATTGTCATCGGTGACCACAACCGGCTACTACGCTTTGGCAAAGCCTCTTACTTTCACATCGTCGACAACCGCAGCACCGATGGCTATCGCCTTCGCCGGTAACTTCGACGGCCTGGGAAACACCCTGGATGGCATGGTTATCAAAACCACTGCAAACGGTTCATACGGTTTGTTCCAGACCCTGGGCGGCGCCACGGTGCGCAACCTCGGAATTACCAACGGATGGATCTCAACCGCAGTTACCTCATCGGGTCAAGTGAACGGCGGTTTGCTCGCCGGAGAAACCACAGGCACCAACCTGGTTGAACAGGTTTGGACCACCGGTTTGCTAAGTAGCACCTCGGGAAGTTATACCCGACTAGGTTTTGGTGGTTTGATTGCCGACGCCACGGCTGGAAGCCTAACCATAAATAAGTCTTGGTCTTCAGCTTCGGTGCTTACCACCGGCAGCACTGTTACCAGTCAAGCTGTCGGAGGCATCTTGGCAACCAACTGTAGTGTGGTCGGCGGTAACTCAACGGTTGCCGGTGCAACGATCGTGATGAATGAGGTCTATGCAACCGGCGACCTGGCCTACGCAACATCATCCAACTGGCGAGGTATCGGTGGTGTGATGGGTATCGCCTACGCCACCAACACCACAACTTTGAACGATGTTTTCAGCTGGTCGACGTTGAGCGGCAACGATGGCAACTACGCCGGAATCATCGGTGTTGCACAGACTGGAACGGTTACCGTAAACCGTGCATACACCACATACTCAACATCAATTTGGTCTACCTACTCTGCCGGGATGACTGCAACGTCGGTAAATACCAGCATTGCAATGGGCACCAGCAGCGTAGCCGGTCTAACCACCTCAGTTTGGAGCACCACTGGAACCAAGCAGCTGGTAAACCTACCTACACCGAAGCGCCCGCTATACATCCAAGTAGTTGCTCCAACCGATGGCTCATATGGAACCATCACCAACAAACTTATTGACGGTGCCAGCACCGCGGTTACAACCGGCGCAACAATCGCAACCTCAGGCACGGCTACTCACAACCTAGATGCGAGTTCGCCATTAGCCACATACAACGCTCTGTATGTCTCTGGTTTGAGCCTCACCGGAACCAATGCTGGTTACTACTCTCTCAGCCCTTGGCCGGTTCCAACCTCGGTGACGATTTCAAAATGGGCTCAAACCATCACACTGTCTTCGACCGCACCAACCACTGCAACCGTGGGAAGCACTTATACGCTTACCGGCACAGCAAGCAGCTCGTTGGCAATCGCCTACACAATCGACTCAACCACTACATCGATCTGTTCAATCTCAAACGGTGTGGTCACATTCAATGCGCTAGGCACCTGTAAGGTAAACGCAAACCAGGCAGGTAACTCTTCGTACCTAGCAGCACCTCAGGTGCAGCAATCGGCGATTGTCACGGTAAAGGGCGACTCAACCATTACCTTCACCTCAACCGCACTGCTTCCGAAGGTGTCAGGTCTTACCTACACCCCAACCGCTACCGCATCGAGCGGGCTGCCGGTAACGTTCACGATTGCTGCCGCGGCTGCCGACTACTGTTCCATCAGCGGAGGTGTTGTTTCGTTTACCAAGGTTGGAGATTGTGTAATTAATGCCGATTCTGCTTCAACCGCAAACTGGAACGCAGCCACTCAGGTAGCCCAAACTTTAACGGTCGGTAAGGGAGCTTCTACGGTTACCTTCACATCAACCGCTCCTTCCAACGCGGTAGTGGGTGGCACCGGTTACACGGTCACATCAACCAAGACGATCGGCAATACCAATTCGGTGGTCTATGCAATCGACTCAAGCGCAACCAGCGTCTGTTCAATTGCATCTGGTGTGGTTACTTTCCAAGGCGTTGGAACCTGTAAGGTCAACGCCAACCTAGACGGTGACAGTCAGTATGAGGCTGCGTCGCAAGTTCAGCAGAGCTTCACGGTTGGTAAAGGTAGCCAGATTTTGGCCTTCACATCGCTTGCCCCGAACGCCGCGAAAGTTGGTGGCTCAAGCTACACCGTTACCGCAACCGGCGGGGCTTCAACCAGCCTGATTCAACTCAGCGTTGATAGCTCATCAACCAGCAAGTGTTCTGTATCCGGGATGGTAGTTACCTACCTAGCCGTTGGAAACTGTGTGCTAAACCTAAACCAAGCTGGCGACGCTAACTACAACGCAGCAACCCAGGTACAGCAAACGGTTACGATCACCACCGATGGTCGTTGCCCAAATGGTGTGGTTTCGGGTAACTACTGTCTGATCCGATTCAACTCCTCGGGTACCTGGACGGTTCCAGCCGGAGTAACTGCCGTTGACATTCTTGCCGTTGGTGGTGGTGGCGCCGGTGGTGGTGGCGCGGGTGGTCACATCGCAGCCGGTGGTGGTGGTGGCGGTGAGGTCAAGGAACTCTTGACCCAAACTGTAACCCCGGGAACCACGCTTTCCATCACGGTTGGTGCCGGAGGCACTGGTGGTGGTTCCGCAATGGCCGCAACCGCCAGCAACCCCGGTAACCCATCATCGATCACCGGTACTGGCTTCACAACAATCACAGCCCTCGGTGGTGGTCAAGGTGGTTCAGCCAACGCATCCACAACCACTGCTCTTCCAGCTGGAACCGGCCCAGGTGTGGCCGGCGGTGGTGGAGGTTCCGCTCAGGTAAATATCTACGCAACGCCAGGTGTTGGAGCCGTTTCGTCTGGTGGAGCCGCGAAAAACAACACGACCGACGGTAACTTACAAGCCGGTGGTGGTGGTGGAGGTGCCGGAGGTAACGGTGGAGCCGCCACGGCTACCCTACCCGGAGCCGGCGGCGCTGGAAAGTCGTCTGTAATTCTTGGAACCATGCTCGGCGGTGGTGGTGGAGGTGCCAAACGTTCCGCTACCGGCGGTAGCGGAAGCACTGCAACTGCTGGCGGTGGCGCTGGCGGTTGGGGCGCAGCCGGTACCGCGGGAACTGCAAACACCGGTGGTGGTGGAGGTGGTTCCGGTGGAGCCAACAACGGAGCTAACGGCGGTTCCGGTGTGGTTGTATTCCGTGTTGCACTGCAAAGTCAGACTGTTGCATTTACTTCAACGGCACCAACCGGTCTCACCTTCGGAACAACCACTACCTACACTCCTACAGTTAGTGGCACTGCCTCAGAAGTGAACCCGGAGATCACGGTGGACGCCGCTTCTTCAGCTGTTTGTTCAATCTCGTCCGGTGTGGTTTCAATCATTGGCGCCGGAACCTGTACTTTGAATGCAAACCAGGCAGCCAACGGCTTCTACTCGGATGCAACACAGGTTCAGCAGAGTTTCACCGTAGCTAAACAGGCTCAGACAATTTCGTTCACCTCAACCGCACCAACCAACGCGGTAGTGGGTGGCGCAAGCTACACCGTTAGCGCTACCGGAGGTGGATCGGGCAGCTCAATCGTCTTCTCAACTTCGTCTTCCGGTTGTTCGGTTTCTGGGTCAACGGTAACTTTCACCGCGGTTGGCGACTGTGTAATTAAGGCAAACCAAGCCGGCGCCACAAACTACCTATTGGCTGCCGAAGTTTCGCAAACCATTTCGGTTGCTAAGGGTGTCCAGACCATTTCGTTCACCTCTACAGCACCTGGTAACGCCGTAGTGGGAGGCGCAACCTACTCGGTTACCGCCGCGGGCGGTGCATCTGGTAACTCGGTCACCCTAAGTATCGACTCCGGTTCGAGCCCAGTTTGTACCCTGAGCGGAAACACCGTTTCATTTATCGGCGTTGGCAACTGCACCGTTTTGGCGAACCAGGCATCAAGCTCCAACTACGAAGCTGCCACTCAGGTTGCCCAAACCTTCGCCGTAGCTAAGGGTGCGCAAGCCATCAACTTCACCTCAACCGCACCTTCAAGCGCTGTGGTGGGAGGTTTCACTTACACACCAACGGCAACCGGCGGTGCCACTGGTAACTCGGTTGTATTCTCGGTTGATTCTTCGGCTACAAGCTTCTGTGAAATCGCCAACGGAACCGTTACTTTCATCGGCGTTGGTACCTGTAGCTTGAAAGCTAACCAGGCTGGAAACAGCAACTACAACGACGGCGTTGAGGCCACACAGTCGTTTAGCGTGGCCAAGGGTAACCAGATCATTCTGTTTACTACCACCACCCCAACCAACGCTGTCGTGAACGGAAGCACTTACACTCCTGCTGCGATCGGCGGTGTATCGGGTAATTCGGTTGTGTTCTCCATCGCAGCGTCTTCGAGCGCAATCTGTGCGATTTCCTCCGGTCAGGTTTCTTTCAACGCCGTTGGAGACTGCGTTATCGAAGCAAACCAAGACGGCTCGAGCAACTACCTAGCTGCGAACACTGTGCGTCAGACGATCAGCGTTGGTAAGGGTACTCAAGCCGTGGCTTTCACTTCGGTTCAACCAGCGAGTGCAAAGGTAGACGGCACGGGTTACACCCCAAGCGTGAGCCAGCTTGGAACCGAAGGCACCGTAACAATCTCGATTGCATCCTCTTCCGCAGCGGTTTGTAACCTGAGCGGTGGCGTTGTGAATTTCACCGCCGTGGGCGTGTGTGAAGTTCTGGCAAATCAAGCTGGAACCGACAATTTCAACTCTGCACCTCAGGTAAGCCAGACCTTCAACGTAGGTAAGGGTCTGCAGGTAATCACCCAGACGTCAACTAACCCAACCAATGCCGTAGTCGATGGAGACACCTACACGCCAACCTTCACCGGTGGTGCCACCGGAAACGCTGTAGTGGTGACCATAGCCGGCAACTCAACAACAATCTGTTCGGTTGTGAACGGCACGATTTCATTCCGTGCAGCCGGCGATTGCGACTACATCGCCAACCAAGCCGGTAAAGACAACTACGAGTCAGCTTCAGCGGTAACCGGAACAATTTCCGTAGCCAAGGGTACCCAAACCCTGAGCTTCACTACCTCCGCGCCAACTTCGGCAGCGGTGGGTGGCGCAACCTATTCACCTCAGGCAACCGGCGGGGCATCGGGTAACTCGGTGAGCTTCCGTATCGACATCGACACTGCATCGGTTTGTGCAATGTCTAACGGTGTGGTTCGCTTCGTGGGTGTTGGAACATGTACGGTCATCGCAAGCCAGAACGGTAACGCGAACTACTTACCGGCTACTGCCATTACCCAAAGTTTCTCGGTAACCAAGGGTGAGCAGGTAATCAGTTTCACCTCTGCCGCGCCGACCACCGCCGTGGTTGCCGGTGCCAGTTATACCCCTAGCGCAACGGGTGGAG
>Ga0228703_1000844_pt1 | contig 20233 bp, 16 predicted proteins | sample McNCre217_Aug_MG_3_FD_178020 | JGI IMG/M metagenome (GOLD analysis project Ga0228703, IMG submission 178020) | Freshwater microbial communities from McNutts Creek, Athens, Georgia, United States - 29-17_Aug_MG | ecosystem: Environmental > Aquatic > Freshwater > Creek | place: USA: Georgia... | reverse complement strand
CAGCTGCGGCAGCTGAGCTTGCCTTGAAGCGGAAGCTGTCGTTTCCGGTCTCCAAGATGTGGCAGCGGTGGGTGAGGCGGTCGAGCAAGGCCGTGGTCATCTTTGCGTCGCCAAAGACCGTTGCCCATTCGCTGAAGCTGAGGTTGGTGGTGATGACGACGCTGGTGCGCTCGTAAAGCTTGCTCAGCAAGTGGAACAGCAGGGCCCCACCCGATGCGCTGAATGGCAGGTATCCCAACTCGTCGAGGATCACGAGGTCGAGCTTGGTCAGGCCTTCTGCAATCTGTCCGGCCTTTCCCTTGGCCTTTTCCTGTTCGAGGGCGTTGACCAGTTCGATGGTCGAGAAGAAGCGGACCTTCCTGCGGTGGTGTTCGATCGCCTGGATGCCGAGGGCGGTGGCGACATGGGTTTTGCCGGTTCCTGGACCACCGATCAGGACCACGTTCTGGGCGCCATCCATGAACTCGCAGCGATGCAATGTTCGCACGGTGGCCTCGTTGATCTCGCTGGTGGCGAAGTCAAAGCCGGAGAGATCCTTGTAGGCCGGGAACCGCGCGGCCTTCATGTGATAGGCAATCGATCTGACTTCACGTTCCGCCAATTCGGCTTTGAGGAGTTGCGACAGCATCGGGATTGCGGCCTCAAAAGCTGGCGCCCCTTGTTCGATCAGGTCGGTCACGGCTTGGGCCATGCCATACATTTTGATGCTGCGCAGCATGATGACGATGGCCGCGGCGGCGGGGTCATGACGCATGGCGGCCTCCGACGATCCAGGAACGCAGACCGTCGTAGCGTTCGACATTGGCTTTGGGTTCACGATGCAGGGCCAGCGCTTGCGGCGTGTCCAGCGGAGGCCCACTGATCACCTTGCCATCGACCAGCCGGTGCAACAGGTTCAGGACATGGGTCTTGGTCGGCACGCCCTCGATCAGTGCGAGCTCCACGGCGGTCAGCACGGCCTGCTCATCGTGCTGCAAGACAAGGGCGAGGATATCGACCATCTCCCTATCCCCACCGGGTTTGCGGAGCATGTGATCCTGCAACTGTCTGAAGGCGTGAGGCAATTCAAGGAACGGCGCGCCGTTCCGAAGTGCGCCCGGCTTTCTTTGCACGACGGCCAGATAATGCCGCCAGTCGTAGATTGTCCTTGATGGCAGCGTGTGGTTGCGCTGGATCACGCGGGCATGTTCGCACAGGATGTTGCCCTCGGCCGCTACCACCAGACGATCGGGATAGATCCGCAGGCTGACAGGGCGGTTCGCAAACGACGCCGGAACGCTGTAGCGATTGCGCTCGAAGCTGATCAGACAGGTCGGCGATACGCGCTTGCCCAGTTCGATGAAGCCATCAAACGCGACGGGCAGCGGCATCAGGGCCGCCTGCTCTTCGGCCCAGACATCGGCTATGGTGCCGGGCTGTTTGCCATGCGGGGTCTCCCGCCACAACGCGAGGCAGCGTTCTTCCAGCCAGGCATTCAGCGCGGCAAGGTCGCGGAACTCCGGCATCCCTTGCAGCATCTGGTGGCGGGAATCTCTGACGTTCTTCTCAACCTGGCCCTTCTCCCACCCTGCAGCCGGATTGCAGAACTCCGGCTCATAGACGTAGTGGTTTGTCATGGCGAGAAAGCGCATGTTGACCTGCCGCTCCTTGCCTCGGCCGACACGATCAACAGCTGTGCGCATATTGTCGTAAATCCCACGCGCTGGCACGCCGCCAAAGACCCGGAATGCATGCCAATGGGCATCAAACAGCATCTCGTGGGTCTGCAAGGGGTAAGCCCGAAGCAAAAAGGCCCGACTGTGTGACAGCTTGATATGCGCCATCTGCAGCTTGGTGCGCTCGCCGCCCAGAACCGCAAAATCCTCGCTCCAGTCAAACTGGAAGGCATCGCCGGGATCAAAATGCAGCGGCACGAAAGTCCCGCGTCCCGTCGTCTGCTGCTCGCGCTGACGATCCGCTTTCCACTTGCGTGCAAAAGCTGCCACCCGGGCATAAGAGCCGGTAAAACCAAGCGCCACGAGATCGGCATGTAACTGCTTGATGGTTCGCCGCTGCTTGCGCGACTTGCCAGCCTCGGTCTTCAGCCAGCCTGCAAGCTTATCCGCAAAGGGGTCAATCTTGCTTTGACGCTCCGGCGTCGCGAACTTTGGTTCAACCGTCCCGGCCTTCAGATGCTTCTTGACGGTGTTGCGGGATAGGCCAGTGCGTCGGGCAATCTCGCGGATCGCTAGCCCATGCCGCAAACGCAGCGTTCGAATGACGTTCAATAGTCCCATGTTGATCACTCCGTTGCCCCCCGTCGCTCACCGCGCGGGAGAAGGGTCACATGGGTCAAATCTCAATGAAAATTACACGCCTACCCGGGTCAGTTCTGGGTGAAAATCAACACACTTACATCAAAACCCACGTTGTTTGGACATTTTGCCGCCTGCCGTGAAGTCGTCAGATGGCGTCGAATGCTTCTGCTGATCAAGTTCGAACAGGGGAAGCAGTCATTTCTCACTTAGCCATCAGATCGGCTTCACTCTCTTGACAAAATTGGAACGTTACAGTAGCAAAAATGGAACGTTCCATATTCACTTGTCGGCGATCACCATGCCAGACCAGACATGTCCGATGGGGCGCATTGCAATTTGGAGGATGCGGAATGACTGAAGTCAGGGTTGCGGTTCTGGGTGCATCAGGCTGGATGGGCAAGGTTCACACCATGGCCTATCAGACCTTTCCGCATTTCATGGGCACGTCAGGCGGAACTGCCAAAGTTGTCGCCCTGGTTGAGGATAATCCCAAAGCTGCCGCAGAACTGGGCTTTCGCGCTCCGGGGGCCAAGATACTGCAATCGTGGCGCGAGGCGGTTCAGGACCCCGAAGTTGACCTGATCGACATCTGTCTTCCTGACAGTCTGCACTATGAAGTGGCAAAGGCCGCGCTTTTGGCTGGCAAGCATGTCTACTGTGAAAAGCCATTGGCCGACACCGCAGCCCAAGCGCGCGAACTGGCGGACATCGCAGCGGCAAAGGGTCTGATCACCCGCGTCGGTCATGCTTTCCCGCGTAATCCGGTGCATGATTTGGCACGCCAGATCATCGCGTCTGGCGAGATTGGTGAGATCAAACTGTTCAAAGCTTGCCAGCATGTCGACATGTATGGCGACCCGCTTGCCCCGTTCATGTGGCGCGCCGATGGCAATCTGGCCCCCACCGGCATCGTGGGCGATACGGGCACTCATGTGTTCAGCTTCATGGACTTTCTGGTGGGCCGGGTCAGCGAACTGATCGCCGACAACTTTATCGTGACGCCGCGCCGCCCGGTGGTGTCCGGGCTGGGCTATGGCGAACAGGCCACTCTGACCGGCAATGAGCAGTGGTCGGATGTGACCAATCCGGATGGAACCAATATCCTATGCAAATTCGCCAATGGTGCGCGCGGGCTGGTTGATTTCAGCCGCGTGGCGACGGGCCGCAAGTTCATGCAAACCTATGAGGTCTACGGCACCAAAGGCAGCCTGTCCTACACCTATGACGAAGTGAACCGCCTGCGGTTTTACAGCAATGATGACGCCAACGGCCGTCGGGGGTTCCGTGAAATTGATGTCGGCCCCGAGAATGAAACCTTCCGCGCCTTCCTGCCACTGCCGAATTTCGCGCTTGGCTATAATGAGTCGAAGATCATCGAGGCGGCAGAGGTGATCCGTTCCATCACCACCGGTCAGTCGATGTGGCCGACGTTTGAGACCGGGCATCACATCTGCCAGATTGTGGATGCCTGCATGGAATCCTCGCGCCTTGGGCGCTGGGTTTCGATCGCCTGACGACGACGGGGGCAAGTCCTATGGCCAACAACATTCCGCAAGACATCCTGAACGCATTGACCGATGTGGACATGCCCCGGCTTGCGCCCGAGCCGGAGATTGCGGCTTCGGTCAGCGTGCGGGGCCACCGCGTGCCGGTTCTTGCCTGCGGCACGGTGATTGTGGGCAGCGGCGCCGCTGGTTTGCGGGCAGCGGTAGAGTTGAAGCGGCGCGGCACCGATGTGGTTGTAATCAGTCAAAGCGCATGGGGCGGAACCTCGGCCTGTTCTGGGTCAGACAAGCAGACGTTGCACACCGCCAACACGTCAGACCGGGGTGACAACTTCAAGGACATGGCCTGTGCGATCCGGGCGGGCGGCGCGATGGACGAAGACACCGCCTATGTCGAGGCTGTCGGGTCGGTGCGCGCGATGGCGTCGCTGCAATATCTTGGGCTGCCGTTGCCGCAGGACGATTTTGGTGGCACGCTGCGCTATCAGACCGACCATGACGATGTGGGGCGCGCCACCAGCTGCGGGCCGCGCACCTCGCGGTTGATGGTCAAGGTATTGGCAACCGAGGCAATCCGGCTAAGCGTGCCCTTTTTCAACCAGACGACGGGCGTGCGCATTCTGATTGAAGGGTCGGGAGATCAGCGCAGCGTGGCAGGTCTCCTTACAGTTCGGCCGAAAGCGCGAACGCCCGAAAATCCCTATGGCCTGACGCTGTTTCGCTGTGCCGCGATGGTCATTGCCGCAGGCGGGCCGGGCGAGCTGTACCGGGACTCTGTGTTTCCGAACGGCTGTTTTGGGTCACTGGGTCTTGCCTTGGAGGCCGGGGTCGATCTGGCCAACCTGACCGAAAGCCAATTCGGAATTGGCACCCGGCGCGAAGGGTTTCCGTGGAACTTGTCGGGCACCTATGTGCAGGCGATGCCCTATATCTATTCGGTCGACAAAGAAGGCACCGAGCATAACTTTTTGGCCGATTACTATCGGACCACGCAGGAACTGGCCTCGAACATCTTCCGCAAAGGCTATCAATGGCCGTTCCATGCGACGCGGATGCTGGATTTTGGATCCAGCCTTGTCGATCTGGCGATCACCCGTGAAAATCAAGCGGGGCGGCGGGTGTTCATGGACTTTAACCGCAATCCACTGCCCGTCCCCGGCGACCTGCCCTTCAGCCTTGACCGATTGGACGCTGATGTGGCGGCCTATCTGGGCCGTGCCGGTGCCATTCAAGATCAGCCCATTGACCGGCTGCGCCACATGAACCCGCTCTCGATAGAGCTCTACTTGCGCTACAAGGTCGATATCCAGCGCGACCCGCTGGAATTTGCGGTAAACAATCAGCACATGAACGGCGGGATCGCGATTGATACCTGGGGCCGCAGCACCCTGCCCGGTCTTTATGCGATCGGCGAGGCGGCGGGCACCCATGGTGTTACGCGGCCCGGTGGGGCAGCCCTGAACGCGGGGCAAGTGCTGGGAACCCGAGTGGCCGAGCATATCGCGGCGGCGGGGCAGGCCCGGAACGCGCCAGATGGACCCATCGGGGCCCAGTTGGAACAGGCTTTAGGCCAGATTGAGCAAACACTCCGGGTTGGTAGCTCGCTGAACGTGCGCGCCATCAAGGACGAGGTGCAAGCCCGGATGAGCGATCACGCTGGCATCCTATGCACACCGCAAGATGTCGCCGCTGCCCTCCAATCGGCATCCGAGCTAAACCGCAAGGTCCGCGCGCAAGGTATTTCCTTCATGCGTGGCGGTGAAATCGCGCGGGTTCTGCAATGGCAGCAAATGGCGCTGGCGTCCGAGGCGGTGCTGGCTGCGCTGCACCACTACATCAGCCAAGGCGGCGGCAGTCGGGGTGCGCGGGCGATTTGTGACCCGAAGGGCGAAGCGACCCCCATGGCCAAGACTGGCCCCCTGAATGACGTGCGTTTCCGCAAAGAGCGTGCGATGGATCAGCAGGAACAAATTCTGGTGCGGTTGGTCGAGGGCGAAATGCAGATTGCCACCCGGCCCAATCGCCGCTTTGACGACTCCGCCAAGCCGTTCTTTGAACGCGACTGGCCCGCATGGCTGACCGGGGCCGTGTTTGATCTGGACCGGAGGTAAACGGTGATGGTTGATTTCACGTCCAGCAGTACGATTTCCGTGGGCGAGGCGATGGTGGAACTGGCCCCTGTGGGCGAGGGTCACTACAAACGCGGCTTTGCCGGCGATACTTTCAACACTGCATGGCACATGGCGCAGGCCCTGCAGGGGCGCGCAAGGGTGGGTTTCGCCACGCGGGTTGGTGCGGACAAGATCTCTGACGCCTTTGTTGCCGAGTTGGAGGCCGACGGACTGGACGTGTCGGTGATCTCCCGCGATCCGCAGCGGAACATGGGGCTTTATCTGATCGAACTCGATGGGGTCGAGCGTAGCTTTCACTATTGGCGCGACACCTCTGCCGCGCGCGGTCTGGCGGCGGACGGCGGCGCTTTGGCGCGGGCGTTTGACGGGGCGGGGCTGATCCATCTGTCAGGCATCACGGTTGCCATACTGCCGCCCGCAGATCGCGAAACACTGTTTGCCGCGCTGACGCAAGCGCGGGCAGATGGGGCGCGGGTGTCGTTCGACCCAAACATTCGCCCCCGGCTGTGGCCGTCGATGGACGCGGTGCGCCAGACCATTCCGCAGGTGCTGGCGCTGACCGACATCGCCTTGCCCAGCTTTGACGATGAGGGTGCCGTCTGGGGCGATCCGACACCCGAGGCCACGATCGAACGCTTTGCTGCGGCGGGCGTCGCCGAAGTTGCGGTCAAGGATGGCGCAGGGCCGGTTTCGGTTTGGGCCGATGGCCAAATCAGAATTATGCCGACTCCCGAAGTGACCGGCATCCGCGATACCACGGGCGCCGGTGACGGGTTCAACGCCGGATACCTTGCGGCCCGCCTTCTTGGGCAAACGCCGGAAATGGCCGCCATTGCAGGACAAAGATTTTCTGCCGAAGTGATCCAACACCTTGGCGCACGTCTGCCAAAGGCACGTGTCCCCTCCCTCCCCTGACTTCGTTCAGCCGCGGGCTTTGCTGACCAGACCGGCCGCCTCGGCGGCGTTGTTGCGGATCTTGTCCCAGTTTTCGGCGGCGATATCGGCGCTGGTGGCAATCCAGGTGCCGCCAGCCGCGCGAACGGGCGCATATCCCAGCCAATCGGTCAGATTGTCACGAGTGATACCGCCCGTCGGGTTAAACCCGATGCCGGTATGCAGATAGGGTCCGGCGATGTTCTTCAGCATGGTCAGCCCGCCCGCAGCCATGGCCGGAAAGAACTTGACCAGCCTGCACTCGGCGCGCAGGGCAATTTGCAGATCGGATGGTGTCATGATGCCCGGCGCGAACGGAAGGCCAATCTGCGCGGCATGATCCAGAACCGCGCGGTCAATACCGGGTGAAAGCGCAAACATCGCACCTGCGGCCTTGGCGGCGTCGGCCTGTGCTTCATTCAGAACCGTTCCGGCACCGACAAGCATTTCGGGGCGATGCTGGGCGATCTGGCGGATCGTGTCGACGGCGGCGGCGGTGCGAAAGGTCACCTCGATCACGCGAAGCCCGCCGTCTGCCAGCGCATCAGCCAAGGGCAGCGCATGGCGCGCATCATCCAGAGCAATCACCGGAACCACGCCAATCGCAGCGACGCGTTCAAAAATATTCATGTCAAACTCCGGGATCTTTGTCCGCTCGACTGGCGGATAGAAAGGCTAACGGCTGTGCGAGTCTCTGGCGGCGGGGCGATGCGGTTTTCCAGCCAATCCACCACGGTCTGCGCCGCTTGCACGCCGATCCCCGCAATGTCGCAGCGCACAGACGAAAGCGATGGATAGGCTTGGGCCACCTCTTCGATATCGTCGAAACCCATGATGAGAAAGTCTTCTCCGACCCGCCAGCCAACCTCGTGGCAGCCGGAAAGCATGCCCAAGGCCACAAGGTCATTAAAACACACCGCCGCATCCACACCCGCACTGTCGGCAAAAAGCTGACGGGCAGCGTTGCGTCCAAATTCACGGCTGGCCTTGCCGGTCATAATGATCGGCTCTAAGCCTTCTTGGACCAGCACCTCCAGATATCCGGCTTTGCGTTCTTCGGTGACTGCTCGGCCATCCAGTCCGCCGACGAAGGCGATGCGCCGGGCGCCTGCCGCAATGAGATGCCGTGTCGCCTCGCGGCTGCCCGTCAGATAGTCGGGCGCAATCAGAGGGAAAAGGTCCAGCCGCTGATCCACCCTGCGCAGCATTTGCATGGTGGGAATTCCGCCGCGCGCTATGGCGTCAAACGTGGCGGCCGTCTCGCCATAGGCCGGACAGATGATCAATGCCGACACTCCGTGTTCGATCATCGATCCCACAACCTGATCCTGCAATTCGGGGCTTTCGTCAGTGTTGGCAATCACCGTCGAATAGCCCCGCTCGGCCAAGGCCATTTGCAGCGAAGTCGCAAATTCTGTAAAGAATGGGTTGCGCAGATCGTTGATCACAAGGCCGATCAGGCCCGCATTTGACATGCGCATGTTGGCCGCAGCACGGTTGTAAACATAGCCGATTTCGGCCATCGCCTTGCGCACCAGCAGCCGCGTCTCTTCGCGTACAGAGGGGCTGTTTTGCAGCACAAGACTGACCGTCGACTTAGAAATGCCAGCGTGCTTTGCCACATCGATAATGGTCGGTCGGCGGTTGATGTTCATCTGGTCCAAACCCATCGCTTTGCTTGCAGAAACCTTGTCGCCTAACACAGAAAGACGCCAGAGTTTTGTGGTGGTGCGAGGTTCAGGTCACGGGGATCGACACGGGCAGGTCGAAGCACAAGATGCCTTCTTTGCCGCCCACTGCCGCGGCTGTCAGCTTGGCCCCCAATACCTGATGTTCCGGGTGATCCTGATAGGCCTGAAGAGCCGCCCAGTCAGAAAAATCCACCACGAACCCATGCATATAGCCGCGTTCCATCTGCTCGGGGCTTTCGCTTTTGCCTGAGGTGATCGCCAGCAGCCCGGGAACTTTGCCGTTAATCGCGTGCAGTTCGGTAAAAAGAGCGGCGATTTGGCCTTCGGACTGGTTGGGAAGAAACCGGATAAGTACGATGTGACGGATCATGCCAGTGCCATCCCGTTGTCGGCCTTGATCATGTCGGCGGCCTTTTCACCAATCATGATTGCCGCCGCGTTTGTGTTGGAAGAAATCACGGTCGGCATGATCGAATTATCGACGATCCGCAAACCGCGAATGCCGTTGAAACGGAGCCGAGTGTCCACAACCGCCGCCGCATCCGCGCCCATCCGGCAGGTGCCCGCGCAGTGGTGCGAGGTTTTGGAGTGCTGGCAGATGAAGTTGAAGTAATCCTCGTCGCTGCGCACGTCCGGGCCGGGTAAACGCTGGGCCATAATGTATTTCTTGAGCGGAGATTGAGCCAGAATTTGTTGGGTCAGTTTCAGCCCCCGGATGGTCATTTCGCGGTCCAGCGGGTCTTGCAGATAGTTGGGGTCAATCAGCGGGGCCTTGGCCGGATCGGCGCTTTGCAGCCGGACAGACCCACGTGAGCGCGGACGCAGATAGCATGAGTTCAGGGTTATACCGCCCTGCGGCATCGACACGACGCCATGTTCAATTCCGGTGCCAAGGCCCAAATGGAACTGGATGTCGGGCGAGCGCGCGTCGGGGTCGGCATACCAGAACCCCCCGGTTTCAAACAGGGACGAGGCCACCGGTCCCTTGCGACCGAAGATGTATTGCAGCCCCGCAATCGCCGCCCAATGCGGCTTGGCATAGCGGTCATAGCTGTAGGGGCCCGACAATTCGGCAATGCAGTAAAGATCCAGATGGTCTTGCAGGTTCGCACCGATCTGCGGCTGATCGTGCACAACTTTGATCCCCAACGCGTTCAGGTGATCCGCCGGGCCAATCCCCGACAGTTGCAGCAAGCGCGGCGAGCCGATGGCACCTGAGGCGAGGATCACCTCGCTGTTGGCCGTCAGCCGGGTGCCGTCGATAAGCTCTACCCCGGTCGCGCGGCCCCCTTCGACGATCAGCCGCCGCACCTGCGCACCCAGACGCACGGTCAGGTTCTTGCGGTGCCGGTTTGGGGAAACATAGGCCATCGCTGCCGACGACCGCCGCACGTTGCGCTGGGTCAGTTGGTAATAACAAACTCCGTCCTGCTTTTCGCCGTTAATGTCCATGTTGCGCGGAATGCCCAATGCGGCGGCGGCCTCGAAATAGGCCTCGCAAATTGGCAGGGGCGCGCGTGGTTCGGAAACTCCCAACGGCCCGCCCTTGCCGTGGTACTTGTTATCATAGGTCTCGTTGTCTTCGGCCTTGCGGAAATAGGGCAGCACATCGTCATAGCCCCAACCGTTGCACCCCATCTGCCGCCAATCGTCATAATCCTGCGCATTGCCGCGCGTGTAGATTTGCGCGTTGATCGCGGAACCTCCGCCGATCACCTTGGCTTGGGTATAGCGGAACACCTTGTTCTGCATATGCTTTTGCGGAACGGTGTCCCAACCCCAAGACCCGATGCCCTTGGTCATTTTGGCAAAACCTGCGGGCAGGTGATAGAAAGGGTGGCGGTCGCTACCGCCCGCTTCCAACAGCAGCACCTGCGCCGAGGGGTCCTCTGACAACCGCCCCGCGAGTACCGATCCGGCCGAGCCGCCCCCGATGATGATGAAATCGTATCCCTCGGCCATCTGGCCCTCCTGCCTCGCGCTTCAAGCGAGCTTTGTCTTTGCAATGTGATGCGCAGCCCGGATCGCCAGGGCCGCAACGGTCAGCGCCGGGTTGACCGCTGCCGAGGTCGGCAGAACCGAGGCGTCGGTGATGAACAGGTTTGCGTGGTCATGGGCGCGGCAGAAGGTATCGACAACGCTTGTCGTGGCGTCATTCCCCATCCGCGCCGTGCCGCATTGATGCGACGGGGTGCGCCTATCAAATGGGCGTGACAGCACGATGGGATAACCCGCTTGGCGCAGCTTGGCTTTCAGGTTGGCGACCAAGGCCAGATGCGCCTCCCAGTTCGACCGCTTCCAGTCCAGCACGATTTGCCCGTCTTTCAGGGTGACACGGCTTTGCGGGTTGGGCAGGTCTTCCGACATCGCGTAAAGGTCAACCGAATGGCGCGCGATCCAATTCGCCACAAAGCGCGGCAGCGTGGTTGAGGCGCGCAGGATTGTGCCCGAGATTTTGCCAAGCAACTGGATGTTGCCCAAGGGCTCGCCCTTAGGACCGCCCGACAGGTAGTAGTCATTCACCATCAGCGTCTTTTGATAGACCGAGTCATTCTTCCACAAGGGATGCAGCGCCAGCACGGCAGAGCAGTTGTGGTTCATGAAATTCCGCCCAACCTGATCAGAGCTGTTGGCCAGCCCATTCGGATGATCGGCATTGGCCGAGGCCAAAAGCAACGCTGCGGTCTGAATTGCCCCAGCCGCAAGAACGACGATGGGGGCGGACAAAACCTCGCCCGACGCAAGTTCGACACCAGTGATCTTGCCCGCGGCACCAGTCTGCAACCGGGTCACCTGCGCCTTGGTGCGAAGCTGCACGTTGTCATGCAAGAGCGCCTTCTTCAGCGCGGCCGTTTCTGCATCCATCTTGCCCCCGGTCGTATCGGGAAAGGCATCCCAGGGCGTGCGGGCACGGGCAAGCCATTGGGCCAAGTCAACGCCTAGCGGCAGCGATGACGGGTGCAGGCCCACCTTGGACAATCTGCCGCGCAACGCCGCAATCGGGGCCTCATCTGGCACGGGGGGGTGCGTATAGAGGGTGGAATGTGGCGGTTCGGTCGGGTCTTGCCCGATCTGGCCACGCACTTCGTACATTTTCTCTGCCAGGCCGTAAGAGGGCTCCAGATCGTCATAGGAGATTGGCCAGCCGGGTGTCACGCCGCCCATGTGAGCCAAGGGTGCGAAGTCTTCGCGCCGATAGCGCACCAGGACCGCACCGTAGAATTTTGAATTGCCCCCAACGTAGTAGTAGTTTCCGGGGTTGAAAGGCTTGCCCTCGCCATCTAGCCATTCTTCTTTGGGCCGGAAAAAGCCATCGGCAAAAATGGCCTTATCACTGCGGTCCTGTGCCGAAGGGGCCAGATGTTCGCCGCGCTCAAGGATTAGAATTCTCTTGCCGGTAGCGGCAAGCGTGGCCGCCATCGTCGCGCCGCCGATGCCGGACCCGATGATGATGATATCCGGGGAAGTCATGGCTTGATGCGCTCTTCGGTCTTGGGGTCAAAGGCGACAGCCTTTTCCATGTTGATCGCAAAGTCGAAATCCTGGCCCGAGACAACATTCGCATCGGCCCGCATGCGGGCGATAATGTCTTTGCCGCCCAAAGACATCGCCACGAAGGTATCTGCTCCGGCGGGTTCTGTGATACCCACCAGATTGCGCAGCGGCACGATGTTGCGTGAATTGCGGTCCGCACCATCAGAATCGGTGATCGATTCCGGCCGGATGCCCAGCAGAATGTCGCGGCCTTCCCACGCGGCCAGATTGGGCTGACTGAACTTCAGCGCCTGATCCACTCCCTTGGCGTCCTTGATCTGGGCATGGGGAACACCGTCCTTCATCGCCACGCGTGCCGGCATTACATTCATCGCCGGGCTGCCCATAAACGTTGCGACATAGACGTTTGCAGGCGTGTCGTAGATTTCCTTGGGCGTGCCCAGTTGCTGCACATAGCCTTGATACATAACGGCAATACGCGTTGACAATGTCATCGCTTCGATCTGGTCATGGGTCACATAGACGATGGTGGTCTTCAGCTTTTCATGCAGCTTCTTGATCTCGGTCCGCATGTCGACACGCAGTTTGGCATCAAGGTTCGAAAGCGGTTCGTCGAACAGGAACACATCCGGATTGCGCACCAACGCCCGGCCCATGGCAACCCGTTGGCGTTGGCCGCCCGAAAGCTGGCCCGGTTTGCGATCCAGCAGGTTTTCGATTTGTAGCAGTTTGCCCACATCGCGCAGGGCAGCGTCACGCTCGGCCTTTGGCACCCCATGCATTTCAAGGCCGAAGGTCATGTTCTGGCCCACGGTCATGTTGGGGTAAAGCGCATAGCTTTGGAACACCATCGCGATGTTGCGCTTTGACGGATGCACGCCGTTCACCACCCTCCCCTTGATCGAAATATCGCCCGAGGTAATCCCCTCAAGCCCCGCGATCATGTTCAGCAGGGTGGATTTGCCGCAGCCCGAAGGCCCGACCAGCACCAGAAATTCGCCCTCTTCGACCGAGATGTCGACGCGATGCAGCACTTCGACATTTCCATAGGATTTAGTGACGTTCTTGATATCCAGAAAACCCATGGTCTTATCCTTTCACAGAGCCAGCCATCAAGCCGCGCACAAAGAAGCGACCCGCGACGATGTAGACGAAGAGAGTGGGCAGCGCGGCGAGGATCGCCCCGGCGAAGTGCACGTTGTATTCCTTGACGCCCGTCGATGACTGCACAAGGTTGTTCAAAGCCACGGTCATCGGCTGGCTTTGCCCGCCGAAAGATGCGCCGAACAGGAAGTCGTTCCAGATATTGGTGAACTGCCAGATCACGGTCACCACGATGATCGGTCCCGAAACCGGCAGCATGATGCGCCAGAATATCCGGAAGAACCCTGCCCCGTCGATCATTGCCGCCCGCACAAGTTCGGTCGGGAAAGAGGAATAGTAATTCCGGAAGTACAGCGTCGAAAACCCGATGCCATAGACGACGTGCACAAGGATCAGCCCCGGAATTGACCCCGCCAAACCCAGCTTGCCCAGGACCGTAGCCATTGGGATCAGCACGATCTGAAACGGAATGAAGCAGGAAAACAGCAGCAGTCCGAAGATGATCTTGTCGCCGCGAAAGCTCCATTTGGTCAGCACATATCCGTTCAGTGCGCCAAGGATTGTCGAGATGACGACAGCGGGCACCACCATCAGGATCGAATTCATGAAGTAGGGTTTCAGCCCCGTCGGTTCCACCCCGATCTGGGCGGCCGACCATGCTTGCCGCCACGGCTCTAATGTCCATGTGCTGGGCAGTGCCATCATGTTGCCGCCGGTTATCTCGCCCAAAGGTTTCAGCGAGTTGGAAATCATCACGAACAGCGGCATCAGGTAGAACAGCATGAAGATCAGCAGGATGCCGTAGATGAAGACGCGGGTCACGCCGCCAGTGCGGACGGCGGTATCTTGTTCAACGGCGGCCATCACGACTTCTCCTTCAGTTCGGCGTAAAGATACGGAGTCATGATCGCGGCAATGGTCATCAGCATGATCACCGCCGAAGCCGCACCGATGCCCATGGAATTGCGGGTGAAGGTGTAGGAATACATGAAGGTTGCGGGCAGCTCGGTGGCGCGCCCCGGCCCGCCGCCCGTTAGGGCTATGATCAGGTCATAGGACTTCACCGCAAGATGCGCGAGGATCACAAAGGCCGACAGGAACGCCGGACGCAGCAGCGGGATAACAATGCGGCGATAGAGGCTGAAATTGGACGCGCCGTCGATTTGCGCCGCCTTCAGGATCTCGTTGTCGATGCCACGCAGCCCCGCCAGAAACATCGCCATCACAAAGCCAGAGGTCTGCCAGACCGCCGCAATGACCACGGTATAGATCGCCATGTTATGATCTTTGATCCAGTTGAAGTGAAAGCTGTTCCAACCCCAAAGGTGCATCGAATTTTCAACGCCAATGCCGGGGTCCATGATCCATTTCCAAGCGGTTCCGGTCACGATGAAGCTCAGGGCCATCGGGTAAAGGTAGATCGGGCGCAGAATGCCTTCGCCACGGATTTTCTGATCTAGCAGAATTGCCAAAGTCAGGCCGATCGCCGTGCAGATGGTGATATAAAGCGAGGCAAAGATCATTAAATTGACGACAGCCACCCACCATGCCGACAGGTTCCACAGCTTGGCGTAATTCGAAAAACCGACCAGATCATAGCTGGGCAGCATTTTGGAGTTGGTAAAGCTAAGATAGACTGTGAAAACGATGAAGCCGTAGACAAAAATCAGCATCGCAGCCAGTGAAGGTGACAACACCAGCTTTGGTATCCAGTCTTGCAAACGCGTGCGGAAATCCACGCGGGGCGTGTGGTGTGCCATGTTACCTCCAAATCCGCGCATTGCCTGCGGAAGGCGTATGAAGCATGAAAACGGGCAGTTGGATTGGCCCGAAACGGATGGCCAGAGGGGATCGCCCTCTGGCCACCAGGGGTTATTTGGCGGCTTCGACCGCGCTTACCAGATTCGCAACAGCAGTTTTGGCATCGGTTTCGCCGTTGAAGTTCGCAGTTACAACGTCATAGATCGCGTTCTTCACAGCCGCTTTGTTGGCGTGGCCGTGCGCGATGGACCCAACCAGCGTGCCATTGGCAGAAGCATCAGCAAGCTCTTTCATGCCCTGTTTGCCGCAATCATCGAAGGCGTCATTCGGAACATCGGTGCGGGCCGGGACGGAACCTTTGACGACGTTGAAAGCCGACTGGAACGACGGAGCCATGATCGCACGCGCCATTTCAGCCTGTGCTGCCTGCGCGGCCGGGTCGGTTTGCGCGAACATCGCAAACTGATCAGAGTTAAAGCTTACATCGCCCTGTGTGCCCGGAACGCGGAAGCACAGGAAGTCTTTGCCGGGCACTTTGCCAGCCTTCAAGAACTCGCCCTTGGCCCAGTCGCCCATGATCTGGAAGGCGGCTTCGTTGTTGATAACCATGGCCGAAGCAAGGTTCCAATCGCGGCCAGAGAAGTTGTCATCAGCAAAGCTGCGCAGCGTAGCCATACGATTGAACACTTCCACCATTTGATCAGAGCCAAGTGCTGCCGGGTCAAGATCAATGAAGGCTTTCTTGTAGAATTCCACGCCACCAACCGACAGGACGACGCCGTCAAACATTGTGGCATCTTGCCAAGGCTGACCACCATGCGCCAAAGCTGTTTTGCCGCTGTCTTTGACCTTTTGCATCGCGGCCACAAATTCTTCCCACGTGGTTGGCTGCGCAATGCCAAGACCGTCGAGGATGGATTTGTTGGCCCAGACCCAGTTGGTCGAATGCACGTTTACCGGCGCAGAAACCCAGTGGCCGTCGTATTTTGAAAACGCCTGCAAGGCTGCCGGAACGACTTTGTCCCAGCCCTCTTCGGTAGCAACTGCGTCAAGGTTGGCAAGTTTGCCTTGCTCTGCCCAATCCTGAATATCAAAACCCAGCATTTGCACGGCCGTAGGTGCATCGCCTGCGGTAACTCGGGCGCGCAGAGTGGTCATGGCCGCTTCACCGCCACCGCCAGCAACCGGCATATCGACCCAGCCGATACCCTTGGCGGCAAGATCTTGTTTCAAAACGTTCAAAGCCGCAGCTTCACCGCCCGAGGTCCACCAGTGCAGAACCTCGACATCCTCTGCCATTGCCATGCTGGTTGTCGCCAATAGCGCCGCGACAAAAGCCGTCTTCCTTCCAAAATAGCCACGCATGTAGGTCTCCTCCTGTTGCGTTTGTTTTGCCTTCTCCCCGCAGGGGTTTCAGGCCCGTTTCACCCAAGGCGCACGCGTGCGGCCCACCCGCATAACCAGCGATTTCACCTCAAGGAATTCATCAAAACCGTAAGCCCCGATCTCGCGGCCCTGACCGGATTGCTTGACCCCGCCAAAGGCCACTTCCGGAAACCCGTCCATCCAGGTGTTGGTCCACACCGTGCCCGCCTGCGCGCGGCGGCTGAATTCAAGGCAGGTGTGGATGTCGTCGCACCAGATGCCTGCGGACAAACCGTAAGTGGCGTCGTTGGTAAGCTGGATCGCCTCTTCCAGCGTGCGAAAGGTCAGCACCACCAGTACCGGGCCGAACACTTCTTCACGGGCAATCGCCATGTCTGCGGTTACGCCGCGCACCACGGTCGGCTGATAGAATTGCTCGCCCAGACCCGGCACGGTCAGCGCAGCGCCCCCGATGCAAACCTCAGCCCCCGCTGCCACAGCAGCACGGACATAGCCATCAATCTTTGTGGCGTGTTCAGGCGTGACAATCGCCCCAACCTGCGTGTCAGGATGCAAGGGGTTGCCAAAGGCCACGCGGCGCGACAGCTCAACCACGCGGGCGACAAAAGCATCGGCAATGTCTTCATGCACGATGATCCGGCTGGATGAATTGCAGCATTGGCCCACGTTGAAATAGATGCCGAAGGTCACGGCATCAGCGGCGCCTTCCAGATCGCAATTCGGGAAGATCACCTGGGGGTTCTTGCCCCCCAGTTCCAGCGCCACTTTCTTCAGCGTGTCGCCGGCACTTTTGGTGATCTGTTTGCCCACGGCGGTGGACCCGGTGAACGTCACCATGTCAACATCGGCATGGGTGCTCATCAGGGTGCCGACCGGATTGCCATAGCCGAGAACGATGTTGCAAACCCCGTCAGGCAAGCCCGCTTCGACCAACATCTCGGCCAGCATCGCCGTGGTCGAGGGTGTTACCTCGGACGGCTTGACCACGCAGGTGCAACCCGCCGCCAGCGCAAAGGGCAGCTTCTGCGACAGAATCCAGAACGGGAAGTTCCACGGGGTGATAATCGATACCACGCCGATGGGTTCCTTCAGAACCACGGCCAGAATGTCCGACCCAAGCGCGTTATGGCTGTCGCCGTGACTGGTGCGGGCAAGCGAGGCCGCATAGCGCCACAAATCCGCAGCCCCTCCACATTCGCCGCGTGCCTGGGAAATCGGCTTGCCGCTTTCAAGCGTTTCGATCAGCGCCAGCTTTTCGACATTCGCTTCGATCAGGTCGGCGACCTTGTTCAGGACGTCAGCGCGGGCCTTGCCGGAAAGACGGCTCCAGCGCCCGTCGTCAAAGGCGGCACGGGCGGCTTTGATGGCCGCTTCGGTCTCAACCTCCGACCCAAGGGCGGCTTGGCTGACCACAACCCCGTGCGACGGTGAAATCCGGTCCGATCTGCGGCCATCAGCGCTGTCCTGCGCGACACCATTGATGAAATGGCGGGCCTGATAGGCCGTGTTCGGCAAGGCAAGCGTCTGTTCCGAGATGATATGCAGGTCTTTCATGGTCACTTTCCTGAAAACTCTGGTTTGCGCTTTGCGCGGAAGGCGGCAACGCCTTCATCGCGGTCGTCCGAGGCGGCAATCGCGGCACTTCCCAGCGCCTCGACCATCGCTGCGCGGTCCTCGCCCTGCGCGGCGTGGATCATGGACTTGGAAATCTCGACCGCGCGCGGCGACAAGGTAATCGCACGGTCCAGCAAGGCCTCAGCCAAGCTGCGTGGATCATCCCCCACGGCGGCGACAAAGCCGCAGGCCAAGGCGCGGTCCGATTTGATGCGCGCCCCAAACAACGCCATTTCCTTGACCATGGGTTCCGGCAAAAGCCGCATCAACCGCTGCGTACCCGACCAACCCGGGACAATCCCGACGCCAGCCTCAGGGAGGGCAAGGCTGGCGCCGATGGCCATCACCCGCAGATCGCAGGCGGCGGCAAGTTCAAGGCCACCACCAAAGGCGTGGCCGTTCAGAACCGCAATCGTGGGCTTTGACAGCCGTGCCAGACGGTCGAAAATCCGGTGGCCATCGCGCACCCAGTGGCGCGCAAACTCGGCAGGGCTCAGATCGCCCCAACCATTGATATCGGCCCCGGTGCAAAAGGCGCGGTCACCGGTGGCGGTCAGCATCACAGCGGCAAAGGTGCTGTCGCGGTCGATGGCGTCGAGATGCGCGGCCAACTGGCCCAGCATTTCCACCGTAAAGGCATTCATCTTGGCCGGGTTGTCGAGACACAGCTCGGCAATCTTGCCATGGCGGATCAGGTGAACGGCGCTCATTTGCCCCACCCCATCGGCGCGTCGGCCAAAAGCGACAGTGGCAGCGTAGTGGCATCCGGTGCAATCTGCACCCGGCCACCCGAGGCGGCAACGATATCGCAGGCCGGATCAATGCCGGGCATGATCTCGGTGGCGATCAACCCATTCTCGCCCAGCCGGATCACGCAACGCTCAGTGATATAAAGCACATCCTGACCCAGCGCTCGGGCGCGCTTGCCCGAGAAGGTCACATGCTCAACCGCCTCAACCATCTTGGTGAATTTGCCCGGGGTAACGACCTTTATGCCCTGCGGCGTCAATTCAATCTGGGCGCCCGCTTCGAACCAGCCAGAGAACACGATCTTTTTCGCGCCCGCGGTAATATCAACAAACCCGCCGCACCCCGCTGTCAGATAGGGCTTCTTGCCCAGCTTCGACACGTTCACATTGCCTTCGGCGTCAACCTCAAGGAAGGAGAGGAACGACACATCGAACCCGCCGCCCTGAAAGTAGATGAACTGCTGCGGCGACGGTACGAAGGCATCTGCGTTTGACGCACATCCAAAGGCGAACCCGGTTAGCGGCATGCCCCCGACCGCGCCTTGTTCGATGGCCCATGTCACAGCCTCGGGATGGCCTTCCTCCAGCAGAATGCGCGGCACCATGGCCGAGATGCCAAATCCAAGGTTTGCTGTCATGCCGGGGCGCAGCTCCATCGCGGCGCGGCGCGCGATGATCTTCTCAACCCCATGTTCTGCCAAGGTAAAGCTGTCCCATGGACGCATGACTTGCCCGGAGATTGCGGGATCATAGGTTGTCTCGCAGGTTTGCTTCTGATCGGGGTCAAGCACGACCAGATCAACCAGATGCCCCGGCACCCGCACATCATGCGGGCGAAGCGAGCCGCGTTTGGTCATGCGGCTGACCTGCGCAATCACCAACCCGCCGTGATTGCGCACGCAGATCGCCTGCTCCAACCCGCCAAGATAAGCACCTTCGTGCTCATAGGTCAGGTTGCCATGCTCATCCGCCGTGGTGGCCCGCAAAATGGCAACGTTCGGAATGATATTGGGAAAGTGCAGCCATGTATCGCCGCCAAATTCCACCCGCGCCACGATCGGCGCAGCGGCACCCGCAGCATTCATCGCACAGCCTTCGCGGACCGGATCGACAAAGGTCTCAAGACCAACCTTGGTCAGCACACCGGGCCGGTTCGCCGCCGCATCGCGGTTCATGTCAAACAGGATACCCGAGGGCACGTTGTAGGCCGCCACCCGGTTCTCGACCACCATCTTCCAGATTTCCGGCATCGGCTTGCTGGACGGCCCGGAGGGATACGACCCGCCAAGGATACGCGCCAAAAGCCCGTCCTTGGCAATGTGATCCACACCCTTGACGCCATACATGTCTCCGGCGGCAATCGGGTGAATGGTGGTCAGGTCCCGCGGATGGCCTTCCTGATCAAACCGCGCGCCGATTGCTGCCAGAACCAGATCGGGGCAGCCCAAAGCCGACGACGATGACACCGTGACAATGGCCCCATCAGGAATGCGGGCGGCTGCGTCTGCCGCACTGGTCAGCTTAGTCATAGGCTTTCTCCATAATTCACAGTCTGGCGCTGACCGC
>Ga0228703_1000843_pt1 | contig 20244 bp, 6 predicted proteins | sample McNCre217_Aug_MG_3_FD_178020 | JGI IMG/M metagenome (GOLD analysis project Ga0228703, IMG submission 178020) | Freshwater microbial communities from McNutts Creek, Athens, Georgia, United States - 29-17_Aug_MG | ecosystem: Environmental > Aquatic > Freshwater > Creek | place: USA: Georgia... | reverse complement strand
CAGGTGCAAATACATGCGGACAAAAAAGCTGAATATGGCCGAATCGCAGAAATTATGGCAATGGCTCAATCGAACGGTGTTAATAAATTATCCTTTGTAACTTTGTCGGGTTCCAAAAAGTAACTATATAAAAAGCGGGGTATATCACTCATGAATCTAAATCTCGAATCTAAGAAGGTTCTTATTACAGGTGGTTCAAAAGGTATTGGGTATGCTTGCGCTGAATTATTCTTGGCTGAAGGCGCAGAGGTTGCAATCGTTAGTAGCCAATTGCCATCAATTGAGCATGCGCTTCAAAAGTTACAAGCAACATATGGCCAGAAAGTTACTGGGTATGCTGTTGATCTGAGTGCTCCTGATGCTCAAACAAGAATGGCTGAGTTATTAGCTGATGTGGATATTTTGGTTAATAACGCTGGGGCGATACCTGGTGGTGGGTTGGATGCTATTGATGATGAGCGCTGGCGCAAAGCTTGGGATCTCAAGGTGTTTGGTTATATCAACACCATTAGGGATGTTTTACCCAAGATGATTCAAAGAAAATCTGGCGTGATTATTAATATTATTGGTATGGCTGGGGCCGCCCCATCCTATGATTATGTTTGTGGCTCGATGGCTAATGCTTCATTGATTACTTTTACAAAAGCAGTGGGCGGCTACTCTTCGAAGTCAGGGGTGAGGGTGTTGGGTATTAACCCAGGGCCCACTGAGACAGATCGCTTGATTAAGCTTTATAAGGAACGTGCCAAATATCAATTGGGTGATGAGGGTAAATGGCGAGATCTTCTTCCTAGCTTACCTTTTGGTAGGCCAACCAAACCTGAAGAAATTGCTAATTTGGTTGTTTTCTTAGCATCTGATAAGGCCTCTTATCTAAGTGGTCTTGTGATTGATGCGGATGGTGGCGCGATGTATGCGCGTTAAGCAGTTTTATTTTTATGATTATTTATTTAAAACATCAAATAATGCGTAGATTCTACGTAGGAATTACTGCGCTTTTATTAGTATGTTTAGGTTTGTTCGCTCAAGTATCTTATGCGGCCGATCAGCTATTGTTGGAGCGAGGCTCTTTTGAGGATGTAACAAATCAATTATCTTATGAGCAAATAAAAAACCAGTCATTTGAACCATTTGAAAATATTCTAGCCAAAGGCTTTAGTCATTCTACTTATTGGCTTAAGCTTAAAGTTAAAGGTAATACTGGCGATCCTCTCGTATTAAAAATAACACCTGTATTTACAGATGAAATTGAATTATTTGATGAGGCTTCTAAAGGAGGGCGACGTGTTACTGGTGAGCTTCACGCTTGGTCAAAATCAGATTACAGAAAAGTTGATTTAAATTTTAGGTTGGAGCCAACAGCTCATGATCGCTATATATTTGTAAGAGTTAAATCTAACCAGAATTACATTGTTTATCCGCAAATATTTTTGGAGGAAGACTTTGAACATCGAGAAGCGTTAGTTGAGCTGTTTTCTATTTCATACACCATTTTTATCCTGACTATTTTTCTTTGGATAGTTTTTACATGGCTAATGAGTGGGCGGGAGTGGGTAATTGGTTGCTTCGCCATTGTTGAGCTATTTGCAACTCTTCATGCTTTCTTTTTATTGGGGTTGGCTAGAGTTTATTTTGATGGTTGGATTAGTAACAATATTCTTAATGCGATGACCAATTATGTGGGCGTTTCATATGTAGCAGTTACTATTTACGCGCATTATTTTTTAATAGCTGAACATGGTTTAAGGCCCGCTTATAAGGCCTTATTTATATTAATTGGATGTGCTCCATTACTCTGCCTTTTGTCTATAGCTTTAGGCTACGATTTACTTGGCTTGAAATCTAATTTAATTGTGGCCTTGCTATTCCCGATATTATTTATTGCCTCTATTGTGAGAGGGGTTAAATATGATAGTGATGACGATTTCTCTGAAGCCCCAGCTCTGCCTAGGAGATTTTTGAAGGCTTACTACACACTATTGTTAGCTATCTTGTCGGTGATTTTATTGCCATATTTAGGGGTGCTTGGTGCTGTGGGATTTTCAATTTATGCTGTTTTTATCCATGCTTTACTAAGTGGGCTTCTTATTTTTGGTTTGATGAGGTATCGCTTAATGGTTATGCAAAAAAGACAAATGCAAGTAGCCTTGTATGACCGTACCTTAGCGGCCCAAGAAAAAATACGCCGCGAAGAGCAAGGTAAGTTAATTGGTATGTTGACCCATGAGGTTAAAAATTCTTTATCAGTGATTAATTTTTCAATCGATTCTATTTTTAAAAAAATACGCAAAGAAGAAGATGAGCTTGCGTTGAGTGTTTCCCAGTTTCAAGGGGCTATTGATGATATTGGGTCAGTGATTGATAAATGTGTTGATGTTGATAGGGTGGAGCAAGGCGCATTTAGATTAAATATTGTCAGACAAGACCTTATACCGATCATCAAACAAATAGTTACAGGTTCTTCTGGTCAAGATAATTTTTTGATTCAATTGCCGGCTGAATATTTTGTTGAGACTGATGCTGATATTTTTTCAATTATTGTTAAAAATTTAATTGATAACGCAATTAAGTACTCTGATGCAAAAGCTGCGATTAAAGTTAGCCTGGAAAATGATGTTCTAACGATTTCCAATGGGCCTGGGCATGCCGGTTATCCGGATCCGGATAAAATTTTCACAAAATATTATCGCGCTGAAAAATCTCATCGAGGCAGGGGTACTGGTTTGGGGTTATGGTTGTGCAAGGAGTTATCAGATCGTATTGGCGCACGAATTGCTTATGAGCCTGATAACGAGAAAATTCATTTCAAGCTTTATTTATCAAAATGATTCCAGGTAATCCTTATATCCTTATTGTTGAAGACTATGTTGTTTTTAGGGAGCAGCTAGCTGGTTTTCTGAGGGGGCGAGGCTGCTTAGTCGATGGTGTTGATAGTGGTGAAGAGTTAGATATTGCTTTTAAGAAAAAAGTACCAGACATCTTGGTCCTTGATTTAAATTTACCTGGTGAAGATGGTTTAAGTATTGCTAGGCGAGTAAGAGCTAGGAGCCCATCTACTGGCATTGTGATGTTGACTGCGCGAGTGACATCTCTGGAAAAAATTGAAGGTTATCAATCGGGGGCTGATGTTTATATAACTAAGCCAGCTAAGCCGGAAGAGATTTTTTTAGCTATTTCGAATTTAGCCTCTCGTTTAAAGCCCCGATCTTCAGAACAAACAGGGCATTGGGCATTAATTTCCAAAGAATGCAAGTTGGTGACGCCGGAGCAGGTCGAAATTGACTTGACCATGAATGAGTATTTGGTCATGGAAACCCTCATTTTGGCCCCAGAGGGGCGTGCAACGACTGATTTTCTTCAGGAAAAACTGGGTAAATCCAGTGAAAATTTCACTAAAAATCAATTAGAAGCCTTAATTAGTCGATTAAGAAAAAAACTAATTGTTGTTGCCGAAGATCAACCTACTATCAAGGCCGTTTGGGGTTTGGGTTATCAACTGACCATCAATTGTCAAATTAGGTAAAAACACCAATAAAAATAATAAGTTAGATTACCTATTTCGTCAGCAATTATCAGACTTTCTGACAAATTTCCTCTAGAATATTCTCCTTAAGGATATTAGCCATAAGGCTATACAACGGGGATTGGCTTTAGGGATATCACTTTTGTGATTTCTTATCCAATTTCTGCATTTGAGGAGTGGGCTAGTTTGCAGGTAAAAACGTTTTTACAGAGAATTCAGTTTAGAGCTTGGTTTGCCAAACTCGGGCTGTTAGTCGCTTTAGTTTCTCCTAGCGTTGCGAGTGCTGTTCCATATTATCTATTTACTCCTATTACTGGAGCAAATACAACATTTGATGCAACTCATTCATCAGTATGGACATTTAATGTGTCTAGTTCAGGCTCGTTTGATTTTGGTGGTGGCACATTTACTATTAAGCAGGGTGGTAAACCAACGGATGATCCTTATTTAATTGTGTACTCAGGCAGTGAGGCGCCCACTTCACGTTGCTCAATTAATGATAGTAGAGTCCTTAAATATGCAACTATTCCAAGAAATTCTGTTACAGGGCAGTACACCCCAACAGCAATTAATTTTGATGTCCCCATTACTTTAACTGCAGGTGTATACCGTGTAGAGCTTTGTTCAAATACTGCAACAAATGGTTCTCAACAGTATTTTATTAAGGGGGCAAACAACGCTTTTATTGGTGATGTTAATCAAACACCTATTGATCCATCAAAAGTAACAGTTGCACCTCAGGCGCCAAACGTAACAATACAAAAGCAAGCCACATCAACTGTTAATACGAATGGCGCAATTACTTACACGTTATCTTTGGGTAACACTGGTAGCCTAGATTTGGGTGCTGGTGCAGTAGTGACTGTTCAAGATCTATTGCCTGCTGGCGTAACCGCAACGGCTGTTGCTACAAGTGCTGGGGTGTCCGCTGTTAGTTGTACAAATTTAAATTACAGTGGAGCTCTCTTGACGTGTTCGGTAACCTTGAGCTCTGGTCTTTCTGCTGGAGCTGCTGTTGGTAGTGCGGCTTTTACGATAACAGCGACAGCTCCAAGTACTTCGGGTCGTGTCACGAACTATGCTTCTGTTGATGCTGGTGGTGGTACGACACCTCCTTATCCTGGAACTAGTTGCTCTCCTACGAGTAGTTGTAGTTCTGCATACACAGATGTATCTGCAAGTTCTAGCTTGACAATTACCAAGAGCGCAACAAGTTCAGTGTCTACATCCGGAACTATTACCTATGGTATTGGTATTGGAAATACTGGTGATGCTAACTATGGAACAAGCGGTAGTACTGTAATTGTTAAGGACCAATTGCCTTCAGGTGTTTCTGTTACTGGCGTTGCTTTGGGCAGTGGTTTTAGTGCAGTTAGTTGTACCGATCAGCATTCGCATACAGCAACAAATACATCCTCAGCAACATTAACTGCGGGTGATTTATTAACCTGTACCGCAACTCTGAGTTCTTCTATAGCGGCTGGTACAGCAGCTACCTCTGGCCCATCATTTACATTAACTGCGACAGCCCCTAGCTCTGCAATCTACATAACTAACTACGCATCGGTTGCATCAAATGGAGGGTCCTCACCTCCAGCACCAGGAGCTTCGTGTTCGCCCAGCGCTAACTGCGCAAGTGCCAGTACGACTGTGGGTGATACGGCCAGTTTTACGATTTTAAAGAAAGGCCCATCCGTAGCTAGAACTAGCACAAACTATACGTATTCTTTGTATATTGGAAACTCTGGAAATGTTGTATCTGGTTTAAGCGCGACCATCAAAGATCAGTTACCTGCTGGGGTGACTGTCTCTGCAGTATCTGCTGGGAGTGGGGTGAGTGGGGTTAATTGTGGTACCTTGCCAAGTACGGCGGCTGCTTTACTAACTTGTACTGTTACCTTAAGTGCGGGAATTCAGCCGAATACCCAAGCTGAAAATGGAGCTTATATTACCTTAACGGCACAGTCTTCTACTACCGGAGACAAAGTTAACTATGTTGCAATTGATCCAACCGGCGGTTCTTCTCCAACAACCCCTGGATCCTCATGCTCTGCCGCTTACTGTTCTAGTGTAACAACAACAATTAATAACACCGGTGTAATTCTAAATCTGACTAAAAGAGTTTTGGGTACTCCCACTCAAGTAGTTTCCGGTGCCACAACTACAACAACCATAGTTTGGGAAATTGATGTGGCAAATAACTCGGGCGTCACTCTTGGTAAGGGGAGTTCCGTTTTATATGTTACAGATAAGTTACCTAGTAATTTAAGGGCGACAGCGGTTTCAGAGTCTGATGGTGATATTCAAAGTATTGACTGTGGCACGCTGCCCAGTGCTAATGGTGCAACTTTAAGTTGTCGTGCCGCTTTGCAAAATGATTTGATGTCCGGGCAAAGTGCTACTTTTAGTCTTACAACAACGACAACAAGCACCAGTGGAACAATTGTTAATTATGCTTCTATAGCAAATGATGGAACCAGCGCTACTCTAACTCCTGGTTCATCTTGTGCTTCATCGACTGCTTGTGCATCTGCGAGTTATACGCTGCCCACGCTTAACTTGATATTGGCCAAATCTGCAACTGCGGTCGTGTCTACGAATGGTTCAATTACATACACGTTGCGAGTAGGTAACTCTGGAGGAATTTCTGCATCAAGTGGCAGCACCATCACTGTTAGTGATGTATTACCATCAGGTGTGACTGTTACAGGTATTTCAGGAAGTGGGATTAGTGGTTTTAGCAGTTGTAATTTTGGGGGTTCATCATTTACCGCCGCATCAACTAGAGTGATTCTTGCTGGTGATGGTACTAAGGTGCTGAAATGTACAGCAACTTTGAGTTCTTCCATAGCGGCCGGTACGTCAACATCATCGGGTCCGTACATCACTCTCACAGCTACAGCGCCAAGTTCAATTCCGGCTGGAGGCACAATTACTAACTATGCTTCCATAGATTCGAGTGGATCGACATCTCCGCCAACGCCAGGAGGTTCATGCTCATCATCTGCGGCTTGTTCAAGTGCCATTACTACAATTACGAGCTCCCCAAGCTTTACTCTAAGTAAATCAGCGATTGCTACTGTTGCTGGTGGCAGTACTGTAACAACGGGGGATAGCATTACTTACACTCTGAAGATTGGCAATAATGGAGGAGCTTTGTCTGGAACAGTTGCTACTGTTTCTGATGTTTTGCCAAGTGGTGTTACAGCTGTAAAAGCAGAACCTGGTTCAGGTGTTACCAGTGTTTCATGCACAAATTTAAATGTTGCTAGTGCGACACTGGTCTGTACTCTTAATCTGTCAGCAGGAATTGCCTCTGGCACAACAGCAAGTTCATCTAGTACTTATTTTACGATCACAGCGAATGCATCAAGTAGTGCTGGTACGATCACTAACTATGCATCAATAGACCCTACTGGGGGCTCTACACCAACAACTCCCGGGTCTTCTTGCACGACAGCTTATTGTTCTTCCGCTAATATGACTGTGCAAACAGGTAGTAATTTGACTCTAAGTAAATCTGTCAATGTCACTTCAGCTTACACGGGTTCTGCGCTGACCTACACAATCAAAATAGGCAACACCGGAAGTTCTAATTTTGCTTCAGGTAGTAGCGTGACTGTTGCAGATCAATTACCTCCGGGCGTGATTCTTACAGGAGTGGCTACTGGAACTGGTATTAGTTCTGTGAATTGCGGCACATTACCTTCTGCTGCTGGTGCTTTATTAACGTGTTCTCTAATAACATCTTCTGCGATAGCTTCAGGAACGGCAGCATCGAGTGGACCCAGCTTTTTAATGTATGTCACGGCGCCTTCTACGGCAGGAACGATTACAAACTATGCATCTGTTGATCCTACGGGTGGTGGTGTTCCTCCTACGCCAGGACCATCATGTTTAACGACTGCTTGTAGCCAGTCTTCCACGACAACTACAACCGTTAGTCTTGGACCAAACTTGGTTGTTCGCAAATCAGCAACATCCAATGTGGCCCCATCTGGAACCATTACTTATACATTCAAGATTGGTAATAATGGCGCTGGTAATTATGCAAGTGGAAGTACCATTACCATCAAGGATCAGTTGCCTTCTGGGGTGACGGCAAACTCTGCTGCGACCGTTAACGGTCTTTCATCGATTAGTTGTGGAACTCTTAGTAGCGCAGGTGCTTTATTAACCTGTACTGCAACTTTAAGTTCAGCATTGGCAGCTGGAACGGACACGTCTGCGGTTGGGGCTCCAAGCTTTACCATCTCAGCAACGGCGCCAAGTGTCAGTGGAAATATTACTAATTACGCTTCTATAGACCCCACAGGATCGACCACCCCGCCAACTCCCGGGGCGAGTTGTGCTCCTAGTGCTAACTGTACAAGTGCGTCAACCAACGTAACTAGTGGCCCTAATTACACGCTTGCAAAATCTGCCACCAGCTCTGTTAACCCGCTTGGGCAAATCACTTATACGCTAAAGATAGGGAATAGCGGTGCTGGTAATGCTAGTTCAGGTAGTACGATCACCATTTACGATCAATTGCCTGCTGGTGTGACTGGTGCAGTCGCAAGTGCGGGTACTGGTACAGGTGCACCTACCTGTACGTCGAATTATGGTGGCACAACAGGGTTGCTCAGGTGTACGGTTACTCTAACGAGTGCGATCAGTGCTAATACAGTGGCCAGCTCTTCGACCACTTACATCACTATTGCAGCGTACGCTCCCAATAGCGGTGGCACAAGCATCACAAATTACGCTTCAATCGACGGATCTGGTGGTGGTAATCCGCCCACTCCAGGTCCAACTTGTTCACCATCAAGCAGTTGCTCAAGTGCTTCAACAACAATTACTGCATCGCCTAATTTAACTCTGACTAAGTCTGCCACGGCGAGCGTTGCCCAGGGTGGAACTATTACTTATACATTCTTAATTGGTAATTCAGGTTCTGGAGCTTATTCTGGTTCTACGGTGACGTTGAAGGATAAATTGCCTGCAGGTGTTATTGCAACAGCCAAAGCGGTAGTGGCTAACACGGGGGTGAGTAGCGTAGATTGCGGTACTTTACCAAGTACGGCAGCTGCTTTGCTGACTTGTACTGTCAACTTATCAACCACAATTTCACCATACTCTACGGGCCCGAGCTTTACCATTACTGCAACCGCGCCAGCAAGCTCTGGAACTATAACCAACTATGCTTCTGTGGCAACAGATGGTGGCTCAACAGTTACTGATCCAAGCTCTTCTTGCACTACGAGCAATTGCTCCGGTGCTGAGACTTTGATCACCGGTGCTAATTTGAGCATATCCAAAACAGGTGATAGTTCGGTGAATACGGGCGCCACATTTAATTACAAGCTGGGTATTGGTAATGAAACGGGTGCAAGCACATTGATTGCAGGTAGTACTATCACAATCAAAGATCAATTACCAACAGGCGTAGCAGTTACCGCGGTATCAGGTCTAGGTATTTCTAACGTCAGCTGTACTAATTTGAATGTTGCTGGAGCAGTTTTGGTTTGTTCTGGTGATGTGACTTCGCAAATCGTTGCCAATTCATCGGCGGCTACGGCGGCAGCTTCTGGATCTGGCCCTTCTTTCGTGTTTACAGCAACAGCACCAGGAACGGGCGGTTCAATTACAAACTATGCATCTATAGACCCAACTGGCGGTTCTTCGCCAGCCACACCAAGCGCAGCTTGTGTATCAAGTCATCCAACTTATTGCGCCTCATTCACTAATACAGTGACTGCTAATCCAAGTTTGGTTCTGGCTAAGGCAGTATCTTCAAGTACCGTGAATGCATCTGCATCCTATAGTTATAGTATTAGAGTGGGTAATGCGGGTTCGGCTAGCTATACAACTCCAACCGCCATTACCATTAAAGATCAATTACCGTCAGGTGTTTCTGTGACTGGCGTTGCTCTGGGTAGTGGTTTTAGTGCGGTGAGTTGTACTGATCAGCATTCGCATACAGCAACAAATACATCCTCCGCAACATTAACTGCGGGTGATTTATTAACCTGTACTGCAACTCTAAGTTCTTCTATAGGGGCTGGTACATCGGCTTCATCTGGGCCATATTTCACATTAACCGCCAGTGCTCCAAGTTCTGCAAGCATTGTAGTTAACTATGCTTCTGTGGATCCTTTGGGTGGTGTCAGTCCTCCGACGCCTAGTGCAAGCTGTTTAACTAACAATTGCGCCAGTGTGTCTACCAACATCATTGCTAATACCGGTGCTGTGAGTGGGCGAGTTACTAAAAAATTACCTGGTGGTGGTTCAACCATTCAATCAGGCGTGACGGTTAAGTTATATGATGCTAACAATAACCTAGTTGGAACAACCACTACTGACACAAATGGAGCGTATAGCTTCACGAGTTTGCCAACCGGTAATTACAATATTTCATTTACCGCACCCGGCGGATCAAAGGGAATTCGTGCTGGTAATAGCATGGTGGCAGCATCAACATCAACAATTACTTCTGCTGGTGTTACCTCTGGTTCAACAACAACAGACCAAGATGCTGTGGTTATTGACCCATCCGGTGTTGTTTATGACTCTTTAACCAGATTGCCAGTGGCTGGGGCAACCGTGACCTTGATGTATAACGGTTCAGCCGTGCCAGATAGTTGGTTGGATACCGTTTTAGGAACTGCTAATAATGCGGTAACCAATTCAACCGGTTCATATAATTTATTCTTAAATGGCAGTGCGCCTTCTGGAACTTACACTTTGGTGGTCACGCCTCCAACTAATTACGTTTTCCAGTCAACCATTATTCCCCCAACTACTGGTCCATATGTGCCTTCTTTAGGTGGTGGAACGGAATATATTCAAACTCAAACGACCGCTCCAACAGGTGGGGATGCTACAACGTATTACTTGAGTTTTACCTTCACCATTTCTGGATCTTTAAGTACAACGTCAAATGGCGTGGCAAACAACCATATACCGCTGGACCCAAAGCCTAAATTAAGTTTGTCAAAATCAAACCCTTCTTTGGCTGCCGGTGGCACAGCATCTTATGTGCTGACAATCAGCAATTCAGGAGCAACAGCTACCTCGACCAATACCGTGACCGTGGTGGACACTTTGCCGAGTGCTTTAACGTATACCACTTATTCAACAAGTTCAGGAATGACGTGCTCAGCATCTGGTCAAGATATTACTTGTACTGGAGCACCGAATATTGCAGCAAGTTCTAGTGTAACCATTACCATTAATGTCAGTGTCTCAGCAACTGCTTCTGGTACTGTGATTAACGGAGCTTATTTAACTGCCTTGGGCGGAGATCCGCAAACAGCTGCCACCAACACTAATTTAACCAATCTTACTGATCCCGCGGCAGGTTCTACAACCACCAGCACTAGTGGTCTTGTGACTAAGGTTGCTAAAGCGATTACTACTGGTACGGTTAGTGTCACAAAAACTTTGTACAGTGTGAACGGTTCTACGTCTGCGGTGAGTGGTTATCAGGCAAAATCCGGTGATGTTTTGGTTTACAGAATTGCTGTAACAGAAACTAGTAACGCTGCTAGTGGCGTAACCACGCTAACGGAAACAGTGCCCGGTAATACAACTTATACCGGTACCTCCGAGGGTTGGATATTGTCTGGGTCAAATTACACTCAATCCGTAACGGTTGCTGCTAACGGAACGGAATACAAGTACTTCACCGTAACGGTGAGCACACTTACTAATGGTGTGACAAGTATCAGCAACACTGTGTCAAGTAGTGCTGGAACTTGTGCCTCTTGTACAGTCACTTCGCCTACCGTTCCAAGATTAGCTATCACCAAATCAGGGTCTGGATCTTTATCCTTGGGTGCAACGACTAGCTATTCTTTGGTTATTACCAATAATGGTGGTTCAACCACATCGGGTACTGTGACAGTCACTGATACTTTGCCTTCGGGTTTGACATTTGCAAGTCAGACAGCGGGATCTCCAAGATTAAGCTGTACAGCGTCTGGTCAAGTGATTACTTGTACTGGTACGCCGAATATTACAGCTGGCGCTAGCTTAACTGTGACGTATACCGTTAGTGTTGCAGCTCCTGCATCTGGCTTAATAGTTAACTCAGCTATTTTTACTGCTTTAGGCGGTGATCCTCGAACACCTGCTAATGATGCAGCTACCCCAAGTTCTGGTTCTAGTACGCAAGGTTCAGATGCTTTGTCTGCAAAAGCTGCCGGCACTGTTACTGCAACTAATTTTTCAATTGTTAAATCCTTGGAAAGCTATACGCGTAGCTCTACAATCTACACCGATTTGACCAATTATCAAGTCAGAGCTGGCGATATTCTCAAGTACAAAATTACTATTTCCAATAGTAGTTCTTCGGGTGGCAGCACGGTTATTACTGAAAATTTACCAACAAATACCACCTACACGGGAACAGGGGAGGGATGGCCTAGTTCTGGGCCGTACACACAAACAGTATCAGTAGGCGGTTCAACCTCATCTATTGTTTACTTTACAGTGACCGTTGGAAGCCTGCCGGATTCTGCCGCCTTAATTACTAACACCGTCACGGCCAGTGTGGGTACCTGTACGACTTGTACGCTCTCTTACCCAACAGCGCCTAAATTGACTTTGTATAAGTCTATTCCATCAAGCATGAATGCAGGTGGTACGACGACTTATGATCTGACTATTTCTAATGTGGGTGGGTCTACCACATCAGGAATTGTGACGGTAATTGATGTGTTACCTAGCGCTCTAACATATGCTAGTTATTCGACCGCATCAGGGGTGACTTGTAGCGCTTCTAGTCAAACGATTACATGTACTGGTACGCCAAGCATTGCGGCAGGTGGCAGTATTGCGATTACTTTGACAGTTAATATTTCTGCGTCAGCCTCCGGAACAATTATTAACGGCGCGTATCTAAGTGCATTGGGTGGTGATCCGCAAACTGTTGCAACTGGTACAGATTTAACTAATTTGTCCGACCCATCGGCAGGTGTGAGCTCACAAAGTTCAAGTAAATTGGTGGCGAAAAGTGCCAAGGCCATCACAACTGGTACAGTCAGCGTGACAAAGACTTTGTACAGTGTGAATGGTTTAACTTCTGCGGTGAGTGGTTATAAGGCCAAATCTGGTGATGTGTTGGTCTATAACATTGCAGTCGCTGAAACCGGGGCAACTGCCAGTGGTACCGCCACATTAACTGAAACAGTTCCTGCTAACACCAGTTATTCAGGAAATTTAACCTCAGAAGGGTGGATAATTTCGGGTAGCAATTACAATCAGACAGTGACTGTATCCGCAAGTCAAACAGTTAATAAAACTTTTACGGTAACTGTTGGCGCACTTACTGATGGTGTAACGAGCATTGCTAATACGGTGACTGTTAGTGCTGGTACTACCTGTTCTTCTTGTACAGTAACCTTACCTACAGTTCCAAGATTAGCTGTTGCAAAATCTTACCCAACTAGTTTGTTGGCTGGTGGTACAACAAGTTATACGCTCACATTAACAAACAATGGTGGTTCGGCAACTGTTGGTACAGTATCCGTTACTGATACCTTACCTACCGGTTTGACGTTTGCAAGTCAGACGGCAGGGTCTCCAAGTTTAAGTTGTTCGGCATCTGGTCAGGTGATTACTTGTACCGGTACACCAAATATTGCTGCTGGCTCAAGCTTAACTGTTTCATATACAGTCAATATTAGTTATTCAGCTACTGGTATTTTGATCAACGCTGTTCAATACACGGCAGTTGGGGGTGACCCTAGAGGTGCGCCAGGTTCTAATGGATCTGCAACTCCTACAACTGGTACGAGCACGCAAAGTACGGATAAGTTGTCGGCAAAAAGTGCTCAAACAGTTACCGTTGGAACGCTAAGTGTGCAAAAAACACTTTATTCTGTAGCGAGTGGTAGTTCAACAATTACAACTGGTTTAACAACATATATTGTTAAGCCTTCAGATCAATTAACTTATCGTATCCGTGTTACAGAGACGAGTAATACGGCTGGAGCAACAACCCTTTTAACAGAGACATTGCCAGCTAATACAACATACACCGGAAGTTCTGAAGGTTGGTCTGGTTCTGGGCCTTATACCCAAACAGTCAATGTGGCACAAAATGGCTATCAGGATGTTTACTTTACTGTGACTGCTGCGTCGAGTTTTGCTGCGGGCACTTTGAATATTGCTAATACGGTTACATCTAGCGCCGCGTCTTCCTGTTCAACAGGTTGTGCTGTAACTAATCCTACGCCACCAAGACTGGCTATTGCTAAAGTAGCTAATCAGACATCAATTACTGCAAGTGCTACAGGTACATTTACTGTCACACTATCGAATGCCGGTGGTAGCCCAACTTCTGCAAATATTGTTTTTGTTGACACATTGCCAGCAGGGTTAACTTACGTCTCAGCTAGTGGCACTAATTTCTCATGCGTTGCTTCTGGTCAATTGATCACTTGTACATACAGCGGAGTTATTGCTGCACAAAGTGGGGCTACACCAGGATCTGCAAGTGTTACTTATACGGTCAGTGCTTCTGGTGTGTCCCAAGCTGGAATCATTAATAACGTGATTATTGATGTTACTCAAAAAGGTGGTGATGTAAGAACTAATTCGGATACATCATCTTCAGCTACTGATCCTACTGCAGCAGGTAATTCTACTCAGTCTTCATCAGGGTTCTCGGCCAAGGCAAAGTTAAATATTGCGGCGCCTAATTTGAAATTAACAAAGACTGTTAATTCATCATTAGTGAGCGTTGGGGCAGCTCAAACTTATACACTCACGATTACTAATTTGGGCTCGGTAACGTCTGGTACCTCGGCAACGATACAAGAAGCAATGCCGTTGGGATCAGTTATTACAGCCATAACAGGCGTGAGTGGTATGGCTACCAATGGAGTTGTTTGTAGCGAAACTTTGGGTGGCACTTCTGTTGGCGCTAACTACACAACAGTCTCTGGAACACCTTTATATTGTTCAATTACTTTATCGGCAGGATTGGCTTCTGGAGGTGCTGCAAGTTTCTCAATTACTGCGAATGCACCTAGTTCTGCTGGTTCCTACACTAACTATGCAACGATTGATCCTGTTGGTGGTAGTTCTCCAGGAGTAGCTCTGAATTGTTCAGCAAGTAATACTTGTGCTAGCGCATCGAGTACGGTGAGCAGTGGTGCGGCAACTTTAACAATCCAAAAAATTGGCTCAGCCAGTTCTGTTGAGTTAGGCGATAGCCTACTCTATACCTTAACTGTTAAATTGGTTTCTGGTTCTACACAGGCCGGAGTGGCGGTAACTGATACCTTGCCTCGCGGATTTAAATATATCCCTAATTCAGCAAAGGTGGCTATGTCAGGGAGTTCCTCTGCTATAACGCAAGGGGATGCTATTTTAGGTATTTCAGGTGTTGGTCCAACATTGTTAATTTCAATTGGTACTATGCAAGTTAATGACACAGCAACTATTACGTATCGTGTGCGGGTGGGAGTTGGCGCTCAGCAAGGTGATGGTATTAATAAGGCTATTGCAAGATCTGCCTCTGGATCTGTGTCAAATGAGGCTCGCTATAAAGTAACCATTACAGATGGCGTCTTTACTTCAACCTCTTGTGTTGTTGGTAAGGTATATATCGACTGTAACGGTAATGGTATTCAGGATGATGATGAGCAAGAGATGGGTATTCCTGGGGTTCGCCTCTACATGGAAGATGGTACTTATCTGATCTCTGATAACAAAGGTAAATACAGTATTTGCGGTCTAACAGCTACAACTCATGTGTTTAAAGTTGATCCGATTACTTTGCCAAAAGGTTCTGTTCTATTGCCAAGCAGTAATCGTAATGCAGGGGACCCTGGTTCACTCTTTACTGATTTGAAGTTCGGTGAATTGCACCGTGCTGATTTTATTGAGGGCACTTGTTCGCCTGAAGTTTTAAAGCAAACAAAAGCTCGTCAAGAAAAAGCAGTTGGCGCTAGAGATGGTGTTCCATTGCCAGCCTTATCGGCACAAGGTGATGGTGGCGTCGCTGCGCCATTGCAACGCGCTCCGATGGCTGCTCCTGGACAAGCTGGTGTGGATCCATTGTTGAAGGGTGATCGTCAAGAAATCATTATTCGTTTTGATTCAGAGAATGGACAAGATCCTTTCTGCTCTAGCGAATTTCCGGCCGGTAATGTGAGTCCTGTGACTGTGTGTCCGATTAATAAACCTACTCAATCCAATCAACCAACTGTTGGAGGTGTTAAATGAAGCATCTTCCACGCTTGAACGTGTTCGCTAAAGCATCGATGATTGCTTTAGCAACTTTCTCATCTGTTGCCGTATTGGCTGATCAAAACGTTAATCAAGTAATTGAGGCTCGCAAAGACCACCCATTGGCTAGTACTGATGCAATGGCTTGCACCAAAGTAACAGCTGATGCACCGATTGATCCGTTTACCAACTTGCCTGGACGCTTCAATGACCCTGTAGTCACCACTGCACCAACTCATGTTGGTGAAGATATGTTGGTGGGTGGTCAAATTGCCAAAATTGCTGTTGAGGTAAAAGGTTTGGTTGATGCCAAGGGTATGTTGGCAGCTGATGGTATGAGTTTGGTGCCGGTTAAGGTGAGAGTATTGGATGCTTGTGGCAATCCAGTTAAGGGTAACCTGATTGCAAAAGTAAACAGTGGTAGCGTTCGCATTGCTCCTCGTCGTGATGAAACAGGTCGCCTAGTTGACTCTGTTGGCAAGCGCATGGGCGCTGATGAGATTGAGATTGTGAATGGGCAAGCTCAGTTTGAATTAATTGCGCCACCGGTTGCATCTGATGTTCCTTTAACTATCTCTATTGGTAAAAAAGAGGCTAAAGGAAAGATAGCTTTCGCGCCTGAGTTGCGCCCACTTATTGCTAGTGGAGTAGTTGATGGCGTTATTAATATCGGTGGCCATAGTAATGGCTTGGTACCTGCTACGGGCATGAATGATGGATTTGAACGTGAGATTCGTCGTTTTCAACGCGAGTTTTCTAACGGTGATGTGAGTGTCGCTGGCCGTGCTGCTTTCTTTGTGAAAGGTATGGTTAAAGGTGATACCTTATTAACCGCTAGCTTTGATTCAGATAAAGAAGTTCGTCAACGCATCATGAAAGACATCAATCCGGATAAATATTATCCGGTCATGGGTGATAGTTCCACTAAAGGACTGGAAGCGCGTTCTTCAGATCGCTTATATGTGCGTTTAGATAATGGTCGCAATTATGTTTTATATGGTGACTTTGCTACTGGTGAGGGATTTAGTCAGCAGTTAGGTGGTACTGGTGTTGGTACTCTTAAGATGCGTAATCTTGGTCAGTACAACCGCACCATGACAGGCGTTCGTGGTCATCGTGAAGATGAAAAAGGTTTTGTTGATGGCTTTGCGATGCGCGATTCTTTGCGTCAAGCTATTGAGGAATACCGTGCCAATGGTACTTCAGGTCCTTATTCAATTGCAAACCTAAATGCTGTTGAAAATTCAGAAAAAATTGAAGTCATTGTGAGAGATCGCAACAACACATCTCGCATTCTTTCGATTACACCTTTAACGCGTTATGTCGACTACACCTTCGAGCCATTTAGTGGCCGAATTTTGTTAAAGACCTCATTACCTTCTTTAGATGAATCGTTGAACCCTATTAGTTTGCGGTTGACTTATGAAGTTGATACAGGTGGCGAACAATTCTGGGTATATGGTTTAGCAGGTCAGCGTAAGTTAAACGATATTGTTGAGGTGGGTGGCTCGTATGTTAAAGATGACAATCCATCTAGACCATCTGGAGCAACTGCTACTTATGCGACGGTGCCTGGTCAAGGCACTTTACAGTTAAGTGAATTAATTTCTGCCAATATGGGCATCAAAACATCTGAGCATAGCCAGTTGGTTTTGGAGACTGCTAGAACAACCAGCATGGCAGCTGATTCTGATGTGATTGGTAATGCCTACCGCTTAGATTGGGTGGGGCGTGGTGTATGGGATACCCCATGGGGTGAGGGTCTGAAGTGGGATACGCGTGCTTTTGGCGGTATTTCGGAAAAACTCTTTAATAACCCTGCAGCTAGTTATACAGGTGGTCGTAGTGAAGGTGGTATTCGTGCGGCAGCAGAGTTAAGTAAAGCTACGCGTTTATTAATTGACGCTATTTATACAGAAGATGCAATTGCCAGTACTTCGCGTGATGCCGAGTCTATTCGTATTGAGCACAAGCTTGATAGTAAGTGGACTTTAGATGCAGGAATTAAGCATACTCACCAAACAGCAGGATCAGTCCTTTCATTTTCAACAGCCTCTGCAAATTTAACTTTGCCAGGACAGGCGCCTGTTTATGGTGGTAGTGGTTTAAATCCTGCTGGTGCTGGATTCTGGGGAACGGGTACAGGATTAAATCCAATTACTGGTCAGCCGCAGTCTCTGCTGAACGGCACCTTGATTCCAGGTACGACTCAAAGCCCTGCTTTAGATGCTTGGACCGTACGTGGTGGAGCTACTTATCAATACAACACGCAGTGGAGTGTTGGTGCTGAAGTTGGTCAAGATATTGGTTTTAATAATGATCCTTATTGGGCTGCTATTAATACGCAGTATCGTGAAAAAGATTGGCGTGTATTTGGACGTGCAGAAACACCAACGGGTCGAGCAACAGCTGGTGGTGACTATAAGATTACCGATAACACCTCTGTTTATGGTCGATTTGAGTCAACCAATGGTTTGGCAAGTTCTTATGCTTTAGATAGTGGTGCACGTAGTCAAGCGATGGTAATCGGTGTGCGTCAGACGGATGGTAAAGGTTTAGAAAACTTTAATGAGTTCCGTGTCGTTGATGCGATGAATGGTCAAGAAACTCAAAATGCGACAGGTTTAAGAAATACTTTCCCAATTATTCCTGGCTTAAAAGGAAACTTATCTGCTGAGCGTTTGAAGATTATGAGTGGTGGTGGTCGTAGTGCCTCTGCTTTGGGTGGTGGTCTAGAGTGGACGGATGATGTTTGGCGTGCTAGCACACGCTTAGAGTGGCGCCAATTGGATGCGACTGCTGGACTCAATAACACGACTGAAAGTTGGATGAATACCACGGCAGTTGCTAGAAAGCTAGATGCTGCCTGGACAGCCTTGATCCGTAATTACTTACTCATGACTGATGATCGTAGTATTGATGGTATTCAGTTGCAAAATCGTTTCCAAATAGGTGCGGCTTATCGCCCAGTTAATCAAAATAATTTTGATGCTTTGATGCGCTATGAGAATAAATATCAATTAAATGAAGAAATTTCTCCGCGTGAATCAAGTCTAGCGCACATTGTTTCCGTCAACGGTAACTATCACCCAACGCGTTCTTGGTGGTACATGGGTCGTGTCGCGGGGAAAACTGTTAATGAAAACTTGACAGGAGTTTCTAGCTCTTATCAGGCTTACATGTTCTCGGGCCGAGTTTTGTATGACATTACTAAGGAATGGGATGTGGGTGTTGCTGCGAGCGTTTTAGGAAGCCCACAAGGTGCTACTAAGCAATATGCCGTTGGTGCTGAAGCTGGTTATTTAGTAGGGCAAAACGTTTGGGTGTCTATGGGTTATAACTTTAGCGGCTTTTACGATAAAGACCTATCTGGTAGTGATTACACGCGTAAAGGTGTTTATTTGCGCATGCGCGTGAAGTTTGATGAAAAAGGTATTGAGCACTGGAGTAATAATATGAAGGCGCGCTTCGAGGAGGAGCCTAAATGAAATCATTAGCCCTCAGCATTGCTTTATTGCTAGCCACAACTCTGATATCCGCTCAAGAAAAGACGGATCGCCAGTATCCGACTCGAGATTTTGATTATGCGGCTGTTCAAGAGCAAATTGATGAATTGTCAAAAGACTCCAAAGTGAACGTTTATCACTTGGCAAAAGCCCAAGCTTGGTTAAATAGCTCCAAATATGAAATGTGGCGTAATGATGCGGGGTGGTGGCCTAAAGAGGCTTATGAAGAATCGCAAAAAATAGTTGCGGCGATTAAGAATAAAGATCAGTCTGCTTTAGCCAAAACAAGTCAACTGAAACTCAATCAATTAATTGCTGATGATTTGTGGCAAGAGGTGGTGACTGCGAAGAAACTATCAAAACCTTGCGCGAAACAATTAACCGCTCGTGCAGAAGTTGAGTTAATGCATGCTGCTTATGAGGCTCAAGAAACTACTTGGAAAGATGCTGGTCCTCAACTGGCGATTGTAAGAAGCTTGCTGGCTAGAACTAAAACTTGCGCTCAATAAGTTTTAAAGCTTAAGGTTTAAATTTAAGCCTTAGCCCCCTAAGGCTTTTCTTAAATAAGGGTCAATATCGGGTTGGCCCAATAACCAAGATTTATAGTCACTTGGCACTTCATTCAGTGCTACACCTTTGTGTTTACCAAAAGGCATATGAGTAGGCATGCGCGCTTTTTCGCTCGCCATCCATAAAGACTCGGCTGTTGTGATATTTAATTGAACACAAATAGCTTCTAATATTTTTGCGCAAATACCAACGTCAGCAAGTGCTGAGTGAGCGTTACGTAGTTGCTCACGAGCATTCTTTCTATCCAAGTAATACAGTAATGCACTTTGATTATGGCTATCGAGAGCCGGCCACACGCTTCTTGCTAGAGCCAAGGTGCAAATGCGCTTGATGTTGGGTTTGCCTAATACCTGCCAGTCAAAATCTATATTGTGTCCAATCAGATATTCGGTATCGCTCGGTAACTGAAAGCTGCTGGCAGGA
>Ga0228703_1000842_pt1 | contig 20262 bp, 31 predicted proteins | sample McNCre217_Aug_MG_3_FD_178020 | JGI IMG/M metagenome (GOLD analysis project Ga0228703, IMG submission 178020) | Freshwater microbial communities from McNutts Creek, Athens, Georgia, United States - 29-17_Aug_MG | ecosystem: Environmental > Aquatic > Freshwater > Creek | place: USA: Georgia... | reverse complement strand
GCCCTGTCCGATGGCGAGCCGTGGGTTATCTGGTGCGATACCGACTATGAGGCTGACGCCATAATTACTGCACTGGGCGATGCACCTGATGTGGTTGAAGTGCGCGGCAGCATGAAGCCGGAAACCAAAGAAGCAAACCTTGAAGCGTTTGCAGTCGGCAACGCTCGCGTAATGGTCACGAAACCGTCAGTAGCCGGGTTCGGCCTGAACTGGCAGCACTGCGCCAGGACTGTGTTTGTTGGCCGCTCGTTTAGTTACGAAAGCTGGTATCAGGCCGTTCGACGGTTCTGGAGATTCGGCCAAAAGCGGGAAGTACAAGTCCATCTGGTCGTGGCGGAAGGCGAGGACTCAATCGCTCGCGTCATTGACCGAAAAGCTAACGATCACGACAGCATGAAGGTCGCCATGCGTGCGGCCATGAAGCGCAACAGCGGCAGGAACTCTGCACGCCGTGTTGCGTATTCCCCCACCCACAAAGGAAGCCTTCCGTCATGGATTGCCTGAATCAAAAGACTGGCGATACTTGGGTTGCATATCACGGCGACTGCGTAAGCGTCACCAGCCAGCTGCCCGATAATTGCATCGACTTTAGCGTTTATTCCCCACCCTTCAGCTCGCTGTTTGTTTACAGCGATTCTGCCGCCGACATGGGAAATAGCTCCAGCGACGGCGAGTTTGCCGAGCATTACGCCTATCTGGTCCGGGAGAAGTTTCGCATTACCAAGCCTGGCCGGCTGACTGCGGTGCATTGCAGCGACCTTCCCATGACGAAATGGAAGGACGGCGCGGTTGGGATCAAGGACTTCTCCGGCGACATCATCCGCATCCATCAGGAAGCCGGCTGGATCATGCACAGCCGCCGAACGATCTGGAAATGCCCAGTTGTGGAGATGACCCGCACGAAGCATGTCGGCCTGTTGTACAAGCAGCTTCGAAATGACAGCGCCAAGTCTCGGGGCGGAATGCCTGACTACCTGATTACGTTCGTAAAGCCCGGAGAGAATGCCGAGCCGATCACACACGACGCATCAGAGTTCCCGGTGGAGCAGTGGCAGCAATGGGCCAGCCCTGTCTGGATGGACATCAAGCAGACGAATGTCCTGAATGTGAAGGTCGCAAGAAGCGAAAAGGATGAGAAGCATCTCTGCCCGTTGCAACTAGACCTTATCGAGCGTGCGCTCGTGATGTGGTCAAACCCCGGCGATACGGTTTTATCGCCCTTTATGGGAATTGGAAGCGAGGGGTATCAGTCTCTCAAAGCCGGAAGGAAGTTTATCGGCGTTGAGCTGAAGGAGGCTTATTGGAAACAGGCCTGCGAAAACCTGAAGGGGGCAGCGGGTCAGTCCGATCTGTTCGCAGCATGAGCCATCAACGCTACAGCTACCTCGGCCTGATCATCGCCATCGCAATCCTGATTGCGACTGTAGCCATGATCGTGGACGCGTTCGATATGCCGGATGAACTGGTCCCGCATCCCTCGCTGGAGGAAGTCGCGCTGCAGATGCAGTGCGACGCCCGGCACGGAACGCTCGCGGTGGCGCATGGCGAGCGCATGTGGGTCGAGTGCTGGCAGGGGCGGAAGAAGATCTGGGGGGTGAAGCTGTGACCATCAAGATCAAAGCGCCGAGGGCGTGGTCCCGTAAAGGCTACATCGGCGCGTTCTTCAAGAAACAAGATTCCACTGAGAGCGCCGTCCGCATCGTCCGCGAGTCCGATTACCGCCGACTGCTGAAGCTGGTGCGAGCGGTGGAGTTCTACGAGGAAACGGGTGGCGGTGAGGACGCGATTGACGCACTCGACGCGCTCAAGGGGGCTAAATGATCGAAGCCATCAAGTTCTGGCTGGCAAAGGAAGTTGTCGAGGCTGGTCTTTTTGTGGCCTTTGCCGTTCTTTTTGGCCTTGGAATCTACGTTTTGAATCTGTTGCGCGAGAGGAAGCCATGACCGACCACACCGACCTGATTAGCCGTCTTTTATCCGACGAGCCGCCCACGAACCTTGAACTTGAAGCAGCCGACGCCCTCGCTGCGCTGGTGAAGGAGCGTGAGCACCACGAACGCATTGTTGCGTCGTGGATCAGGGAAGAAGCGTTGTGGATCGAAGAATTCAAAGAATTCAACGCCGCACTGGCGCGAGTCAAGCGGCTGGAGGATGCGCTGCGGGGCCTGCTTGTTGATACGCAGCACCTGAACCACGAATGTTGCGAGGAGGATTGCCCGGTTGCCTATGCCAGAGCCGCCCTCGCAGAAGGAGACAAGCCGTGAGCATGAAACAAGACATGAAGGTCTACTACGAGACGTTCCCTGACGCGCTGTATCGCTGCGATTTCTGCACGCGGACGTTTCGCACGATTAAGGGCCTGCGCACTCACGCTGTAAGGATGCACGCGGTCGAAATGGATGCGGCTAGAGAAGCCTATCAGGTTTTCGCAGCCGCCCACGGCTTTCCCGAAGATTGTTGGAACGTCGTAGCAACCGATTACAAAGAGGAATAGTCACCATGAATGATCATATCGACGAACTGGTAAACCGCTTTCTTGCGTGGAAGCTCCCGCAGACTGTGTGCGCCGACCTGTGCGCGACAGACAACAAGTACCCACACTCGCGTAGCGGCACGAACCTGCTGACGGCCATCGAAGCGCGGCAGATGCTGGAGTACGTTCTTGGACGCTCGTTTGTTGGAACCGCATGGCTGATCGAAACAAACGATCAGGTTGGTCCGACTCTGTACTACTGCGGGGAAGGAGACTGGTGCAGCAATCCTAATCACGCGATGAAATGGCCGAGCAAAGCAGCCGCCGAAACGTCTGAAGCATGGACGCAGTTGCAGTACCCCGGAAACATGCGCATTGCCGAACATGAGTGGGCACCATGAGACGACGCTGTATTAACTTCCCTTGCAAACTTCCTTGGGGCCATCCCGGCATGTGTGTATCCACGAACACTGAAGGCCCGGCAGGCACGTACGGATGTGCGTGCGTCAGCGAGGATGCGCGGATGTGCTACATCGTGAGGCACGATATAGACCCAGCCGATGACAACCTAGACGACGATGCGTGTGGCTGCATGTGTCACGTATGGCGGAGGGAAGAAGAATGATTAAACGGTACGTACAGACGCGCAACCGCGACCACGAACTTGTACTCACAGAGGACAAGGGGCAGAACTTCCTTGAGTGGCCGCGATACGTCCTTGCGTCAGACTACGACGCTCTCGCCGCCGAGGTCACGAAGCTGCGCGCCGATGCGGAGCGGTATCGGTGGCTGACTGGTGATGACCACGACACCGCAGGTCGAGATGCGCTGTTCACGATCACAGCGCGACTTCCATTCGCGGGAAAGGGTCACGTTGACGCCGCCATCGACGCCGCGCGGGGTGCGACATGAGCGACCAATACGACGGACCAGCGATGGCCCAGCAGATCCTGCGATTGCAGGCCGAGGTCACGAAGCTGCGCGCCGATGCGGGATGGCAGCCGATTGAGACTGCGCCGAAGATGCGGAAGGTCATAGTCCATTACGTCAATGAACTCGGCAAATCTCGGTGCGTCATGGCCTGCTATTACCTGCCAAATAGTCTTGAGATGCACGACGACTATCAGGACTGTGGCACCTACAATGAGGAAGATGGCGTGGCTTACGCAGATGAGGGGTGGTACGAAGAACACGATTCGGAGAATCCGGTTCTTCCGTTGGGCGGCAACCCAACCCACTGGATGCCGCTCCCGAAGCCGCCAAGCGACGCCGCGCTGGGTGCGACATGAACGAACAGGACGAAATAGAGCACAAGATCAAATCGGTGGACGTTGTACTGTCTATCCTCCGCTCTGAATGCAGTGCTGCGGAATCATTGGACGAAAAGCTGAGTATTATGAAATGCCAGCGACACATCGAGAGCATTCGAGCAAGGCTGCGGCGCGAATTGTTTTCGGTTATGGATGGTGCGCGGGGTGCGACATGACCGACATCACGAAGTGCCAGGGCGGAGACTCCCGGCTTTGCGCTACCTGCTGGCGCAACCTCGCCCCGGCTGGCAAGCGGCAGTCGTGGTTCCGCGAGGTGCCGATCTACGACGGAGGAAAGTGCGAGGAATACTGGAAGGCCGGAGGCGCTGATGTTCCTGTCGGCTGACGAAGTTCGGGTGCTTACCGGACGGACCCGCCCGGCTTTCCAGGTCCGCCAGCTGGAGCACCTCGGAATCCCCTACAAGCGCCGGACGGACGGGACGCTGGTCGTACTGCGCGCCCACCTCGAGCACTTGCGCGAGCCGCCCAGGCGGGAGCCACAATTGAGGTCCGCATGAACAGGCCCCGCAAAAAGGACCGCCACCTGCCGGCCGGGGTCTACCACCGGCACGGGGCCTATTACCTGGTGCGCCGTGGAAAGTGGACCCGGCTGTCAGACAACCTGCGGGACGCTCTGACCGCCTACGCGGCCACGATCGACGCCCCGAAGGGATCGATGCCGGAACTGATCGAAACCGCCCTGGATGCGGTCTGCGGGCGTGTGGCGAAGAGCACCGCCAAGCAGTACCGAGTCGCCGCGACTAAGCTCTCGCGCGCCTTCTACGAGTTCAGCCCCCAGCAGGTGCGGCAGAAACACGTCGCCCAGTTCAAGGCCTCGCTCATCGGAACGCCGAACATGGCGAACCGCTGCCTCTCGCTCCTGCGCCAGGTGTTCGACTACGCCGTCGAGCAGCAGCTCGTGGACGAAAACCCGGCCGTCGGCCTCAAGGGGTTCAGGGAAGCGAAGCGAAAGCGCCTCATCACCCGCGAGGAGTTCGACGCCATCCGCGAACAGGCGGCGCCCAGGCTGCAGGTCATCATGGACTTGTGCCGGCTGACCGGGCAGCGAATCGGCGACGTGCTGGCGATCCGCAGGGCGAATCTGACCGACTCAGGCATCCGGTTCGAGCAGCAGAAGACCGGCAGCAAGCTGACCGTCGCGTGGTCGCCTGAGCTCAAGGACGCGGTGGATCGCGCCAAGAAACTGCACCAGAACATCGTCGCCCTGACGCTCCTCCACAACCGCCGCGGGAAGGCCCCGGATTACCGGTCGGTGAAACTGCAGTGGGACAGCGCCTGCACGGCGGCAGGGGTTAAGGATGCGCACCTGCACGACCTGCGCGCGCTGGCTGCAACCGAGGCGAAACGGCAGGGCCTGAACGCCACCGCGCTGCTCGGTCACTCGGGCGCTGCGCAGACGGTACGATACCTTCGCGACAAGGAAGAGCCGGTCGTGGAAGGCCCGAGTTTTGGACAGTCAATTGACAGCAGCAAAAAACCCTAGCGGAATCAGCGCGCCCGACCACACGCCGATGATGCAGCAGTACCTAGGGGCAATTCGGCAAGCGCGTTGAACGTGCAGGCTTTATCGCCTTCTGTCGTCCAATACGAAGCACCCGACTAGAGGCACTTGAAGTGCCTTGTTTCCCGCTGCACCGGTTTGAGTATTGGACAGCCTTTCTGTCTCGAAAGGCCCATTCCAGGAATAGATCGGAGAGGCTCATTTACTGAGCCTGCCGGCAGCGCGCCGGCCCGGCCATCCGCCTATCTGGCGGGTTCGTCCTGAATTGCACGCTCCCACCCCTGCAGGGCGCGCAGCTGCGCCGTCAGCGCGTCGCACCGGGCCGCTAGGGCGTCGAGGTCTGGCCCGATGTCACGGCCTCCCTGAGTGCCTTGGAGGCCCACCCCGGCGGTGGCGGGGGGATCATCAGCTCTGCTGGCGGCGTCGCCCGTGGGAGCCGCTGGGGCTGCACTGCACAGGCGCACAGGGCCAACGGCAGGGCGAGCGCGGAGAGTTTCCAGTTCATCGTGGTAGTTCCTGCCGGCCGTGGCCGCTTGTTCGATTTCGAGGGATCTGGCCGCCCTTTCGTCCTGCAGCTGCTGGCGCAGGCCCTCCAGCTGGCGGGCATCGTCCCGCCAGGACAGGACGACCCAGCCGATAGCCAGCACGAGGGCGACAGCGACGGCGGCGATGCCGGCGCGGATGTAGTCGAGGCTCATACCCCGCTGCCCTCGCCTGACTGGTCGGCGCGGCGCTGCTCTGCGGCCGCATAGGCGGTCGCAGGGGGCGTGCAGCTTCCGACCGCACTGTAGACCTCCATCCACGGCCAGAATCGCCGGATGACCCGGAGGCTGGCCCAGTAGGCGACGGGCTGGGTGACAGCCGCGACGACCTCGAGCGGCGTCGTGACGGAGCCGGACAGGACATGCGCGAAGCCGAAAGCCGCCAGTACGGCGACGGTGCGAACGGTCCAGTCGAAGGCGGCGCCGTCCTGAACCGCACGCGAAATGGGGTATTTCAGGAACTGGGCGATCGCACCCCCGCCGATCCACGCCAAAAGGATCGTGATTACCGGGCCCATGGCCTTGAGGGCGGCATCACCGGCGCCGGCCCACTTCAGGATGTCTTCAAGCACGGCATACCTCCTGCGTTCCTCGATAAGGTTGGATGGTCAGCACGTCGGCCTGCGTCGTGCGCAGGGCCTCGCGCAGCGCCAGCAGCGCGTCGGCGGACTGCAGCACCATGGGATAGCCGCCTATGACGGTATGGCGCAGGCCGACGGCGATGCAGCCGACGACATCCGTGACGCAGTTGCCGGCGTGAATCAGAATCGAATGCCGGCCCCAGTCCTGCCCCGGCGGCAGCTGGTCGCGGTAGACCCCGAGCAGCGGGCTCGACAGCCGGAAAACTTCTGTGAACCGCGTTCCGGTGAAATTCTCGACGGCGTAACTGCCGTCGGGGATACAGGACTGCTTCGGCACGCCGCCGATGCCTGCCGGGTTCGGGAGCCACGGCCGTTCGATGGTCGCGAGCTTCAAGCCATCGTGCTCGAGCCACCCGAGAGTGCAGTCCGGCCCGTAGTGCCACCGCGTCAGGATCATCGGCGCTGCTCGATGTGCTGCGCGATGCGGTTCAGCTGAGCGAGGATGTCGCTGTACTGCTGCTTGATGACCGCGATATCGACGTCCTGCCGAGCGTTCGCGTCGCGGAAGTTCGTGTGCATCTGCAGCTCCTGCGACTGACTCGCCTCGAGCATGTCCACGCGCTGACTCAACCGGCCGCCCCACCAGATCCACGCGCCGACCTGGAACAGCAGGCCGAGCACGGAAATCAGGACCGCTGCGCGCTCCCACGAAAGAAGCGTTTCCCTCGCCATGTCGCCCCCGCTGCTCGTGGGATGGTCTGTCTGCGTGGGTCGGTGTGATGCCATTTCCGGTCCTTCAGGGCTTTGGGTGGGTGAATCCGAGGATGCGCAGGGCCTCATGCGCCCGGCGCGCGTCGCCGCCGATCGCCTTTTCGCAGTGATCTGTCGCGACGAAATTCAGGCATCGGCCTAGGCCGCGCTTCACGCGCTCGAAAGCGCCGGGCCTGCTGTAGCGGAGCGCGAGGCCGCAGTAGCTGCTGATGGTGATCGCGGCATCGCGAAACAGCAGGGACGCCACGAAAACGTCGAGCGCGTAGAGGATCTTGAAGGCGTAGGTGTGCGGATTCATGGGTCACCACGCAACGGCTTCGACTTCGGCGATGGTGGTGGCCGCGTCGATCTGCGCCTTTAGGATGGCTGCTGCCCGGTGCGCCGCGAGAACATGATCCGCCAGCGCGTGACCCACGCTTACCATGTCCGGCCCCGACAGCTGGCGCACGGTGTTATCCGCAAGCGTCCATTCGATTTGAAACGGCTGTCCAGAGAGAAGCGCGAGGTTCGCCAGCTGGAAAGCGCCCTGCAGCCTCGCCTGCGACTTCGCATCGGCGTCGAACGTCGAGCCGTCCCATGTGAAGAAGGAGAACTCGCGCGCCCCCCGCATCTCGTTCACAGTCTCGCGGGCTCGGCTCTTCGACGCCGCCAGCAGGGCCGATTCCGTCGGCTCTTTGGGAACCGGCACGCACTGGCCATCAACCAGCGCCGTCGTCCAGTTGCGGATGTGCCCGGAAACCTCGATCCACTGCTGACCCTCATCCGCTGGCGGAAGCTGGTCCGGAGACACTGCCGACAATCCGCCAAGCTCCACGCCGTCAGGTCCACAGAGGATGAACATTCGCATGGGAGCCTACTTGCTGAATCCGAGGTAAACGTCGTACCCGCACGACTGGATGTCGAACCCAGACGAGGTGACGGCAGTGCCGCTGCCGTTGCGGATTGAAAGGCGGAAAATCACGTTGCTGCCGACCGGCAGGAATCCGACATTCACGGAAACGGAGGAGGCAGCGAAATAGGTCGTCGCACCGGCCACGTAGTTGAAGAACGCGCTGGCGCCGGAGTCGATCCAGTTGGTTCCGCCGTCCGTCGAATACTGCAGCTTGACGTAGGCGCTGCCGCTTCCGCCGGACGGCGTGGAATCGTTGCGACTGCGGATCGACACGTCGAACTTGACGTATTGAATGTACCGGCTGTTCGCGCCGGTCGATGCGGACGTGGCGCGTGTGAAGATCGTGTCTGTGCCGGCTGGTTCATTGATCAGCGATGACTGCGATGCGCTGATGATGGTGTTGAGCGCGCCGCTTACGATCGCAGCGAGATCCACGCCCTGGTCAGTAAGGAATTTATTAGCCGTGATCGTGTTGGCCTGGATCTTGACGGCTGTCACCGAGTCTGACGCAAGCAGGGCGACAGTGATCTGCCCCGCCCCGATGGAGTTCGTCAGGATCGAGTTCGCCTGAATGTCCGCGCCGTCAACTGCCTTGGTCCATGCCGCGCCATCGTACCTGTACAGCTTGTTGTCGGTCGTCAGGTATACAAGGCGTCCTTCGAAAAGGTTCGTGCTTGGTAATGCACTGACGATTTCATAGCCGACCTTCACGACGGAAATTGCGAACACCAGCGTCATGGTAACGCCGCCGTAGGTCGCGTTGATCCGAAGCTCGGCATTGTCTGCCGTCACGTTGGTGACGCTGTAGACGCCGGAGGCGTTTACCGTGCCGGTGCAGGCGGTCTGTGCAGCCACGGCGAATGTCGAGGAAGCGGTCACGTCTGCGCCGCCCGAGAACACCTTCACGCTACCAGTGGCCGCCGAGTAGGACTGAATGCTGCCGTTCGTGTAGCTGAACAGCGTCACGGAAGGAACGGTCAGGTATGCGGTCGGGGCGGATGCGCCAGACGCGCCGGCCCGCCCCTTCGACAGCGCGAACGTTGTCTGGATCGTGACCGAATTGTAGGTTGCGCTGAAAACGGCAGTCGCGTTGTCCGTGGACATCGCAGATACGGAGTAGACCCCAGTGCTGGCGTCAATCGTGGCCGTGCAGCCCGTGCTCGAGACAAGGGCGTATACCACGCCGCTACCGATCGTGACATCGACCCCGCTGCTGTAAGTCTTGTACGTGCCGGTGGCCGCAGCGTAGCTCGCGACCACGCCCGCGCTGTCGGCCGCCAGCGTGATCGCCGGAAGCGTCAGGTATCCATAGAAGATCGATCCGGCGCTGCCGCCAGATCCGGCCGACGAGGGATAAGTGTCGGACGCAGTGCCATCCGGCATGCGAACCAGAACCCAATAGTAACGGGTGACGTTGTCCGTCTTCGGCAGGGTGCACGTCGTGGTCGTACCTGACCAGACCTTCGTGGCCGACGAGAAGGGCGTGGAGGCGGTGTACTCCCAGACCTCGTACTGGGCGGAGTACGGCATGTTCGCCGGCGCCACCCATGTCAGGTAAATGGCATTAGTCGTGGGCGTTACCACCAGCCCAGACGGCGGGTCCGGGCGGAAAGACACCGGCGTCGGGTTGGAGATGTTCAGCGGGGTCGTGTAGTCGGTCAGAACCGGATCATTCCAATCCGCTGCATTTTCTTCACGCAGCACAAGCTCCACGAAGCCCGCAGGATTGAATTTCCACCCCTCACACCGCACAAGCTGCGAAGACCAGCCCAGTTCAGTGATGCTGCAGACTCCGGTTTCGCCTGGACGCACCTTGAACAGCGACATATCGCAGGAGACGCTAACCAGCATCCCGTTGCGGCTCTTGCGCGTGAGCAGGATCGCCATGCGCTGCGCTTCATGGACGTCTGTGCAGGCATCAAGTCTGACGTCCTTGAAGACGGTTTCGCCATCCGCAGACGCGAATGTCGCGCTCGCAGTCGCCGGGAACTCGCTGGCCTGCCAGTTGTTGCTCGGGTCGATGAACGACCCACGGATTCCGTTGTACCGGTCTTTGTATGGGTATGCGGTAGATACCTCGATGCCGTTTCCGATGACGTTGGCGTCGCCGATCGAGAACGTTGCGGATTCCCACGCACCAGCCTTGATGCGCCACTTCCCGCCAGAATACAGGCAGGAGCCAAGCATCGCGCCGACGAGAACTGAAATGTTGTCTTCGTACGCGGACGCAGCGTACAGCGCGACATTCGACGTGTACCGCTTCTGCGTGAGGCTTCCACCGAAACCATTCGGAACCGTTACCAATTCGTCGCAGATGTTTGCGGCAGTAATGACGAGCGCCCAATCAACCCGCGCGGAATCCTCGCCGACTCCCAGTGATCCATCGATGATATAGTCTGCGAGGCACAGCGCCGGGTTGTTGCTGAACGTCCATGTCGTAGGGTCCGCGACACGCTGAGAGCCAACCCCGCCATTGGTCGAGTCAAGGCGCGGGTCGTAGACCTTCTTGCCTTCGACCATCGCAGTGACGTCGGGCTTCCCGGCCTTGTAAACCGTCGCGTCTAACAGGAACCGAGTCGCGATGTAGGCAACGCCGCGCCCCATGTGACTCGTCGTCCATATCGCGAGTTCGTTGTCGAGGATGTAATCCGCCGTTTGGGTGGATGTGCCGAGGTAACGACGGATGTTTGCCTTCGAAGCAAAGGTTCCAGTCGAAACAAGGCCGTCCGAGAAAGACCCAGTAACTGCGCCGATGGACGCAGACGGGATCAGTTCCTGATTGAAATAGACATCGGTGATTGCGTTGACTTCATGGCCGGCAATGACCGAGACCTGGTGCAGGTTCCCATTGTCGATTCCAGACGTGACGGGGGGGATGGCGTTCATCCCAGCGGCCTTGATCTTGCCGTAGATGATTCTTCGCGGTTCGACCGTCCCGCTGTATTCGACCGATGCAGATGGCCGCTGGACTGTCGCACCACCGGCCCCGCCAGCAAGCTGCGCAGTGATGCCGGAAACGAAAGCGCCAAGGGCAAGCGCGTTTACGGTCGAAACGAATCCCGCCGTCAGCAGACCCGGGGCAACAACTGCGGCAAATGGAATCGCTAGCGTGATGGCCGCCGCGATAACCAATCCCTTGACGACCTTGCTCATACCGGCCAGACCTTGATTACTTCGGACATCGGAAGCTGGCGCAGGCCGTTCGGACCCATGCCGGCGATCACGCCACCGAGACAGACACCGATGGCAAAGTCCTCGCCACCGTCGATCAACACTGCATCGCCCCGCATCGGGCTGCCTTGCACAGCGGTCCCGAGGTAGTGCGACACGGCAGACTCGAGGGAGCCGTGCTCGGCAATAAACGCGAGCGCGGAGGCGTGATCGGAGTAGCGGGAAAGGATCTGCGCCTCTAGGTCCGAGTCCGTCATGGCGTCGATGACTCGGGCGACAAAGAGGCAGCAGTCGTTGACGCCCCACGCGAAATCACAGTCCTGATGCGCCATCGATGTCTCGAACATCAGCGCCGCCCAATCGTGACGCCTTACCATCGATAGCCACCATTCCAGTTCTGCCAGTTGCTGGTAGGCGACTGACTTCCGCCGCCGTCGTTTGCGACGCCCTCCGTCCCCCAAGTGCCCTTGAAGCCGGGGATTTTCCCGATGAGGTTGAAGAAGTTGTCACCCGGATGCGCGATCTGCTGGTCCGCGTCGGTGTATCGGGCGATCCGTGGCTCGCGGCGCAGTCGATGCTCACAATTGAGCTTTATGGAGCCAGTCTCAGGACCGAGGCTTACCGTCATCACGTCCATGCGCCCTTCCCAGAGGGTTTCGGGCGTGTCGATGAGCGCGTTTGTCTGCGCGTTAATCATCCCGAGATATATCGTGGCGGATCGGCCTTGATATGCCTCAGTCACGGCAGTTGCGACGAGCGCCGGATCTACGCCAGAGAGTGAGATGGTGACTGGCTTTGCGATCACTGAAATCGACTCTTCGGCAATCTCAATGCCGCCGAAGCTGCCGACCCCGAGATAGTCGAACCCGCCGAAATTGATCGTGCCGAGGCCGTCGTGGGCGCGGACGTGCCCCGAGATGAAATCGAGGTCGCAGGCGATGAAGAGGCGGATGGCGGAATTAGCCGCTTCCGACTGGTTCGCGGTTGATGCAAAGCGCGTCATGGGACTCCAGAAACAAGAAAGCCCGCACGAGGCGGGCTTCTGGGTCGTTTTGAAATTGGGTTAGGTCACGTCTTCCATGAAATCCACCGTGAACCCCGGTGAACCTTCCGGGCACCGTCTCCCAAGACAGCTCATTGCCGGCAAGCATGAATTTCGCCGTCGGGCGCCAGATGGCGATCGGTGCGCCAGCCGCAGGCGAGCTTCTGAGCGCCGGCTCGAAGACGAGGTACCCGTTTCCGCTGCCGTTCGAATTGAGATCAGCGGTCACGCGCTTGATCTCCCAGGTGGACGTGTAGACGGCCACCATGTCCCCCGCGACCAGCAGGCCGGTCGTGCTGGCAGGCAGGCCAGATACCCACAGGCCGCTTCCCGTCTGGGACGCGCCATTGACGGTGGCGCAGCGAGAAACCGACGGCGTGTCGACGATCTGGAAATTGTCCGCCGACCGGCCTGAGGCGTAGTCGCGCACGGAGGCATAGGCCGACGCACCGGATGCGGTCGCCACGGTGTACCGATACCCGTTCGCGGTATAGGCGGGGGTGTTCGAAAGCTCGGCGCCGCCTGCAGTGGTCCCGAGCTGCAGTGCGTAGTTCATCGACCCATAGCCGGCCAGCAGGCCAGCACGGAAAAGGTACTTCGCGCCCGAAGTCGTCGAGACCTGCGAATAGGCGTACCGATCTGCCACCGTTCCGGAGCGCGAAAGCCTCAGCCGGCCAGAGTCCGCATAAAGCGACAGCTCCGCGGCGCTGCTTGACCAGCCAGAGGTGTTCGGGAACGAAGAATTCGACAACGCCTCGCCCGTCGGGAACGAACCCCGGATCGAGGTCGAGAAATCAGGGATCCAGATCCGGTGCGACCGGCCGTTCAATGCCGAAAGCACCCCCATGAGCCGATGGCGCTGCGAACCGGTGAGGTTCGAGACGGTGATCGAACAACCCACGCGCGTGCCAGGGCGTGAAACGGTCCGCGTCGCCCCCGTGAGCGGCGAGGTGAAGGCCCCGGACGCATCAATGACCCGCCACGTCTGCGACGAGGGAATGATGTCCTGCGGCCAGTAGAACTCGGACATCATATCCTCCTGAACGCGCCGCGCGACAGGTCATCGCGGATCGCGCCGCGCGCCAGTTCCACTGCGCGTCTGGTATTGGCCTCGAGGATTGCCGGCAGCGACTGGATCAGGTCGACCGTCGCGCCTCGCGCATCGATGTTGTAGACCGGCGAGATGGACACGCTTCCGCCAAGGCCACCATTCGGGATGATCGTCCCGGCCGATCGCGGGACGAAGAGTTCCGGCCCACGCTCGCCGACCAGCGATGCCTTGCCCACCGGCGGGGATCCACCATCGGCGAAGCCCAGCCCGCTGAAGAAGCCGCCGATGGCAGCACCGAGACCGTTCCCCTTGCCACTCTCGCCAGCACCGAAGATCGACTTGAGGATGCTGGCTGCAGCGACATCCGCGACCATCCGCTGGATGGTCTGCAGGAACCCGGTCAGCATGCCCTTGAGGCCGTTCTTGAAGGGATCAAAGAGGAAGTCCGCGAACGCCGACTGCATGTTGCGCGCGGCCTGTTCCGCGAAGAGCGAAATGCCCTCCTGGGCCTGCTTCTGGTGCTGATAGAAGGCGTCCCAGTCTGAATACATCGCCTGAAGGCCGGCCTGCGTGTTGGCCCTGCGGACGGCAAGGTTCGCATTGTCCAGCTCGATGGCGTTGCGGCTCAGATTCTCCTGGCCCTTGAAGTACTCGTCCCAGTCCTTGTACATCGCGGACAGGGACTGCTGGTTCTGACGCTTGCGGTGGGCGGAGGATGCGTTGGCGTACTCGACATCCGCCCTAAGTTGCGCATCGCGTATCCGCTGCTTTTCGTCCGCCGCCTTCTTGGCCGCTGCAGCGTCCTCGCCGTATCCAGGCGCCGCGCTACTTCCCGGCGCCATGGTCTTGGCGAACGCAGACGAGGCGGATGCGAACATCGACTTCTGCTGCTCAGCCTCGAGCCGCGCGATCTTGGCCCGCAGTGCAGATTTCGCCAGCTCGTCGTAGCCGTTCTGCAGGCTCTCAAGCTGTGCACGCGCGAGCGCCAGGTCGTCTTTGCTCGTTATCTTGTCCAGCACGAGCGTGATCGCCGGGGCGACGGTGGCGACCATCTGCGTCGATAGCGCCTCCCACGAGGCCTTCATGCGCTTGATCGCATCGTCGGCTTCCGCCAGTTTCGCGATCTGGTCGTTCGACAGGGCGATGCCGAGCCGCTGTGCTTCCTCGCGCGCCTTGCGGATTCCGTCAGCGCCCTGCGAGAACAGCGGCAGCAGGTCTGCGCCGGCCTTGCCGAAGAGAGCCACCGCAGCCCGGGCCTTGTCTGCCGGATCCGTCATCGCATTGATGCGGTCCGCCAGAAGCTCAAACTGCTGATCTGGGGAGAGTGCTTTCAGCTGGGCGACGGAAAGGCCCAGCGCAGCAAGGTCATTCGCAGCGGCCTGCGAACCGGAGCCCGCCTCGGACAGGTTCTTCTGCATGAACTTCAGGCCCGTGGACAGGCTCTGCAAGTCCACGTCGGCCATTTTGGCGACGTAGGCCAGCTCCGACATCGTCCTGCCGCTCACGCCGGCTTTGATAGCCGCCTTGTTGAGGTTGTCGCCAACCTCAATTGCGCTGGCAGCCAGCGCCGATATGCCCGCTCCTGCTCCAATCCCGGACAGCGCGCCGAAAACTGACGTAATCCGGCCCACAGCGCCTTCCGCGATGCGAACGGCCCGCCCCATGTCGGACTGCAGGCTAGCCGTGTTCGCGGCCAGTTCAATGACGAGTGATCCGAGACTAGGCACACATGCTCCTGAAGACGTTCTTTACCTGGTCGTCCACCGACACGCCCTTCCTAAAGTCCTCATCGGACAGCGAAAGGAATTCGGACCATTCGAGGAGTTCACGCGCAGACATCCGCCGCTCGAGGTCGGCGACCAACATCCCCAACTCTCGGGCGACCGTGAACAGCAGGCGCCGCCCGGGTTGGGCTATCAGTTTCCCCGGACGGCCTCACGCTCAGAGTCGGTCCAGCGGTTGAGGTCCTGCGCGGCAGAGACGATTTTGGTGATCGCCTGCGGGCTGAGGGCCATCATTCGGACGGCCTCTTCAACCGTAAGAAGCGGCCCGCCGTCGTCGTCGGCGACATAGGCCGCCAGCTGCTGGACCATGACCGCCTGCAGGTCATTCGACTCGTGGAGCTTGCGCAGGGCCTGCTCAAGCGCCAACTGCTCGCCGGCCGACAGCGTCCGAACCCTGACCGTGCCGACGCCGATGTCCACCTCGGCGAACTCGCGGGGGCAACCCGCGAGCAGTGCTTCTTTCGAAAGGCGCATCAGGCGAACCACGACGGTGCGCCAGTGATGCGCAGCGTGACCTTGCCCTTCACCGCGTCATCGGCGGTGGCCGACACAGTAAATGCCTTCACGTAGGCCAAGAACGCCATCACCTGACCCGCAGAGTCAGTGATCGTGAAGACCTTCGGCGCCCCGGACTCCTTCGCCGTGCGAAGAGCGGCCTGACCGGTGTCGGTGTTCTTGAGGAACACATCGAAGCTGACCGTGCCGAAGTCCTGTAGGCCGAGCAGATACTCCTTGCCGATGCTCGACAGGTTGGTGACGTCAAATTCGTTGGCCTGACCGTCGAAACCGTCGATGCCAGAGACTTCGGCAACGGCCGTCGAAGTGATCTTGTAGGAGTCGCCGCCAGAGGTATAGGCCGCATACACCGACGTGTCCGTCGTGTTCACGCCCTTGAGGTTGAACGTACCAGCCGCCACCGTGTCAGCGACGAAGGCGCGCTTGTTGACGCCCGTCATGCCGCCGACATTGTCGATGTAGATGATGTCGCCGTTCGCGTAGCCGTTCGAGGCAGCCGACACAACGCCCGGGTTTGCGTTCGTCAGACCGCTGATAACCTTCGTCGCTGCGCGGGCCGTCTCAATCCGCAATACGGTGCCCTGACTCTTGATAGCCATGTTTCGAACTCCTGAAATGAAAAAACCCGCGCAAGGCGGGTCGGGTAGAAGCCGTTAAGTCCTGGTCAGGACCAGACGGAGAAATCGAGCGTCAGTCGATACACGCCAGGGTCTGTCTCTGGGTCGTAGGCGTCGAACTCGCCCACACATGGATGCCCCGCGGTCTGCAATGCAGCCCGGCAGGTGGCGGACAGGGCCCTTGCTCCTGCGTAGGAATCCGCCCAGCAATCCACTTGCACGCGCGTCTGGTCGAGGCCGGTGTGCGGAATGCTGCCGAGCGAGTTGGTCGGCGTCGTCGAAGTCCGCTGCAGCGTGACGGCGGGCAGCGTGATGTTCTGCGACTTGATGAGGGGTGAAATTCGGGCAGACGTGCCAGTGCCTACAATGGCGGTCACGGAGGCATCGGCCTTCAGGACCGCGAGCACGGTTTCAATGCTCATGCGCCGAACACCTTTCGATTGATCCTGCGGCGCAGGCTTTTGCCGTACTTCGCGGACACTTTCTCGATCTCACTGACCATCGTGGCCTTGAAGACATCAATTGCCCTCATCTTTTGAGACTCGAAAGCGGGTCGCAGGAAGGGCTGCGCCAGGGTTGCCTTCACGGTTTTGCCGAAGAACCCGCGCTCCGGCGTACCTAACGAACCCTTCTTCGCCGTGGACGCGCCACGCCCGAACTCGATCCACTTCCAGTAGTAGGCATCCCGCTTCCCCTGGCGCTTCCCGGCGCGCACGGTGATGAGCCGAATGGCCTTCTGGCGGGTGCTTTCCCGTGCCTTCAGCGAGTAAATCGCCCGGCGAAGGATCCCGGTCTTGACCGGGGCGTTCTTGCGAGCCTCCGTCACAATCGGCTTCGCCGCCTGCGCGAGCGCGCCCTGCATGGCTTTGCCCTGGATATGCTCCGGCAGCTTTCGCTCGAGCAGATCCTTCAGCTCCGTCAGGCCCTCGACCCGGGCCTGAATCACGGGCGCACCGCCGTGGCCTGAATTTCAAGCCCGACGCGCCGGCCGATTTCGGCAATGCCGATGATGTTGTAGGTCACGCCCTCGCAGACCAGCCGATCCGTGTACACCACATCCGAGAGGTAGCGGATCTGCCAGATCGTCGTCGTTTCAGCATTGATCTGCTGCGCCGCGAAAAACTCCCGGCCACGGATGTCCCGCTTAGACGCCCATACCGTCGCATAGGTCACATAAGTAACGGCCTCTTCGCCAGTCGTGTCGTCACGGGTCAGCAGCCTACGGCGAAGTTCTGCCCGCCTGTCGAGTGCGCCGGCTCGCATTAGAAGTACGCCCGGTACGGGTTAAGCAGCGCCTCTACCGCGAACGGGAGTTCGGAGACACTGACGCCGACCATTGCCGCTTCACGATTTGCGTAGAAGTGGCCGACCAGCAGCAGGATCGCCATGCGAATCGCGTCAGGCACGGATGTCGAATTGGCCCCGTACCCAGCCACATATCGCACCGTGACGGCATCCGACTGGCAGCGCGTAGAGGGCCAGGACGCCCCGTAGGCTGGGACAATCTTCCCGCCCACCATTCCAGTGACTACCTGATAAAGCCCCGCAGAAAGAGTCTGCGTGGCTCCTGCGGTATCGACGTAGGTGACAAACGTGACAGAGGCCAGCGGAGGGCGCGGAAGTTCAATTTCGCACGGCAATCCGTCGTCAATCGTAACTTCGAGGGTGCGCGTAATGAGAGAGCGCCCCAGATAGTCCTCGACGTGCTGCCGAGCAGCGAGCATGTACCCAACGATCAGCGCGTCATCATCCGACGAGGTGACCCGAAGATGCGCCCTCGCCTCTTCCAGCGTGATCGGCTCGAAGGTCGGCTGCGTGATGATCGTAAGGCTAGCCATTACTTGCCCTTATGAAGTTTTGCCGCCTTGCCCAGCGCCTTTTCGGCGTGGTCAACGGCAGCGGGAGAGGTGTCGAGGACATCGGCCAGCGTCTTCGCCAGCGCCGCCTCGATCTGAACAACGTCGTCGCATTCGTAGCGGACGCCTTCGATATAGGTGCCGGTCAAAACTCGGCCTTTCTTCAGTGCCATGTGATCCTCTGGGAGGGGCCGGTGTTACCCGGCCCCCTTCCCTTGCGCTTAGGTCGCGCTGTTGGCGTAAGCCTTAACCGCCGTCGTATCGACGAGGTTGCCGCCCGAACGCATCCACGCGAGGAAGGCCACCTGGCCCAGCTTCGCGTAGGCGCTGTCCTCGAAGCGGAACATCGTCACGTCCATGGCATCGCGGACCTTGTAGTAGCTGAAGTCACCAAAGAGGACCGACTTCGCGCTAGCCGCCATCGCCGCAATGTCATCATTGATGACGACGCGGTATCCCAGGATCGTGTCCGGCATCGGCTTTCCGAGGCCATCCCAACCCGGAATGAAGATCGGGCGCTGCTGGCTGTCCTTCAGCTTCCGAATCTTGGCGAGGTTCGCGTCCGAGGTCATAAACGCGCAGTTCGAGCCCTGACGGTACGAGTAGTTAACCGAGGCGATCAGGTCGATGAGGTCATCGAAGATGATCGAGGTGGTCTGCCCCGTCGTGCCGGTCTTGCCCGTCGTGGCAGCAGTCGCCACACCATTCGGCTGGCTCGAACCCGTGCCAGTCGTGAAGTGCGAGTTCGTGATGCGACCGAGGCGATCAGCCAGACGGCGGCGCACGAAGGCTTCCACGTCAATGGACGAGTCCTGAAGCAGTTCGAACGGAACCGCAACGATCTTCGACGAATACTTGTAGGCGTTCAGCGCAACCGTCGTAAACGACGGATCGGCGGCCGTGGCCGTCGTGTTCTCCCCGATCAGTTCGCCCGTCTCCGAGGTGCCATCCGAACCCGGATAGCTAAGGGCATTGCCCTTCTCCGTGCGGATCACGTCGGCCACCGAGCGGACGCCGCCGTAATACTTCAGGGCGTCGATCAGTTCCGCCGCGATATCGGACTGGACCGAATAGCCGCCCTGCGAACCCGTGCCGGTGGACATCGTGGCGCGGATTTCCTGCCACTGCTGCGCCGACAGGGCGCGATCACCGCCGCGCAGCCACGACGCGAACAGCGCACGGCTGCCGGACGAAGCCTTGGCAGAGACGGACTCGACCGCCGCGTCCTCGAACTTGGCTTCGGCTTCCGCCTTGGCCTGACGCTCATGGTTGCCGATCTGGCTGTCGAGGGAGCCGATGGAGTCCATCAGGCCGTCATACTTGGCCTGATGTTCCTTCGACCACATCGTGCCGGGGTTGTTGTCGAGGAGCGCACGGGCCTCCTTCGTCAGGGAGGCCCGATGCTCCCGCAGTTCGTAAATCTTCGACATGCTTTCAATCTCCGTTGGAAATAAAAAGGCCCGCACAAGGCGGGCCGGTCGTTCTGCTTTGCGGGAGCGCCGCTAGGCGGAAGTGCATTCCATGAGCCGCAGCCTTCGTGCTGCCTCAGCCCACGCAATATCGTTTTCGTCGTTAGCTACCGGCTCTTCGGCCTTCGCCTGCTGCGCCGGGGCTTTCTCATAGCCAGACAAATCCCACGACGCCTGCACGGGGTCAGTGGTCGTGATCGAGTCCACGAAGCCCGCAGCCAGCGCCTCTTCGGCGGTAAACCATGTCTCCGCAGCCATCCACGCCTTAACCTGCTCTTCGGTCGCGCCGGTCTTAGCGACGTAATCAGCGACCAGCGTGGAGTCGATCTTTTCCAGGAGCGCCGCCGTTGACAGGAACTCTTCCGAATTGCCCATGGCGAACGTCCATGCGTTGTGGATCATGAACAGCGACCCCGCTGCCATTTCCACCGTGTCAGCGCCCATAGCGATGAAGGTCGCCGCAGACGCCGCTACGCCTTCAATCGAGGCCACAACCTTTGACGGATGCGCCCTAAGAGCCGCATGGATGGCGCGACCGTCAAAGACGGAGCCACCCGGCGAATTGATCCGCAGGCGAATAACCGGAGCCGTGATTGCGGACAGTTCCTTGGCGAACTTCTCCGCACTGACTCCGGTTCCTGTCCATTCGTCGTATCCGATGAAATC
>Ga0228703_1000836_pt1 | contig 20379 bp, 22 predicted proteins | sample McNCre217_Aug_MG_3_FD_178020 | JGI IMG/M metagenome (GOLD analysis project Ga0228703, IMG submission 178020) | Freshwater microbial communities from McNutts Creek, Athens, Georgia, United States - 29-17_Aug_MG | ecosystem: Environmental > Aquatic > Freshwater > Creek | place: USA: Georgia... | reverse complement strand
TTCCCATTCTTAGTCTAGCATACTCTTGAGAGGATAAGGTTTCTTCGATGCTTTTGAGGCCATTATGTCCTCCACTAGATCCTTTGGGTTTTAAACGTAGGGTTTCAAACGGAAGTGCAATGTCGTCTGTCAGGATTAATAGTCGATCCTTTTCTATTTTTAATTGTTGGCTCCAATAATTGACGGCTTTGCCACTTAAATTCATGTAAGTGCTCGGTTTTAACAAATATATGGTATGCCCCTTTAATTTGTAGGAACTGATAGCGCCTAGACGATCTTGACTGAATTGAATCGATTTTTCTTTGGCTAGATAATCCAAAGCCATAAATCCAATGTTATGGCGAGTGAATAAATATTCAGGTCCGATATTGCCGAGGCCAACAATTAAGAAGTTCATGTGTTATAAATATTTAGGACAAAGTTCGTTCAAATTTTTTAGAACACCTCGAAGGCATTACCTTCGAGAAAATATTTTATGATGAAACGTATTGCATGCATTACCGGAGCAAGTTCGGGAATTGGTTTAGCGACTGCAAAAGCATTAGCTGCTGAAGGTTTTCAACTAATCTTATGTGGTCGACGGAAAGAGCGCTTAGAAGCCCTTCAAGCCGAATTGCCTACTACTTCTTATATATTGACCTTTGATGTTCGTGACCGACAGGCTGTTGAGTCGGCCTTTCAATCCTTGCCTGCTGAATGGCAATCCATTGATGTCTTAGTCAACAATGCGGGTAATGCGCACGGAATGAGTGCGATACAAGATGGGGATGTGGCTGATTGGGATGCGATGATGCATAGCAATGTAGATGGGTTATTGAATGTATCTCGCATGGTAATTCCGGGAATGATTGCAAGAGCCGAGGGTCATATCATTAATTTATCTTCGATTGCGGGCAAACAAGTATATCCGAATGGCAATGTGTATTGTGCCTCCAAAGCGGCTGTTGAGGCGCTTTCTCAAGGAATGCGACAGGACTTGAACGTACACGGAATAAAGGTTTCAAACGTGGCTCCCGGGGCTGTGAATACAGATTTCTCCGCTGTTCGCTTTAAAGGTGATCAGGAGCGTGCCGATGCGGTATATGCGGGCTTTGAACCATTGGTTGCGGAAGATATCGCTGATTTAATTCGCTACGTCGTGATGGCGCCGGCTCATGTGAATATTGCCGACGTGACTATTTTGCCGAAAGCGCAGGCTTCGGCCACACAAATCTTACGTAAAAATTAAATGCTTCGTTGGCGTACCGTTTCGAATATCACAACACCAGCCGCCACAGATACGTTTAATGAACCGACCTGACCACTTTGTGGGATAACCGCTAAATCATCCGATTTACGAATAAGCTCGTCGGAGATACCATCTTCTTCCGATCCCATGATGATGGCAACGGGGCCGCTGTAATCCACGGCATACACAGAACTGCGTCCTTTTTCGGTACAGGCTACGACTTTTAGGCCCGCGTTTTGAAGGTAATCGACGGTTTGCAAAAGGCTATCTTCCCGACAAACCGGAATGAAGTTCAGCGCACCCGATGATGTTTTCATCGCGTCTCCATTGATTTGTGCCGCACCGCGGGCTGGAATGACAATGGCATGCACACCTGCACATTCTGCTGTACGAGCAATCGCACCAAAATTACGTACATCTGTGATTCGATCTAATATCAGAATGAATGGCGTTTGTCCCTTTTCGAAGGTATCAGCAATCACATTTTCCAATTTGGCATAATGGATAGCCGAAACGAAAGCAATGGCACCTTGGTGATTCTTGCGCGTAATGCGATTCAGTTTTTCCAAAGGAACCTTTTGAACTTGGATTCCTTTTTCACGTGCCAAATCCAAGATTTCGGTATTCCCTAATTCCCTCTGTACAAGTAAACGATCGATTTCTTTTCCTGATCGTAGCGTTTCCAATACGGATTGTACCCCGAAAACGAACTCCTTGTTTTCGGTTTTTGGACTTGTAAAATGCCTAAATGGGCGCTTGAAAGGCTGTCTTGATTCGTTTTCTTCTGACACGTTGATTGCTGTAAATTTGACACGAAGGTCGGCATTTTTTTTCAAATCATCTGTCTGAATGTCAAATTAAGCCGTGGTTCGGTGATTTTTTTTGATTTAGGCAATTGGTGAATCCAATGCGATTGAGTTGTTCCTTGCATCAACAACAGGCTTCCCGGGGCTAATTCGAGACTCACTTTTTCCCGGGTCTGCTTGTGCTTGAATTCAAATTTACGAGCTGCTCCTAAGCTTACGGAAGCGATACACGAGTTGGGCAGGATCGATTTTTCGTCATCGGCGTGCCAACTGGCTCCATCGTTCCCATCGTGGTAATAGTTCATCAAGCAGCCGTTAAACGATACTTTGGCCTTCTCTTCTATGGCATTTTTGATGGTTAGGAGGGTGGGAGTCCATGCCTCACCAATTTTGGTACGTCCGGAATAGGTGTAAGGTTTCGCGTTGTCGGCATACCAAGCTACTTTTCGTCGGGTTTGAATGACTTTACCAAAGATGACCACTTCGTCATGCTTCCATGGAATCTCTTCAGTTAATATTCGGAGAAAATCTTGGCTCTGTTGGGAGCTAAAGAAATCGGCATGGTAAAATACATCACCATCGTAAGGCAAGAGATTTTGTTCGGACGAAATGGGGAATAAGGAAAGCATATTTCAAATTACAGATTCTGCCTTAAAAATTTTACCTTTGTAGCAAATTTAATCTGCATGTACAAAACTACTGAAATTGCCTCGTCTGAAATTCCTTCTGATAATCCTGTTCACCAACGTTTATTGTTTCCCTACCAACATGTTAGTTCTTTGGTCAGTGGCAATGTGCTTGAAATTGGATGTGGAACGGGACGTGGTGTGGCAGTTTTGGCAGATAAGGTTAGCGCCTACACCGGGGTGGATAAGAATACGGAATTGATGACAAGCCTGTCGGCCCAATATCCTGATTTTAAATTCATCGATATGTTTCTGCCACCGTTAAAGGATTTGCCGGATAATCATTTCGATTTCGTGATAACTTTTCAAGTAATCGAGCATATCGAGAATGATGCCTTTTTCTTGCAAGAGGCGGCGCGCGTTTTGAAGCCTGGAGGTAAACTTTATTTAACAACAGTAAATCGTGATTTTTCTTTGACACGTAATCCGTGGCATGTCCGTGAGTATTTGGCTAATGAGTTGGGGGATTTGATGAAGAAATACTTCTCAGAGGTGATTATGCAGGGTGTGCATGGCAATGAAAAGGTAATGGACTATTATGAGGCGAATAAGAAATCTGTGAAGAAAATTACAAGATTTGATCTATTTAATTTACAATATCGTTTGCCGCGTACCTGGTTACAAGTACCTTATGATATTGCGAATCGTTTGAGTCGCTTATCAATCTCGAAATCGAGTAATGAGTTAGTTAATTCCATTCAGGTGGATGATTACTTTTTAAGTGATAAACCAGCAGAATCTTTGGACTTCTTTTACACGGGAATTAAATAATGGAATTCATCGACGAGGCTATTGAGGAGTATTCGCGTCTTTTTTCGGATGCCCCATCTGAATTGTTGCAATCCCTAGATCGAGAAACGCATGCCCGTATTTTACAGCCTCGTATGCTGTCCGGACATTTGCAGGGACGTTTTTTATCAATGCTTTCGAAACTGATTTCACCTCAATTGATCGTTGAAATCGGTACCTATACGGGTTATTCAGCATTATGTTTAGCAGAAGGGTTGAGGCCTGAAGGTCAATTGATTACCATTGATATCAACGAAGAATTAGAGACATTTACACGGTCTTTTTTTGATCGCTCGCCCTATGCTAAACAAATTGATTATCGAATTGCTGATGCGCAATTGGAATTAGCTCATATTAAAGGGCCGATTGATTTAGTTTTTATTGACGCAGATAAGCGTAATTATGCCCGATATTTCGATTTGATTATTGATAAGATGCGACCGGGAGGATTGATTTTGGTGGATAATGTGCTGTGGAGTGGTAAGATAGTTGACGAGAAGGCCAACGATAAATCTACGAATGCCTTACGTGAGTTTAACCAAAAGTGTTTAGATGATCCACGCGTAGAAAAGATGTTGTTGCCCTTGCGCGATGGGCTATACATGCTTCGTGTGATTTAATTAAGGCTTTAATTTGATTTTTTGGCCCACCCGTATTGCAGGGTTTTTGCCCAGATTGTTCCAACGAATGAGGTCTTCCACGCTAACCTGGTAGACTCTCGCTAATTTGAAAAGGGTATCACCTGGTTCCACTTCGTGGATGTAATAGACTGGCTCTGAGGGTTTAGGTGGTTGTTTGACAACTGCAGGCGTTTCCTTACTTATTTCCGTTTTTTGAACTGGCTCAATGATAGGATCTGCTGCTTTTGTTTCGGATTTAATGATGATTTCGCGCGAATCAGCAGGTGCGATATAGAATGACTTTTCTGAATCCTTTGAAGTAATCTTGCGAACTTCCTCTTCCTCTACTTTGATATCGGGTTCTTTGGTCGGAACCACTGTTTTTGGCGTTTCAGACTTACTTTTCTCCTCTAGTTTTTGGGAAATAATCTCAAGCATAGGGATGCGACGATTTACCTTGATTTTTTGGCCTATCGCGACCATACTTGTTAGTGTAAGGTTATTTAATCGTAACAAATCACCTAATTTCATTTCGTATTTTGCGGCGATGCTGCTTAGGCTTTCACCTGCGATAACTGTATGATTGCGAACTTCAAATTGGTCACTTAAAATTTCTTTATTTTTCGTTTTAACTGATTTGCTGGGTGTATATAATTTCGTGGAGTCAACTGACGCCGTCAATACGGGTTCTTCTATTTTGAGATTGATTGATTCAAAAGGTTTGATATTAGAAGGGTGGTACAGTGTGTATCCCTTGTCCTCGGGAATCCAATCCTTTAATACCCATGCATTGTAGCGTTTTAACTCATCGTAACTAACCTTTAGTTCATCCGATAATTCATATAGGTTTTTTCCTTTGGTGCCTTGATAGGTCACTAGGTTTGTGCTATCATTTGTAGATGGTAGCGTAGCCATCTTATCGGACCAAAATTCCTTGTAAGCCAAGAAACGAAGCACATACCAATCTGTGGAGGAATCAACTTCAATAACGGATTTGTCGGCCCAATTTGTTGAGTAAGGTAATTTTTTGATGGTCCCTAGGCCAACTCGATAAGATAGTAAAGTGCTGACCCAATTGCGTAGAACACCATTATTTCGATTAAAGTAATTGACTGCACCTTTTGTGGCTTCCATGATGTGACGACGTTCATCTACTTCGTCATTAACCTTCAGTCCGACATCCTTGGCAGTTTCCAATTTAAATTGCCAATATCCCACCGCATTGGAGGAGGAAATGGCATTGGGATTCAAAGAACTTTCTTGAACACTTAAGTATTTGAAATCCAAAGGGACATTGCCATTCGTTAAAATGGGTTCCATTACGGGAAAATAGAGTCGCATTTTATCGACTAGTGAAGCGACATATTTCTTATTTGCGCCAAGCATGGCGAATTCTTTTTCAAGAATTGGTTTGGCAGAAGGGTGAATGGATACTCGAACATTGCCAATGGAAATCGTATCTGGGATGGAAGGATTCGCCCAAAGATTTCCAACAGATAAGGTTAACAAAAGTAAAATGATGGATTTTTTCAAGCGGGATTTCGAAATGATACAGGACAAAATTACCAAATTATTTGATTTAACGGAAGGCATCTCTTTTTATTGCGCTTCCTAGATTAAGCTTTACCTTTGTGAAAATTTGAATTTGATATGATATTAATAGATGATACCGTAATCAGCGAAGATGTTGCCGATGAGTTTTTTGTGTGTGATTTAACCAAGTGTAAGGGTGCTTGTTGTGTGGAAGGGGATTTAGGAGCACCACTGGAAACGGACGAATTAGCGATTTTGGATCGTATTCAGGACGATATCCGACCGTTTTTATCGGAAGATGGTCTGGCGGAAATTGCCAAACAGGGAAATTACATTTTAGAGCCAGACGGGGATTATTCAACGCCAATTATTCAAGGTCGTGAATGTGTTTATGCGATTTACGATGATAAAGGATACTTGAAATGTGGTATTGAGCAGGCATATTTTGCGGGGAAAACGGATTTTCGTAAACCAATCTCTTGTCATTTATATCCGATTCGGATTCAAAAATTAGCTGAATACCAGGCGATTAACTATGAGCGATGGACAATTTGTTCGGATGCTTGTTCACATGGTAAAGAATTAGGGGTTCCTGTTTATAAATTTTTAAAAGATCCCTTGATTCGCAAGTTTGGAATGAAGTGGTATGCTGAATTGGAGCGCGAAATCGAAGAAAGAAAGCAAGAATAATGGCTGATTCGAATGCATTTGATTTGATATATCAGGTGGTTCGAGAGATTCCACCCGGTCGTGTAACCACTTATGGGGCGATTGCGGCCTATTTGGGAATGAAGGGGGGAGCTCGAATGGTCGGCTGGGCGATGAATGCCTCGCATGGCTTACCTGATGTTCCTGCTCATCGAGTCGTTAATCGTAACGGTGTATTAACCGGCAAGAATTTCTTTGGTGGCGATCGCATGCAAGAACTCTTGCAATCCGAAGGAATTCAGGTCATGAATGATCAAATCATTCAGTTTAAGGATCATTTCTGGGATCCATCTGCCGAATTATTATAGGTTTTTGAGGAATTTCTTGCCACCCAAAGCGCTCATTTGTCGTTTGATGAATGAGGTTCGTTTACTTACATAACCGGATGGGTTTTTAATGGAGAATCGGATGGGATTGGGTAAGCAGGCGGCGATGCGCGCGGCTTCCGTTGTACTCACTTCGGCGGCGGTGTGGCCGTAGTAGCGCCGACAAGCTTCTTCGACACCAAAAGTCATTTTGCCAGTTTCGGCAACATTCAGGTATACTTCAAGAATTCGTTCTTTTCCCCAAATTAGCTCGATTAAAACGGTAAAATAGGCTTCTAATGCTTTTCTGAAATAGGAGCGATCCTGCCATAAGAATACATTTTTGGCTACTTGCTGGGAAATGGTACTAGCTCCCTTAATCCTTTTCCCTTTTTGGTTTTTGACAATTGCTGTAGTCATCGCATCAAAGTCAAATCCACTGTGTTCGAGGAATAATTGATCCTCGGATGCAATGACGGCTAAAGCACAATTTCGATCTATTTCATCGATGGATGACCATTGGCTGTAAATTTGGCTCGATTCCCCTTTCTGGATCGCTTCGATTTTACGGGATGCCATGGTGGGTGTAAAGTAAACAGGGACAAATTTGTAGACAACAACGGCCAGAATTGTACTTACCCAGATATAGAGAAATATCATTCCAATGGTGCGTAAAATAGATTTTTTTCCTTTTTTAGGCGCTTTATTCAATCGGTCGAATTTATTCGTTCGAGGAGTGTTTAGGTTGGTATTTTTAAAGTCAACTCGTTTAGCCATGATTTCGTGCCTGTGATGGAAAGCAAAAATAAGAAATTAGCATCAAGTCAGATACTGTTCTAATTAAGAGTTTTAGTTTAGCCTAAATAATAGCATGAACATCTCGAGAATATCTAGGGTGGTTTTTGACATTCGATTCAATAATGATTTAATTTTTGTCATCGTAAAGGTTTTTTGTTGGTGTATTTGAATCTTTTTTTGCCATAGATTAATGAAATTTTTGACATCGATATTTTTGTAATTTTTGTCGTTGTAGCAGATTATTTATTCGATTGGTGCTAATTTGGTATTTAGCTTTTTTATTCAAACCATGAAGGAATCAAAACGGAAATCAAAGATTATCAAGGCGCAGCCTACCCAAGAAAAAGTATTAAAACTGTTGGTTTATTTGTTGGAAGCCGAAGCTCCGGTATCCATGATTAGTTTGGAGAAGTTATATGGGGGAGGAGATCATGTAAATACAGATAAACGACGAACGATTTTTCGACATCTGGATTTAATTGAAAACAAATGGGGGATTGAGTTGATTCGAGGAGATCATTATTCGATTAAGAAAAAATCAGCATTTAAATCGGTGGAATTAAATTCTATCGAAGCGCAGGCCTTATATTTTTCAGCTGGAGACATAACAGACCCTGATTTACGTTTAATGACGCAAGCAAAATTGTTGCGTATTTATCAGGAGCGTCGGAAAAAGGAAGATTTGATTCCTAAACGCACCTTGGATTTAATGGATTGGTGTGAATCACATATAAATAAATCGAAAAATCCTGTTCAAATGCGCATAAAGGGATACAAAAGTATTAATTCAGGGGTCATTGCGGACCGTTTGGTTGTGCCTATTTCGTTCAACTTAGAAAATTTGGAAGTATATGCGATTGATTTGGAGGATGAAAATATATTAAAAGTATTTAAGCTTGAGCGTATGGATGGGATTGAAAAATTGAAGGAAAAAGCTCCTAAAGAATTGAAACTCGATAAATTTAAGATTGAGCGAGATCCTTTTGGTTATTTACTTAATCAAGGGGAGCTTAAATATTTGGATTTACGCATGGATTTAAAGGCCTTTATTTTGTTCTCTTTACATTTCTCAAAGTTGGTCCCCATGATCGAAAAATTAGATGAAAATCAACACGCAAGACCTTACCGGATTGAATTGAATTTGTTACGCGTAGACCCTTTAGCTGGTTGGATCTTGGGCTTATTGCAACACATTGAAATTATTAATAGTCCCGGATTTAAAGCTGAATTCATGCGTTTTTATGAAAAGAATGTAGCTTCCCAGTTTGAACTTAAGTTTTTGTAGAGGAAAGAGCTAAGATCGGAACCTCTAACCTCTAACCTCTAACCTAAATAATGAATAGCTGTGCAGCCAGTCCATCTGCGACTAACTTACCTTTGCCCACCAAGACCAATTGACCATTTCGAATCTCAGCTAATCCTTTTTTTACCCAATCATGGATTTCTTCCTCTGGAAATGGTACTTGAACTGCTTGGAACTTTTCTCTTAGATAATTCAAATCCACGCCCCAATGCGTTCTTAATTGAGTCATGATGTACTCGTTAATTTGATTTTCAGGGCTTAATATTTCAACCTCAGATGGAATTGAGCCTACGTTAATTTCTTTCATGTAATTGGCATTATTCGCCACATTCCATTGCCTGCTCAACTGATTAAAACTATGTGCCGCCGGTCCAATTCCTAAGTAGGATTCTTGCTTCCAATAACTTGAATTATGCCTGGATTCATATCCTGGCCTTGAAAAATTGGAAGTCTCGTAGGCGATGTATCCATTTTTCTCCAAGTATTCGTGCGTAAACTCAAAGCAGGACGCCATGTTCTGTTCTGGTATTTCCTGCATTTCACCTTTCTTCAAGCGATGACCAAATACCGTTTTGGGCTCAATCGTCAAACTATACGCAGAAATATGTTGGGCTCCCGTAGCAATCGCTTGGGATAAATCACGCGCTAACGCTTTCAAATCATTTCCAGGAATTCCATAGATGATATCGATGCTGATATTTGAAATTCCAATCTCTTGTGCATCCCAAATGGCTTTCAAGGATTGTTGGGAATCATGATTTCGATTCAAATAACGCAGATTTTCGTCATCAAAAGACTGAATCCCGATGCTTAATCGGTTCACACCTAATTCCTTCAAATGTATCAAGTAATCCCTCGTTAAGTCCTCTGGATTCGCTTCCAAGGTGATTTCCGCGTCAGGGTTTATTTTGAAGTGTTGGTGGATTGCTTCAAAGAGCCGAATTAATTCGTTCTCGCTAAGTGTGGATGGGGTTCCTCCCCCGAAATAGATGGTATTCAGTTTTGGCCCTCCTAAATAGTCCTTACGTATGCGTATTTCCTGTATCATCGCATCCACCATGGCCGATTTTCCATCCATTTTGGTCGAGAAATGGAAATCACAATAGTGACAGGCTTGATGACAGTAGGGGATATGCAGGTAAAGATGCACGGGACTAGGGTTCAAAGATCAAGCAGCTCAACTGGTCGGCCTGCAACATTTCTTGGGCTAATCGCTGTAATTGCTCCGAGGATACAAGATCAATTTGCTCGAATATCTCGTCCAAGGTTTCGATTTTCTCACGGTCCAGGAGGCTTTTGGCCATCATCAACATGAAGTTCAAATTGCTTTCCTCAGCCATGGCCATTTGTCCCTTCAACTGCGATTTAATCTTCAACAGTTGGGCAGGACTCAAGCTCCGGTCTTGTAATTTTTCGAATTCCTTGTGAATTAATTTGACCGACTTATTCACCTGATTCGATTCCGTTCCAAAGTAAATCGCCCAAAATCCGGAATCCACGTAGGACGTAAAATTGGCTTCGATCGAATAGACCAAACCTCTTTTTTCGCGAATCGAAACATTCAAGAGCGAATTCATGGAGGGACCTCCCAACAAATTGATCAACATAAAAAAGGCCAAGCGGTCGGGGTGCTTAATCGCATAAGATTGACGACCCAAGGCCACATGCGATTGATTTAGGCCTCTTTTCGTAATTCGTTCCATCGGTTTCATCGCCGGTGGAAGAATCCGCTTTACTTGATTGCGTTTGACGGGTATATGACCTAAATGCTTTTCAGCCCATCTGAAAACCTTATCATGCGAATGCTTGCCGATGGACGAAATAACGATCCGACTTGTATCCATGTTTCGCGCGATAAAGGCATTCAAATCCGATTGCTTAAATGAATTAACTGTTTCTTGCGTACCGAGAATGTTGACTCCCAAGGAATGATCCGGAAACAATAATTCGTCAAAATCATCTTGTATGGCATCTTCTGGTGCCTCGTAATACATGGACATCTCCTCCAATATGACACTGCGCTCCTTTTCTAATTCCTTCGCAGGAAAGGTCGAATGAAAGGTAATATCGGTGATTAATTCCAGTGCACGCTCAAAATAGGGGCTTAACACGGAGGCGTGGAAACAGATCTTTTCCTTTGTTGTGTAAGCATTCAATTCACCTCCAATCACCTCGAGGCGATTGATAATCTGCATATTATTCTTCTTTTGGGTACCCTTGAAGGCTAAATGCTCCCAAAAATGCGCTAATCCTTGTTCGTTGTCCAATTCATCCCGACTTCCGATATCGAGCATGATACCCAAATGTGAAATTTCGGTATGCATTACTTGTCGGTGAACAATCGTTATCCCATTGTTCAAAGTTGTCAACTGAATTGAATTCATAAATAATCGTTGCGCAAAAGAATTCAAAATTAACTAATTTTATGTCGAATCACGCACAATTCTTTCATGTCCTTCCCAAACAAAGTACTGATTATTCAAACGGCCTTCTTAGGGGATGCCATTTTGATTAGCTCTTTGTTGGAGAAAATCCGCATCGAATCCCCGGAATCCTCCATACACTTATTAGTCCGTAAAGGCAATGAATCCATTTTTCAGGCCTATCCGCATGCAAACCTAGCCAAGGTGTGGACCTATGATAAAAAGCAAAAATGGGCCTCTTGGCGTACGTTAAGAGCACAGTTTCAAAAGGAACATTTTGATCAGGTCTTTGTTGCCCAGCGTTTCTTCGGAATGGGTTTATTGAGTGTGTGTATCGGAGCGAAAAAGGTAACTGGGTTCGACAAAAATCCATTGTCCTGGTTATTTACAGAAAAGGTGCGCCACGAGTGGGGAACGGGAAAGCACGAGACCGAACGCAATACGGATTTGTTAACGTCTTGGTTAGGTCCTAAAGTATATAAACCCTTCTTAAATCCGAAAGAAAATGCATTGCCGAATGGTCTAGCTGCGAAGCAGTATATCTGTATCTCTCCGGGTTCTGTTTGGGAGACAAAACGGCTTCCCGTTCGCGTTTGGATTGATTTTATCAAACTTTTACCCGAGAATCAAGCGGTGGTTTTGATGGGTGCGCCTAATGAGGTGGATCTATCGAATGAGATCGCACAAGCCTGCCCGAACCATCGCATTTTCAATGAGGCAGGGAAGCATGGTTTGGTGGATGCGTTACGGATTTACCAACAGTCCTTAATGTCTTACGTGAATGACTCTGGACCCATGCATATTTGTTCGGCGGTGAATACGCCGACAGTCGCTGTGTTCTGTTCTACGATACCTTCCTTTGGTTTTGGACCCTTAGCGGATTGGAATCAGATTATCGAAATAAAAGATTTGGCTTGTCGGCCTTGCGGCGACCATGGGAAGAAATCCTGTCCCTTGCAGCATTATGCCTGTGGTAATCAAATCACCGGAGATTCACTTTTTCAATCTTATCAGGAATTATTAGCCTCGAGAAGCGAGTAGGTAAAGAACCGCCATACGAACAGCTACGCCATTTTCTACCTGGTCTAGGATAATGGAATGGGGTGAATCAGCGGCATCGGAGCTTAATTCCACGCCTCGGTTGATCGGGCCGGGGTGCATCAAAACGATTTCTTTCGGCAATTCCTCTAACATCTTGCGTGTGATACCAAAGAATTGGGAATATTCACGTAGACTCGGGAAGTATTTGATTTGTTGGCGTTCTAATTGAATCCGTAACACATTCGCTGCAGCACACCATTCGAGCGTGCTTTTTACGTCGTGGGAAACCTCGACGCCCAAGGATTGAATATGCTTAGGAATTAAAGTGCTGGGTCCGCAAAGACGAACATTGGCGCCTTGTTTCTTCAGGGCATAAATATTCGAAAGGGCTACTCGCGAGTGGAGGATATCTCCGATAATCGCGATGTTTTTACCAGCTAGGTCCCCTAATTTTTCTTGGAGTGAGTAGGTATCCAATAAGGCTTGGGTCGGGTGCTCATGCGTTCCGTCGCCGGCATTGACGATGTTTGCCTTGATGTGTTTCGCTAAATAATGTGGAGCACCGGGGCTTGCGTGGCGCATGACAATCATGTCCACTTTCATCGCGAGGATGTTATTCACGGTGTCCAACAAGGTTTCTCCTTTTTTGACGGAACTTCCAGAGGCTGAAAAATTGATGGTATCGGCTGATAAACGCTTTTCGGCTAGTTCGAAGGATAAACGGGTACGGGTGGAGTTTTCAAAAAATACGTTGGCAATCGTAACATCACGCAAAGAAGGAACTTTTTTAATCGGTCGGTTGAGAACTTCTTTAAATTCTTTGGCCGTTTTAACGATTAGGTGAATAGATTCTTCATCTAAATCTTTGATTCCTAATAAGTGTGGCGATTTCAACATATTGTTATTGGGTGATTAACCAAATTTTATCAGCTTCATGTCCTTGTTCTTTCCATTCGACCAGCACTTTTTCGGTTGGGAGTGTATTAACACTCTTGCCTACGTAGTCGGCGTTAATGGGAAGATCTCGGTTATATATGCGGTCGATTAAGACACAAAGTTCAACTTTTGCGGGTCTGCCAAATGAATTCATGGCATCTAATGCCGCGCGCACCATCCGACCTGTCGCTAATACATCATCCACTAAAATCACGCGCTTATTCTCGATTAAGAAGGAAATATCAGTGGAGTTGGGGGCGATGGTATCACGTCTGCGGTAGTCGTCACGAAAGAAGGTGGCGTCTAATCGACCTACGGGAAAGGAGGTGTTTAATTGTTTGCCGAGTTCGTTGGCAATGCGTTCGGCGAAATAGATTCCCCTTGGCTGCAAGCCTAGAATAACGGTTTCGGTATCTTTGATTTGATTTTCAATGAGCTCTTGGCATAACCGGGAGATGGTTATTTCCAGTAGTGGGCTTGATAGAATCAGCTTACGAGTCATTGATGCAAAGGTATGAATTTTACTTAAATATTGTTTCGTTTGAATCAAATAGCGGTAAAATTTGGTCCTTATCCGACACAATTGGGTTTTCCACGCCCCATTGGATGTTTAAGGTAGGATCATTCCAGCGAATTCCTGATTCCGCTTCTTTGTTCCAAAAATCGGTACACTTATAAACAAAAATGGTTTCGGTAAGTGCGACGAATCCGTGAGCAAAACCGACCGGAACGTAAAGCATATTGCCTATTTCAGCGTCTAGGATGTACTTACCGTGTTGGCCAAAAGTAGGTGAGCTTTTCCGCAGGTCCACCACCACATCCATTACTTTACCTGTCATGCATCGCACGAGTTTACCTTGTCCGTGGGGATCTTTTTGAAAGTGTAGGCCCCGAATTACGCCAGCGGTCGAGAAAGAATAATTGTCTTGCACGAAATTTTCGGTGATTCCATTGGCCGCAAAACGAGTTTGGTTGTAGGATTCGTAAAAATGACCCCGGTCGTCGTGAAATTTGGTAGGTATATATTCAATGATGCCGGGTAGATCGTGCTGGATGAATTGCATAGAAATTAAATTCCTTTGTTTGATTTTGCCTTGGAAAGGCCTTAATTTGTGCCAAAATTATCGATATTTAGGCATTAATACAAAGCCTTTCTCCCAATTCAGCATGAATTCAAATGAATTAGTTAAGCATATTGAAAATAAGCGCTCATTTCTATGCGTGGGCTTGGATACGGATCCCAAATTAATCCCGTCGTCCTTTCAGAAAGAGGCGGATCCCGTATTTGCTTTCAACAAAGCGATAATTGATGCCACGGCAGATTATGCAGTTGCTTATAAGCCAAACATTGCTTTCTATGAGGCATTTGGGCCCAAAGGTTGGGAGAGTCTTCAGAAGACCATGGAATACATTCCAAAAGATATTTTCACCATCGCGGATGCGAAGCGTGGGGACATTGGGAATACGGCCTACATGTATGCGCAGACTTTTTTTGACCCGAATTCAGCGGGTTTGAATTTTGATTCCGTGACAGTGGCCCCTTACATGGGGCATGATTCAGTGGAGCCTTTCTTGCGATTTGAGGATAAGTGGGTTATTTTGTTGGCCTTGACTTCCAATCCCGGAGGTCATGATTTTCAAATGACGAAATCGGAGGATTATATTCCGATGTATGAGCGTGTGATGCGTTTGGCGCAGACCTGGGGAACGCCGGAGCAAATGATGTTTGTGATCGGAGCGACGCGTTCAGATTTCCTGCAAAAAGTTCGGGAGATTGCGCCGGATAATTTCTTCTTGGTACCGGGTGTCGGTGCGCAAGGAGGTAGTTTGGAGGATGTAGCGAAATATGCGATGAATTCGCGTGTGGGACTTTTGGTCAATTCATCACGTGGAATTATATACGCGGGAGATAATCCATCCGTGGATGCAAAGCGCGAAGCGAAAAAGGTTCAAGAAGAAATGTCCATGTATTTAGACGAATATTATATTAAGTAAGATGGAATTAGGCATAGGTACTCCGGCATTATTGTTCTCAACGGTTTCTTTGTTGATGATTGCATTCACCAATCGTTTCATGTCCATGGCCTCCTTGATTCGGGGTTTGCATGAGAAGTTCCAACAGAATCCGGACGATTCTATTTTAAAGCAAATTGAAAATCTCCGACTTCGCATGAAGTTGATTCAGAACATGCAAATCATCGCCATCGTTAGTCTGATTTTGAGTGTTATCTGCATGTTTTTTATCTTTTTTGAAATGCAGATGGTCGCTCGATGGTTCTTTGGAATCGCCCTTTTGGGAATGAGCGTGGCATTGATGCTGAGTGCTTGGGAGATTACGATCTCGACGAAAGCACTGGAGGTAGAGCTTTCCGACATGGAAGATATCTTGGCCAAGAAACATTAATTATTTGAAAAGTATAAATTTTCCGCTGAATATTTCGAAAATTGAAATATAGTAGTATTTTTGTGTACAATATTGATTTAAAAGGGCTCAAAAGGGCTTGATTATACAAATACTACTTAGGCGGATTGAATAAAGGCTCGGAATTTTTCTGAGTCTTTATTGTTTCTGCCTAGTTGTATTTAAGCCTTTAGGATGAGGCAAGAAAGGGGAGGGAGGTTTACGGAAATAGAGAATGCCTTGCCGTGCCAACCGTATTCTTCGGTCATCGCCGCGCCAGAAGTAGGGTAATCGGACCCACCAAAAACACCCTTATCCGAATTAAACAACACTTTCCAAACACCTGGCAAAGGTACACCGATGCGGTAATCCTCGCGTGGGGCAGGAGTTAGGTTGAGGATAACGATGATTTGATCCTTGGTTTTTTCGCCTTTACGTAGGAAACTAATCACGGAATTTCCTTGGTCATTGGATTCTAACCACTCGAACGTCTCGTGTGAGAATTGTTTTTTGTATAGGGAAGGTTCTTCGCGATATAGCTTGTTCAAGGCCTTCATAGTCTCTTGAATCCCTTTATGTGAGGCATTTTCGGTTAAATGCCAGTCCAAGCTCACGCTGTGGTTCCATTCTTCTCTTTGGCCAAATTCACCTCCTTGGAAGATTAACTTCGTGCCAGGATGCGTGAATTGCTCTGCGAATAAAAGACGCAGGTTGGCAAATTTTTGCCAATCATCTCCCGGCATTTTATTCAATAAGGAGTTTTTGCCATAGACCACCTCATCGTGGGATAGGGGTAGGCAGAAGTTCTCCGTGAAGGCATAGATTAACGAAAATGTCAATTCATTCAGGTGGTGCTGGCGATAAATCGGATCTTTTTGGAAGAAACGAAGGGTATCGTTCATCCAGCCCATCATCCATTTTTGGCCAAATCCCAAACCGCCCATAAATACGGGTTTGGTTACGCCGTTAAAGGAAGTAGATTCTTCCGCAATAATTTGAATATCAGGGAATTCGCCATACATGTGTACGTTGAGGTCCTGCAAAAAGGATATCGTATCTAAATTATGGTTTCCGCCAAACTCGTTGGGGATCCACTCCCCATCATTACGGGAATAATCCAAATAAAGCATGGATGCCACGGCGTCTACGCGTAGTCCGTCGACGTGGTAGCGATCCAACCAGAAGGCAGCGTTGGACAATAGGAAACTGCGCACTTCGGTCCGACCGTAGTCGAAGATATAGGATTTCCAGTCGGGGTGATAACCCTTCCTCGGATCCGGATGCTCGTAAATAGGTGTTCCGTCAAAGTCCTTTAAACCATGTGCATCACCGGGGAAGTGGGAGGGAACCCAGTCGAGGATGACACCGATGCCTTCTTGATGGAATCGTTCCACGAGCCGCATGAATCCTTGCGGATCGCCGAAGCGAGATGAAGGAGCGAAGTAGCCGGTAATTTGATAGCCCCAAGAGGGAGCGTAAGGGTGTTCCATGACCGGCATGAATTCCACGTGGGTGAAATTCATTTCTTTGACATAGGAAACGAGTTTATCTGCGAAATCGTCGTAGCTTAAATATTGGTCATCGAGTGTCTTTTGCCAGGAACCTAAATGAACTTCATATACCGACATCGGTGCATCCAATGCGTTTTGGGCATGTCGGTTTTGCATCCAGGGTGCGTCATTCCATTCTTTGTAGGTCGACCAAACGATACTGGCTGTTTTAGGCGGCGTCTCGCAGAAAAGACCCATGGGGTCTAATTTCTCCAGGTATTCGCCTGATTTGGCTTGTATGCCGTATTTATAGGTTTCGCCGTTGCGAACGCCGGGGATAAAACCTTCCCAAATGCCGGAGTTGTCCCAGCGTTTTAGGAGGGTGTGTGAAAATTTATCCCAAAAATTAAAATTTCCGATGACGTGAACCGCGTCTGCGTTGGGAGCCCAAACCGCAAAGAAGGTTCCGATCTCTCCCTCGTGTTCCAATTCGAAGGCCCCTAATTTCTCGTAAAGCCGTGTGTGCTTGCCATTTAGGAAGAGCGCCACATCAAAATCGGTCAGTCTGGAATAGGGTTTTACGATTGCCATAAGGGGTTCAGTTTCAATGATAAGGCTAAAATAGCGAAAATAAATTAGAAAAAAATACGCTTTTTTTTGAGGAGGTAGTTTGTATTTAAACGGGAAAAGTCTACCTTTGTGCCACCAAAATAAATAATGGTCCGTTCGTCTAGGGGTTAGGACACGTCCCTTTCACGGATGAAACACGGGTTCGATTCCCGTACGGACTACTTCGGTAGGCAAAAAACCACTCAGGGCGAGTGGTTTTTTTGTTTTATTCGATTACTAAAATCTTTTTATTTCAGTTTGAATTCCCTTCCACAGCTTCTCAAAGGACTCTTCAATCGATATTTCCGTTGAAATTTCCATAAAATAATCCAAAGGCTCCTCAAAAGGACTGCTAATTCCTGTGAAATGGGGTATTTTATTTTCAATGGCCTTCTTGTATAATCCTTTGGTATCCCGTTGCATACAGGTCGCTAAGCTACTATTCGTATAAATTAAATAGAAATTTTCGGGTCCAATGATCGTTTCTGCCAATTCCCGAATTTCCTCTGTTGGTGAGATGAAACAAGAGATCGTGATGATGCCCGAGTCATTCAATAATTTACTTACCTCCGCAATTCGTCGAATGTTTTCCGAGCGGTCTTCCAGCGAAAAACCAAGATCCCGGTTCAAGTGCATGCGCGTATTATCGCCATCTAAAAGCACGGTCTTGTAGCTTAGGTCAAACAATCGCTTTTCAAGTAGTTTGGAAAGGGTGGATTTTCCGGAACCCGACAAGCCACTAAACCAAATGCTGATTCCTTTTTGTTTTAGCGCTCTTTCCTTCTCCTCCTTGCTCACAGGCATGATTTCCTCTGTCAAATGGTTGGGGAAATGTTTGGCGGCTTTGGTTTTTATCCGTGTCTCTAAATTGATCCAAACGATCTCATGGAAAAAGTATAGAAAAGGCTTGAAAAAGAACTCCAAGAGGCTTAAGGTAAACCCCATGGCGATTTGACCCGTATTTAGGAAGACCAACAAAAAGGTAACGCTAGAGGAGACAATTCGATAACTGATTGTCTTGACAAGCGCATAGCTTAATTTATTTTTTAATCGTTGGAAGGGAAAGCTAAACATAGGGGTTTAAATTTTAAATAAAGATCTTTACAGCGCTCCAAAAGGTTTGCTGTACAGTTTGCCTCATTGAGCTCGTATATAGGCGCTTGATAGGCTTCTAAAGTCGAAAATGAGGATGGTAGCTCCCAAGCCTTTGTGATCCTTTGCATTAGTTCAGTGGGATGTGAACATAAGTCTTGAAAATCGACTAATAGCCATTTGTCGGAATATTGAGAGAATAAATAGTCGTAATAGTTTAACCAACTTACCAACCAATAGTCTAATTCCATCGGATTGAAGGAGTTCAATTTCGCATTCAATTCCTTGTTTCCTAAATCGAATGTTTTAAGGTTGAGTCCAAATTCATGATGTCCTAATGAGTTAAAATAAGCCCGACTAAACGCATCATTTTGATGAATTTTTGAGAATTGGATATGTTGCTTCCACAATGAGTGGGCATGCGAATAGGGTTCACGAATGGTGAAAATAAACCGAGTGGAAAGTATCGTTTGATTCGCCAATGAATTTAGTCGGAGAATGGAATTATTATTTTTTGTTAGGTAGATTTCCCTATCCGATTTGATCAAATGCAATTGAATAAAATGTTTGTATTCAATAATATCCTCCGCAGAAAGCTCATGAAGCACGAGTTGCCTTTCTTTGATGAAGCTATTGGCTAATTGGCTTTTCCAAAAAATCTCATCTATCGCTTCGGGGCTATCCTCGTTGATGAGAATATGGTCGCCATGTGCCCTTTCCATGGGGAAAGAAGCTGTTTTTTTAGTCCGCCAAGATGCCGATAAATTAGGCATAAACAAGAAGGGAAGGTCTTGATAACATAAGGAATGTCCCACCTGGGCATTCACTAAATGGTTGAGCAGTGAGGTCGTCCCAGAACGAGCTAATCCCGAAATGAAAATTACTTGCGCTTGTTTATGTTTGGCTTGGGTTAAATAGAGACTTTTTTCCAAGTCAAAGCTTAACTCGTTGAAAAGCGGATTTCCCACACTTAAGCGATGTAAAATTTGCTCAAAAAAGGAATAATTATTTTTCATTTTGGGCGGAATAAAAGGACCCCAACAAAAAATCCAGCTAGATTTATCCAGCCAGTTTGAAGCATAAATTGATTGAAGGCTACATCTTCGTGATAATATCCATAGAATAAGCCCATGGGTAAAACAATCAACATGCTCGCCGCGAGTAATTTAATAGATGCAACAAAGAGCTTTCTTGAATGGGTAAGTATTCCAGCCTGTTTTTCGTCATCGCTTACATTTGATTGAATAATTGACAACATGGCCTGATTGGAAGACCAAATAGCTTTCAATATTAGCCTAAAATCAATCTTTTTGAACAGCAAATAGGTACCTATCCCAACCAAGAAACAACTAAGCCAAATCATTATTTAGCGATTTCCTTTGTACCTCGGAACTTTCGATAGATTTTCTTGAAGGGATACCACAGTATCGCAAAAAGTGACATGATTAAGGAAATTAATATGCCAAAAACCGCGGCAAAAAGACCTCCGCTCATGCCGGGTCCGATATAGATGAGAATAGACATAATTACTTATTTATTAGGTTATATTCTTCCGTTGTGTAATATCGACTCCATCCCAAGGCTCCAATATGCTCTTTGTCTAATCGATTG
>Ga0228703_1000835_pt1 | contig 20427 bp, 21 predicted proteins | sample McNCre217_Aug_MG_3_FD_178020 | JGI IMG/M metagenome (GOLD analysis project Ga0228703, IMG submission 178020) | Freshwater microbial communities from McNutts Creek, Athens, Georgia, United States - 29-17_Aug_MG | ecosystem: Environmental > Aquatic > Freshwater > Creek | place: USA: Georgia... | reverse complement strand
CTACCGACGTGGCTGACGATGACATGATTTTGGACATCGGCCCAGAGACCGCAGCCAAGCTGGCTGAGCAGCTCAAGAAAGCCGGCACGATTGTGTGGAACGGCCCAGTGGGTGTGTTTGAATTTGCTGCGTTTGAGAACGGCACAAAGACCATCGCGCATGCCATCGCCGAATCAAGCGCGTTCAGCATTGCTGGCGGCGGTGACACCTTGGCTGCGATTGCCAAGTACGGCATCGAAAAACAAGTGGGCTACATCTCTACCGGCGGCGGCGCTTTCTTGGAAGTGCTCGAAGGCAAGACCTTGCCCGCGTTTGAAATTTTGACCAAGCGCGCTGCGGGTTAATCCAGCCTAATCGTTCAAAACAAAAGCCCCGTTGTCGTGATGACTGCGGGGCTTTTTGTTGGGCGTTTCAAACTCACCAAGCGCAAGCAAACGAAAACAACTGCCGGCTCATGCTGTCTTGGCTGATGGGTTTCCAGCCTTCAGCCACTGGTAGTGCTTTGATGGCGGGGCCGTTGCCCATTTTGTTGGGGTGGCTGCTGGCGCTGAGGGTTTTGTATTTGCCTTCGGTGCAGTCGTAGTCGATGCGCGATTTAACGGATTGTTGCCCTGTGGCATCGGGCGCATTCAGGTCATACACCACCCAGACACGGCGGTTGTAGCCCATTCTTTCAATCGACATCGAGTCGATGTAGACGGTGGCGACTTCATTGCGTGTGACGGTGACCCACATGGCATGTGCAGCCACTGAGCAAAGCAAGAGTGAAATTAAAACAAGGCGTTTCATGGGTGTGAAGCGTACAAGAAAAAGCCCCGCAAGTTCTCTCGAATTTGCGGGGCTTTAAAGCTTGTCAATTAGGCCTTCATTGCGCGAGGGCTAGTGACTTTGCCTTCGTATGTCATCCAGCTGTCGGTTTTGAAGTCATACAGCTTGCAGTCGCGAGCCGTTTGCACATACCAGCTCCAAGAGAAGGGCTGAACGATGATGCGCTCTGGCAGCAGCTCTTCGAGTTTGCTTTGTGCTTGCTTCAACTTGTACAGAGGGATGCTCATGTCCAAGTGGTGTGCGGTGTGCTCCATGATGTGGTGCATCAACGCGCCGATGTTGAAGGGGAAAGTCAAGTGCACGGTGGTGGACACAAAAGGTGAGGCCTTAGACCAGCCTGTGCGCTCTTCGTGCCAAGACACGTCCACATGGGTGTGGTGCACGTACACCACAAAACCAATCATGGTCACCCAGAAGAAGAATGGAACCACAAAGCCCATCAACAAGATGTAGCCAATGGTTTGTTCAGTGGCAATTGCAGCCCACACCATGGCAGCCACCCAAGCCGCGCCGAAGGCGGTGATGAGCAAGCAGTCTTTGATGAAGATGGGGCGACGTGTGGGCATGTTCTTCTCGTTGGGGAACACCATCTTGTTCCACCAGATTTCGATCATGTAGTACAGGCCAGGTGCCCAGCCGCTGCGGTACACGCGGTCTTTGAGTTGTTCCCACTTGCTCAAGGCTGCAAACTCTTCAGGGGTGTAAGGGGCCCATACGAAGTCGAAGTTTTTGAGGTTGGTGTAGCCGTGGTGCACCACGTTGTGGCCGATGTCCCACAAGCTGTAGGCGGTCAACGAGGGCAAGAACGCAATGCGGCCCAACCACTTGTTGAGGTTGCGGTGCGGTGTGAGGCTTTGGTGGCAAGCATCGTGGCCGATGATGAACAAACGACCGATGACGAAACCTGCTGCGCAACCGCTCAAGAGCTTGGCCCACCAAGATTCAAACAAAACAGTACCGGCCATGAGAGCGCCCCACAGCACGAGGTCGACGATGAGCATCACAATGGCGCGCACTGTGGTGCGTTCAGCCAGAGGAATCAGCCACTCGCGCATGACTTTGCGGTGTGGCATGGGTTCGCCGGGGAGGATAGGTTGGATATGTGTGGTCATAGGAAATGAATCTTAGGTGGCCTGTGCAGATGTGCACTGATTTGCATCAATTACTCCAACGATTATCGCCGCAGATGCCTAAAAAATGGGTGTTTACCCGTTGGTGAGCCAAGGCCATCGGGCAGAAAAGAGACATAAAGCGTACGTTGGCAAGGGTTTATGTGCTGAAAACCAACGCGAATATGAGTTTTAAACATGTAAGAATCAAGCAAACTAAAACCAACAGGAGACACGCACATGGCCCGTCATGCCACCAAAATCGTTGCCACTTTAGGCCCCGCTTCCAGCGACCCCGCATTGCTCGAGGCCATGATTCGCGCTGGCGTGAATGTGGTGCGATTGAACTTCAGCCACGGCAAAGCGCAAGACCACATCGACCGCGCTCGTTTGGTGCGCGAAGCCGCCGCCCGTGCAGGCCGTGAAGTGGCCATCATGGCCGACTTGCAAGGCCCCAAGATTCGCGTGGGCAAGTTTGTGGACGGCAAGGTCATGCTGGAGAACGGCGCGAAGTTTGTGCTCGACGCCTCACGCACCGAACCCGGCGATTTACAAGGCGTGGGCCTCGACTACAAAGAGCTGCCCCGTGATGTGAAGCCAGGCGACTTGCTGTTGCTCAACGATGGCTTGATTGTGTTGACCGTCGAAGCCGTGCGCGGCGAGCAAGTGCACACCACCGTCAAAGTGGGTGGCGAGTTGTCAAACAACAAAGGCATCAACAAACAAGGCGGCGGTTTGACTGCGCCCGCCTTGACCGGCAAAGACATGGAAGACATCAAAACCGCGATGAGTTTCCAAGCCGACTATGTGGCCGTGAGCTTTCCTAAAAACGCCACCGACATGGAAATGGCGCGTCAACTGGCCAACGTGGCTGGCGCTGAGTACAAACACAAGCCTGGCTTGATTGCCAAGATTGAACGCGCCGAGGCCATTCCGTTGCTCGAAGAAATCTTGCGTGCCAGCGACGGCATCATGGTGGCGCGTGGCGACTTGGCCGTGGAAGTGGGCAACGCGGCTGTGCCTGCGCTGCAAAAACGCATGATCAAGCTCGCGCGTGAGCACGACAAAGTGGTCATCACCGCCACGCAAATGATGGAAAGCATGATCACCAACCCCGTGCCTACCCGCGCCGAGGTGAGTGACGTGGCCAACGCCGTGATTGACGGCACAGATGCCGTCATGCTCAGCGCTGAAACCGCTGCAGGCAAGTACCCACTGGAAACCGTGGAAGAAATGTCCAAAATTTGCGCAGCGGCCGAAGCCGCCGAAGATGTGGAGCTGGATGCCGATTTCAAAGGCCAAACCTTCACCCGCATTGACCAAACCATCGCCATGGGCGCTTTGTTCACGGCCCACCACTTGGGCGCGAAAGCCATCGTCGCCTTGACCGAGTCGGGCTCTACCGCGCTGTGGATGAGCCGCCACCGTATTCACATTCCGATCTACGCCGTCACCACCAAAGTGGCGTCGCAACGCCGCATGGCCTTGTTCCGCAACGTGCGCCCCTTGTTGATGGACACCAGTGCTGACCGCGACACCGCTTTGGCCCAAGCTGAAGCCCACCTGAAACTGCGCGAAATCGTGGACACGGGCGATGTCTATGCCATCACCTGTGGCGACCCCATGGGCACGCCTGGCGGCACGAACATGCTGCGTATTTGCGAAGTTCGCTGACCCATCTATCGCGCAAATCCACAGCTGGCGGGCTCTGCAGCCTGTCAGCTGGGTGCGATGCTGTGGCCTTTAAAATTGTCAGCAGTAATACAAGTTTTTAATTTTTGAGGATTCCCCATGGCACTCGTATCGATGCGCGAACTTCTGGACCACGCTGCAGAGCACGGTTACGGCATTCCAGCTTTCAACGTCAACAACTTGGAGCAAGTGCAAGCCGTGATGGCCGCTGCCGACGCTGTGGGCGCACCTGTCATCTTGCAAGCCAGTGCTGGTGCACGTAAATACGCCGGTGAGCCTTTCATCAAACATTTGATTCAAGCGGCCACTGAAGCCTACCCACACATTCCTTTGGTCATGCACCAAGACCACGGCACATCGCCCAAGGTTTGCCAAGGCGCGATTGACCTGGGCTTTGGCTCCGTCATGATGGACGGCTCGTTGATGGAAGACGGCAAAACGCCTTCGAGCTTTGAATACAACGTGCAAGTCACCCAACAAGTGGTGGCCATGGCGCACAAAGTGGGCGTGTCAGTCGAAGGTGAATTGGGTTGCTTGGGCAACTTGGAAACGGGTGAAGCCGGTGAAGAAGACGGCATTGGCGCAGTGGGCAAACTCGACCACAGCCAAATGTTGACCGACCCAGAAGAAGCTGCACAGTTCGTAAAAGCCACGCAGCTCGACGCCTTGGCGATTGCCATTGGTACCAGCCACGGCGCTTACAAGTTCACACGCGAGCCCACCGGCGATATCTTGGCCATCAGCCGCGTCAAAGAAATTCACGCACGCATTCCCAACACTCACTTGGTCATGCACGGCTCTAGCAGCGTGCCGCAAGACCTGTTGGCCATCATCAACCAATACGGCGGCAAGATGAAGCAGACCTTCGGTGTGCCCGTGTCTGAGATTCAAGAAGCCATCAAACACGGCGTGCGCAAGGTCAACATCGACACTGACATCCGCTTGGCCATGACCGCTGCAGCCCGCAAGTTCATGTTTGAGAATCCAGAAAAGTTCGACGCGCGCGAATGGCTCAAGCCCGCCCGCGAAGCCGCGATGAACATTTGCAAACAACGCTATTTGGAATTCGGTTGCGAAGGCCAAGGCGGCAAGATCAAGGGCGACAGCCTCTCCGTGGTGGCAGCTCGTTATGCCAAGGGCGAACTCGCTCAACTGGTGAAATAAGCCCAACAACTCTTGCGATAATTCATCGGAATAGTTCCAAGCCCGTTGAACGTTCAACGGGCTTTCTTATTTGAATTGTGAAATCTATGACTTCCGCTTTGCATACCTCTGCTTTGACTTCTTTGCCTCTGTTGGCACGCGGCAAAGTGCGCGACAACTACGCCGTGGGCGACGACCGCATCTTGATGGTGGCCTCAGACCGCATCAGCGCGTTTGACGTCATCATGGGCGAGGCCATTCCAGGCAAGGGCGAATTGCTCACCAAGATGGCTTTGTTTTGGTTTGGCAAGCTCGGCCACATTTGCCCCAACCACCTCACAGGTGAAGCGCCTGAGAGCGTGGTGAGTGCGGATGAAGTCGCGCAAGTCACAGGTCGCTCGATGTTGGTCAAACGCTTGAAGCCCATTCCCGTGGAAGCGGTGGTGCGTGGTTATTTGGCCGGCAGCGGCTGGCAGGAATACCAAGAGAACCAAGCCGTGTGCGGCGTCAAGCTGCCCAAAGGTTTGAAGAACGCCAGCAAGTTGCCAGAGCCCATCTTCACGCCAGCTGCCAAAGCGGCCGTGGGTGACCACGACGAGAACATCACTTACGAACAAGTGGTGGAGATGATTGGTGGTGGCTTGGCCGAGAAAATTAAAACCGTCAGCATCGCTTTGTACGAAACAGCTCGCGATGTGGCCGCAGCCAAGGGCATCATCATTGCCGACACGAAATTTGAATTTGGCTTGGATGCCAACAACAACCTCGTGTTGATGGACGAGGTGCTCACGCCCGATTCATCACGCTACTGGCCTGCGGACAGCTACGCACAAAGCTTCAAAGACGGTGTGAACCCACCGAGCTACGACAAGCAGTTCTTGCGCGATTGGCTGGAGACAGCCCAAGTGCAAGGCAAGCCGTGGAGCAAATCACCCCCTGCGCCGCATTTGCCACAAGAGGTGATTGCACAAACCGCTGCCAAGTACCAAGAGGCTTGGGACAGGTTGAAGGACTAAAACCTTAGTTCAGCGCCATGCTGAGCTTGCGGCGGTAGCGAGAAATCAACTCCAACACGGGGTCAACTTCTACCGCAGCTTTGCCGGTTAACTCAATGCCGCCTGCGGTTTTGCCGAAGGCGGCATCGTCCGTTTTGGGCTTGGGTGGCGTCATCAGTTCCAAGATGGAGACATAGGTTTTGCGCGCCACATCGTTGTTCCACGTCTTGTCGCGCATGATGATTTCGAGCAACTCTTCCATTGCGTTTTCAAACAACTGCGCCGCAATCAGCACGCGGGCCTTGGCCAAGCGCGTGTCGAAGTCGCGTTTGTTTTGGGCGATGGCTTCATCGAATTGCTCGAACGTCCAAGCTGCGCGCTCGTCGGTTGATACAAACACCAAAGCCTGCAGCCAGTAGTTGAGTGCGTCAAAACGCAGTTGCAGCGGAATTTCGGTGAGCTTGGGTGCCAAGGCCGCCTGCGCTTCTTCTAGCTCGTCCACCGAAATGAGCAGCTTGACCAAGTTGTAACGGGTTTCGTCGTCAGCGGTGTTGAGGCTCAAGGCTTCTTGTAGCTTGGCAATGGCGGATTGCGCATCGCCCGCGTTGATGAGCTGCTCGGCCTCTTGGGCGTCGGCCTGTGCGGCCAGCTCGTTGTCGGATGGCAAATGTTTGTCCAAAAACTCGCGCACTTTTCCCTCGGGTAGCGCGCCCATGAAACCGTCCACAGGGTGGCCGCCCATGAGCAAGATACAGGTGGGCAGACTCTTCACGCCAAACGCGCCGGCCAGCTGTTGCTCGGTGTCAGCATTGATCTTGACCAGCTTGAAGCGGCCTGCGTAGTCGGCTTCTAGCTTTTCGAGCACGGGGCCGAGTGATTTGCACGGGGCGCACCAGTCGGCCCAAAAGTCCACCAACACGGGGGTGGTTTGTGAGGCGCCAATCACATCGGCCTCGAAATTTTCCATCGTCACATCAATCATGGGGGTCCCGTCTTAAAATTCGTTTTTGCTCACACACAGCCTTCATCATGACCCAGTGCCAAGTCGGTGTCGTCATGGGTTCCAATTCCGATTGGGACACCATGCAACATGCAGCCCAGATTCTCCAAGAATTTGGCGTCTCTTTTGAAACCCGCGTCGTTTCAGCCCACCGCATGCCCGATGACATGTTTGCCTATGCCGAAGCCGCACAAGGCCGTGGCTTGCGCGCCATCATCGCAGGTGCGGGCGGTGCGGCCCACTTGCCCGGCATGATTGCCGCCAAAACCATCGTGCCCGTGTTGGGTGTGCCCGTGGCCAGCAAACATTTGCAAGGCGTGGACTCGTTGCACAGCATTGTGCAAATGCCCAAAGGCATTCCGGTGGCCACCTTCGCCATTGGCAATGCAGGTGCGGCTAATGCGGCTTTGTTTGCGGTGGCCTTGCTCGCATCAACCGATGCGGCCTTGGCAGAAAAACTGCAAGCCTTCCGCGTGGCGCAAACCGAAGTGGCGCGCAACATGACGTTGCCACCTGTATGAGTCAAGCGCTAAAGCCTTTGCTGCCCGGCTCCACCTTGGGCGTGTTGGGTGGCGGCCAGTTGGGCCGCATGTGGGCGCACGTGGCGCAGCGCATGGGCTACAACACCGCGGTGCTCGACCCTGATGAGCATAGCCCCGCTGGCTTGGTGAGCCATCACCACGTTCACACCGACTACTTAGACGCCGCAGGCTTGAAGCAACTCGCCGCCCTGTGCCAAGCGGTCACCACCGAATTTGAAAACGTGCCCGCCGATGCGCTGGCACAACTCGCCGCCACTCTGCCTGTGTCGCCCGCTGCATCTGCCGTGGCTGTGGCGCAAGACCGTGCGCGTGAGAAAGCCCACTTTGTGACCTGCGGTGTGCCCGTGGCCCCGCATGCGGTGATTGAAACGGCCGATCAGTTGGCCGCCGTGAACGACCACTTGCTGCCAGGTATTTTGAAAACCTCCCGCATGGGTTACGACGGCAAAGGCCAGTTGCGCGTGAGCACGCGTGACGAGCTCAATGCCGGTTGGGCCAAGCTCGGCCAAGTGCCCTGCGTGCTCGAAAAAATGTTGCCCTTGGCCAGCGAATGCTCGGTCATCGTGGCGCGTGGCCGCGACGGCGCGATGGTGAACTTGCCCGTGCAACGTAACTTGCACCGCGATGGCATCTTGGCCGTGACCGAGGTGTTTGCAGGCAATGTGCCTGAAGCCTTAGCCAACCAAGCCATCACCGCAGCCAAAGCGGTGGTGCAAGAGTTGAACTACGTGGGCGTGTTGTGCGTCGAGTTTTTTGTGCTGGCTGACAACTCGTTGGTCGTCAATGAAATTGCCCCACGCCCGCACAACAGCGGCCACTACAGCCAAGACGCGTGCGATGTGTCGCAGTTCGAACTGCAAGTGCGCACCATGGCTGATTTGCCTTTGACGCAGCCGCGTTTGCACAGCCCTGCCTTCATGCTCAATTTGTTGGGCGATTTGTGGTTTGCAAATGGGAATGCTGAGCAAGTAGAACCCGCATGGCAACAAGTGCTGGCACTGCCCGGTACGCACTTGCACTTGTACGGCAAGCGCGAAGCGCGCGTGGGCCGCAAGATGGGTCACCTCAATATCACAGCGGCTACGCCAGAGGCCGCGCGTATTGTGGCTTTGCAGGCGGCAGCGATTCTGGGTATCGCGCCGTTTTAACGGCGTGATACCTATTGCACAAACGTATCTAACGACGACACACTTGTCCCATGATTCTTGACGGTCAATCACCTCAATCCATTGCTGCTGCTGCGCAAGCCTTGCAGCGCGGGGAGTTGTTGGGTTTGCCAACCGAGACTGTTTACGGCTTGGCCGCAGACGCAGGCAACGATGCTGCTGTGGCCAAAATCTTTGAAGCCAAAGGCCGCCCCGCCAACCACCCGCTCATCGTGCACGTGTCCAGCGCGCAAGGGGTGCAGCGCTTTGTCAGCCATGTGCCGGACTTTGCACAAAAACTCATTGACGCGTTTTGGCCCGGCCCTTTGACGCTGATCCTGCCGCGTCGACCCGAGGTGGCTGCAGTGGCCGCAGGTGGTCAAAACTCGGTGGGCTTGCGTTGTCCCTCACACCCAGTGGCGCAAGCCGTGTTGCAAAGTGCCGAAGCTTTGGGCGTGTTTGGTGTGGCTGCTCCCAGCGCCAATTTGTTTGGACGCGTCAGCCCCACCACTGCAGCGCATGTGGCGGGCGAGTTTGCGGATGATTTGCTCATCATTGATGGTGGCGCATGTGATGTGGGCATTGAATCCACCATCGTCGACTGCACCCGCGCTACACCCGTATTGCTGCGCCCAGGCGTGCTGACGCCACAGCAGTTGACCGACGCATGCGGTGTGACCGTGATCACGCCCAATGCGCCTGATGCAGATGCCCCGCGTGCTTCGGGCACGCTTGAATCACATTACGCTCCTACAGCCGTAGTTCAATTGATGACCGCCGTTGAAATACAGCAGGCCATTGACGCGTCTTCACGCGAGGATTCGGCTATCTTTGCTACAGGTGCAGTGGCCGTTTGGGTGCGCAACCCAGTGAAAGTGCCTGCTGATAAAGCTGAAAAGTTCAAGTGCAAAGCTATGCCGCAATCTGCCATGGACTGTGCGCACCAGTTATTTGCACAGCTTCGTGACTTTGATGCCCATGGCGTAAGCCAAATTTGGGTCGAAATTCCGCCTTTTACCTCCGAATGGGGTGGTGTGCTTGATCGCTTGACGCGAGCTGCCACGCCAACTCGTTAAACTAACGTGGTACTCAAAAGAGAGCCAGTCATGAATTCAATTTTTAGCCGAACCCTGAAAGCCTTGTGCATCGTTTCCACTGCGGCGTTATTTGCTGCGTGTGGCGGAGCAAGTAGCACTGTAAATTCTTTTACTCCAGTGCGCGTGATTGGTTTGGGAGATGCTTACAACGATGTAGGTTTGGCCGCTGGTGCGCCCTTTACGGTGCGTGGTACAGGGACTGTACAAACCGTCGTGGAACAAATCGCGGCATATTTTGGTGTTGGCTCTGTTGGAACACCCGTGTCAGACACAACGTACGCAACGCTTCCAGCGGCAGGTGTATTCAGCTACGCCATGGGCAATGCATTGATCACAGCTAACACGGCTATCACGACTGACGCCTCGTTGAAAGAGCAAGTTGATCGTCTATTAGCTGATGTGGGCACCTTCAGTAGCAGCCAGGATTTGGTCATCATCACAGTGGGTTCGCGTGATGTGCGTGCAGGTGTTGATAAGGCCACTGCTGTCGACGCTTTGATTGTTCAGTTACAACGATTGTTGGATGCGAATGCGCGCCATATTTTGGTGATGCCTCCTATTGAACGTTCTGGTGGCAGTTTTGCTTCACAAACCGTCGCATTTGCAAACGACCTCTCTGGCAAGCTTTACAACCTATTGCTAACCGAGCCATACAAAGGCAATCCCATCATCGCTGCGAGCGGGCCTAACCCTGCCTTGTTATCGAACTTCAATATTTATACGTCATATCCAACGTATGGTGAATTTGCAGCCAGCACACAAGTAGCATATTGCCCTACACCGACTGTGTTGACGGGTTGTTCAGTCTCTGATGGTGATGGCACAACTTATGCCACTCGAATGTTTGCAGATGATTACAACTTGACACCTGCTGGTAATCGCTGGGTTGCGCTTCAACTCTACAGCGCTATGGCACAAGGTTGGCGTTAATCAGTAGCTGATGCCTTGCGCCCAAAACGCAAGCGCATCACCAAAATGCTGGCAGCCAACACCAGCGTGATCACGTTGGCAATCACTACGGGCCAGGCTTCGATTAGCAAGCCGTAGGCCAACCACAGCGCAATGCCGAGGGTGAATGCGCTGTACATCCCCAACGAAATACCGCTCACATCGCGTGTCTTAAATGTCAGCCACGCCTGCGGCACAAAGCTCGCGGTGGTCAGGCTGGCAGCGGCGTAGCCGATCCATTCGGTGTAGTTCATTCGGGTCTTTCAAAATCAGGGCTGCTTGCCCGCCCAGTCAATCATCGCGTCTAGTGCTGGCCGTGCTGCGTTGGCATTGGCGTGATGAAGGATAGCCACCACCACGAGTCGTTTGCCACTCGCTGTGTCTACAAAGCCGGCCACGCCCGCCACATCGCGCAAGCTGCCGGTTTTTAAATGCGCGCTGGCTTGTGCTTTGCTGCGTTTCATCGTGCCGTCTAGGCCTGTCACGGGCAACGAGCTCATCAGCTCAGACATGTTGGGCGAGCCCCAAGCTACTTGTAGCAAACGGGCGAGGGCTTGCGCGCTGATGCGCTCTTCACGGCTCAGGCCTGAGCCGTTGTCAAAGGTGGGCACATCGCCGCCCACGCGTTCGCGCCACCAGCGTTGCATCACCTCGCGCGAAGCGTCAAAGCTGCCCACGCCTCGCTGTTGTTGGCTGAGCGTGAGAAACACGTGTTGAGCCATCACGTTGTTGCTGTACTTGTTGATGTCGCGGATGGTCTCGGCCAAGGTGGCTGACTCCACATTGAAGGTGGGCTGCAAGTTGGCGGGGATGCTGCCATCGCGTACTTGGCCGGTTAGCTGACCACCCAGTTGTTGCCACATCCCTGCGATGGCGCGCTGCGCAAATTGTTGAGGGGCGGCATAGGCAATGGGCCACATCTTTTCGCCGCACACAGTGGGGAAGTTGCCAGCAAAGCGGATGCGTGTAGCGTCGCTCCAATCGGCACGCAGTGCGCTGCGGTAGTCGCTGCAGTCGCCGTTACTCAATGGCACGGTAGCGGGGAATTGCACACCGGCCAGTGGCGGTTCAATTTGCACACGCGCTACATTGGCAGCGCGGTCTGGCACAAACTGAATGAGCAGTGATTTGAAGTTGAGCAGCAGCGCATCGGGCGCGGCGTTGTAGGGGCGCAGGGGCTCGCCATCAAAACTGGCGGCGTCACGCGCGGGCACATCAAACGCGCTGCGGTCGAGCACGATGTCGCCTTGAATTTTTTGAATGCCCAAGCCTTGGATGCGTCGCATCAGCAGCCACAAACGCTCCACCACCAAGCGCGGGTCGCCGCTGCCTTTGATGTACACATTGCCTTGCAACACACCGTCGCGCACAGTGCCATCCACATACACGGGCGTGCGCCACACAAACGCGGGGCCAAGCGTGTCGAGCGCAGCGGTGGTGGTAGCCAGCTTCATCAATGAGGCAGGGTTCACACGCACTTGGGCTTGGTGGCTGAGGCGCGGTGTGCTGCCCGTGTGTGTATCGATCACCATCACATGGAAGTTGTCGCTCGGCACTTTGGCGCGTTGCAGCGCGGCTTGCACTTCGGCGGGGAGTTGGCCAATGTCGCCGTCGGTGTGTTTCGGTGGTTCGCTGCGAACTGCTTTGGAATGCGGTGCTGCATGTGTTGGCAAGATGGCTGCGCACATCAGCATCGACATCAATGCACACACCAAAGACCAATGCACAAAACCTGTACGTGGTTGTGTAGCGCTTGAAGTTGGCAGGTGAAACGAGGTCGGGTGCGAGCAGTTCATGGGCAAATTATCACGGCTGGGATAATCAGTGCATGCACACCAACCAGTGGCTGGCTTTAGAGACCAGCACAGACACCCTTTCTCTTGCGGTCGCTCGTGGCACGCAGACGTGGACGCACACCAGCGCAGGCGGTGCGCTCACGTCCACGCACATGATTCCGCAAACTTTGGCGCTCTTGAAAGAGGCGGGTTTAGCGTTGACCGCTTTGCAAGCCGTGGTCTTTGGCCGTGGACCGGGCGCGTTCACAGGCTTGCGCACAGCGTGCTCGGTGGCGCAGGGCTTGGCCTTTGGCGCAGATTTGCCCGTGTTGCCGATTGACACTTTGCTGGCTGTGGCCGAAGAGGCGCGTGCGGCCAATGCATTAACTGGTGCGGCACCTGTGACGCGCGTGTTGGCCGTGATGGATGCGCGCATGGAGCAGGTGTATGCGGCGGCTTATGAGTTCACGCCAAACGCAGCTGACACGGCAGGCGAAGCGAACCAGATGCACGGCACGTGGCGTTGCGTGCAAGAGCCTGAGCTATACAGCCCCGAGTCTCTACATTGGCCTACTGATTGGTCGCAAGACAGCTTCATCGCTGCTGGCAACGCATGGCCCGTGTACGTAGGCCGTTGGCCTGCCGCGCTGACAGCGCCGCAAGTCATGGCTTTGCCCACTGCTGCAGCATTGCTGCGCCTTGCCCCCGCCGCGTGGGCTGCAGGCCAAGCTGTGCCACCCGAAGAAGCGCTGCCGCTCTACATCCGAGACAAAGTGGCGCAGACCACGGACGAGCGCATGCTGATCAAAGCGCAACAAGCTGCTGCCCAATGAGTGCTGTTTTGAAACCCGAAGTCCGCCTAGAGCCGCTGACCGAAGCGCTGCTCGACGATGTGCTGCGCATCGAAAACAGCGCCTACGCCCACCCGTGGACGCGCGGCAATTTTGCGGACTCGCTCAAGTCGGGCTACCAGCTGCTGGCCTTGATGGGCGGCGACACCTTGATTGGCTACTTTGTGGCCATGGAGGGCGTGGAGGAAGTGCACTTGCTCAACATCACCGTTGCGCCACAGTTTCAGGGCCAAGGCTATGGCGTGCTCATGCTCGATGCCTTGTCGGTCTGGGCACGTAGCCGCCAAGCCCAATGGCTGTGGCTAGAGGTGCGTGTGGGCAACACCCGCGCCATGCAGGTGTACGAGCGTTATGGCTACCGCCGTGTGGGCGAACGCAAAAACTATTACCCCGCCGACCACGGCCAACGCGAGCACGCGGTGGTCATGTCGTTCAAGCTGTAAGCTATCGCACCATGACCGACACCTTGCACCTCGACAAACGTCAACGCGCCATGCTGGCCGAGATGGGCGTGCGCGTGTGGTCGCCCATGTCTGAGGCCGCCGTCATGGGCGCGCCTGCCGTGGAAACTTTGGTGGTGGACACATCTGCTTCTGCACCTGCTGACGTGGTGATGCAAGCCCACTCTGAAGAAGCACACAGCTTTGCCACTGCCAGCGAGCTGGCCACCCAAGCCATTGCCACCGCAGCGGGCTATGACACTGCAGCGCGACAAATGCTTGCACCCGTGGCGAAGGCAGAGCCAGCCCCCATCATCATTCAACGCCCCGAAGGCATTGACCAAATGGATTGGTCAGTTTTACAGAGCACCGTCTCAGGCTGCCAAGCCTGCACCTTGTGTGGCTCGCGTCAAAACACTGTGTTTGGTGTTGGGGCATCCGCACCCGAAGGCGAAACGCCGCAGGTCGATTGGCTCATCGTGGGCGAAACACCGGGCGAAGACGAAGACCGCCAAGGCGAGCCGTTTGTGGGTCAAGCTGGCAAGCTGCTCGACAACATGTTGGGTGCGATGAAGCTCTCTCGCACCGGCGCACGCACGGCTGAGGGCGGAGGCGTGTACATCGCCAACGTGCTCAAGTGCCGCCCACCCGGTAACCGCAACCCCAAGCCCGAAGAGGTGGCGCAGTGCCTACCTTACCTAGAACGCCAAGTGGCTTTGCTCAAACCCAAAATGATTTTGGCGATGGGCCGCTTTGCGGTGCAGGCCTTGTTGCGCGACAGCGTGCCCGAGCTAGAAGGCACGCCTTACGGCAAGCTGCGTGGGCGCGTGTATCAGTACCAAGGCGTGCCGGTGGTGGTGACCTATCACCCCAACTATGTGCTGCGTAACTTGCCTGAAAAGGCCAAGGTGTGGGCAGACCTTTGTTTGGCGATGGCGCACCTCAAGTGTTCTGAGTAGACCTCGCTGGCCAAAGCACCGACGCAATGGCCACCACCATCAGCACCACAGCCGTCCAGTCTTGCCAGTGCAGCACCTCGCCTAGCCACCAAGCACCGCTGAACACACCCAATACTGGAATGAACATCACGCTCAAGGTAGACGCCACAGGCGGCAGCCCTCGCGCCAGTGTCAGCCACGCTGCTTGTGCAAAAGCAAACACGCCTAGCGCGTTGTAAAGAATCGCCCACTGCGTGCTCTCGGCGGGCATTTGCCAGCGGTCTTGCTCAAACACGCAGGCCAACACTGTCAACAACACCGTGGTCATGCACGTCATCCAAAACGCAATGGTCAGCGTGGGCACGGGCATCGGTGTGTGGCGCAAGCGCTGAGTGCCATAGGCCCATGTGGATGCAGCCACCAACACCATCAGCACACCCACGGGTTGGCCCGACAAGTGGCTGAGTTCATTCCACAACAGCAGCAACACGCCCACACCTGCCGCGACTACGCCCAACCATTGGCGCGCACGCAGCGGCGCATTGAACCAAATCACGCCCCAAATGGCCGAGAAGATGGGCATGGTGTAGCCCAAGATCGCTGCGCGCCCGCTCGACAACATGGGCAACGCCAAGATCACCAGCACGTGCCACACAAACATATTGAACACAGCCAGCGTGAACAGCTCGCGCCAGTGGCTGCGCGGAATGCGAAACGGAATTTTCATCAGCACCAGCGCGAGGCCCAACACAGGCAGGCCGATCAACATCGACAAGCTGCGAAACGTGAGGGGTGGGAAACCCGTCACGCCAAACTTCATGATCGGCCAGTTGAGGCCCCACACCAAGGTGAGTGTGATGAGCGTCCAAAGTTGACGGCGGGTGAGGCTGGGCAGGGCTGACATGGGGTGCATGGTAAGCCTTCTAAAATCACGCCATGACCTTCCTTGACATGCTTAAGCGCGCAGAGCGCCAAAACAACTCCATGCTCTGCGTGGGCCTTGACCCAGAACCGACCAAGTTCCCAGACCGCATCAAGGGCGACTCAAACAAGATTTACGACTTTTGCGCCGCCATCGTCGACGCCACTGCCGATGTGGTGAACAGCTTCAAGCCTCAAATCGCTTACTTTGCTGCGCATCGCGCCGAAGGGCAGTTGGAGCGTTTGATGGAGCACATGCGCCGCGTCGCGCCCCATGTGCCGATCATCTTGGATGCCAAGCGCGGCGACATTGGCAGCACCGCCGAGCAATACGCCATCGAAGCCTTCGAGCGCTACGGCGCAGACGCCGTGACTCTCTCGCCTTTCATGGGCTGGGACTCGGTGGCCCCGTATTTGAAGTACCACGGCAAAGGTGCGTTCTTGTTGTGCCGCACCTCCAACCCCGGCGGTGACGACCTGCAAAACCAACGCCTTGCGTCCGTTGAAGGCCAGCCTTTGATGTACGAACACATCGCCAAACTCGCCCAAGGCCCTTGGAACCTCAACGGCCAATTGGGCTTGGTGGTGGGTGCAACCTACCCCAAAGAGATCGAGCGTGTGCGCGAGCTCGCACCCACTGTTCCGTTGCTGATTCCAGGCGTAGGCGCACAGGGCGGCGATGCGGTGGCCACGGTGAAAGCGGGCTTGCGTGTGAGTGGCGACACCACCACCGGCCCCATCATCGTCAACTCATCGCGTGCGATTTTGTATGCATCCAAGGGTGACGATTTTGCAGAAGCTGCGCGTCGTGTGGCGCTGCAAACGCGTGAGACCTTGCAGGCAGCACGCGCTTAAGCAAAGGCTTGAAGCGCACTCAAACAGTGCTTGGATGTTCGGCAATGTATTGACGCAGCGCAGCGTCAATGCGCGTTTGCCAGCCGTCGCCGCTGGCTTTGAAATGGTCGATCACCTCTGACGACAGGCGTATGCCCACGCGCACCTTTGTCACTTCGGCTTTGGGCCGACCCCGAGGTGCCAGCAGTGCTTCTGTACGCGTCTTGCTGAAAATTCCGGGCAACACCTCATGCGCAGGGCGAGCTTGCGCGAAGTCTTCTGCCGTCCACGCTGGGTTGTCAGTGTCGGGTGTGTGCGGTTGAATTTTGCGTTTGCTCATAGTGTTTGACCTCTCGTGCATTGGCTTTGCGCAGACTGATGACATGGGCTTTGTCATCTCGCGGCGTGAACACCATGGCATGTAATCGTCCATGAATGTGTCCGAGCAGCTGAAATCGACGTTCGCCGTAATCTCTGCGCAAATCCTCTTTGATCCATGCGTTTGCCCACTCCAAATCGAGAGCCAACGTAAAGGGCAGGCCCCGCTCGACTTCGTTGCGTAGGCTCTTTGCGGGATCAAAGCTGATGTCTAGATGCATTTATTGTGGCCACAATAAAACGAATTGTCAAATCGTCAAATGCCCACTCGTTTTGGTGGGCTGGCGCACATCATTTGCGCGGGCCTTGGATAAATGCGCGGATGAAAATTACAAACTTTGAGGGTTGGGGTTAAGCGCCCACAAGGCCATGCCGCGCTGCGCTTTGCTGGCATCTGATGGCGTGAGCGCAATTGCACCGCTGTGGGCGTGGCGCAGTGCATCCGCCAACGTATGCAGGGCTGCTTCAGTCCCACTGAGCAGCTCAAGCTCTAACTCCAAAATGCCTTCGCTCAACGCTGTGCCCGGCACGGTGATGTGGCCTTGGTCCAGCGCCACTTCAATGCTGGCGCTGTCGTGTATCAACACCCAGCTGTGACGTTCAAAGTCAGTGCGAAACAGTGGCTTCAATTCGGCGCGCAACGCCATCAACGAAGCGGCCAATTGAACGTCATCCACCAGCGCTGCAAAGTCCAGCGCGCCTGGCGTGGTGGGCGCTTCCCACTCTTGGCGGCGTGACAGTCCGTCCTTGCTTTTGCCTGCGGTCTTCACCGTAAGTAGCCATTGATCACCCGCCAAACGTTCGCGCACAGCCATGCGGCGTTGCTTCAAATCCAAAGCAGGCGTGTCAAAGTAGGTGTTGAGCAGGCGCTGCACTTTGGCAGGTGCGGTCAGCAGCGGATGCGCCAACAGCGCAGGCACGTCTTGCTGATGCAGGCTGAGTTTGAGTTCGGTTTCCATGGCTCAAGCTGCTGATGCAGCGAAGCATTCACGCAGATAAGCCACGATCGCGTTGGAGTCTTGCAGCCAACGAACTTGACCGTTCGCCTCCGTGATCTTCAAGCAAGGCACTTTCGTAGCGCCGCTGCCTTGCAGTAGTTCGTCGCGGTTGGCAGCGTTGTGTTGCGCATCACGCTTTTCAATCGGCAGAGACAAGCGGCGCATTTCTTGGCGGACCTTGATACAAAACGGGCAGGTGTTGAACTGGTACAGCGCCAAGCTTTGGCATTGCAGATCAACCGCTGCTTGATCCACAGCGTCACGCTGCACGCCCTTGGGCTGAGTGATGCGCTCTTTGAGCAACATGACAGGGCCCAGCACAAGGCGCAGAGTTTTAAAGAAGGCACGGATCACAGGTTTCATGGGGGTGAATGGTAAGGCTTGATGACGCGCCACCGCAGAGGTCGTGGACAATGGCATTTTTCATTCAGAGCCTAGCCATGCAAATCATTCAAGACACGGCCGTCACCATCAAGTACCAAGTCACCACACCCGCAGGCAAGCCTTTGGATTCGGGGCATTTGTCGTATTTGCACGGCGGCTACGAAAACATTTTTCCGAAGGTCGAAGCCGCGCTCAATGGCCAAGCCGTGGGTTTTGCCGTCAAGCTGGATTTGAGCGCGGAAGATGCCTTTGGCGAATGTGACGAATCGCTGGTGCGCGTCATCCCTAAAGCTGAATTTCCACCGGGCGTGAAAGTGGGCGGCCAGTTGCAGGGCGCGGGCGACGATGGCCAACCACGCGTGTTCAACGTGGTGAAGATCAAAGGCCCCGAAGTGCACCTAGACGGCAACCACGAGTTGGCTGGCCAAGCACTGCGCTTCAGCTGCACCGTGACGGATGTGCGCGCTGCCACGGCTGAAGAAATTGCCCACCGCCATGTGCATGGCACGCATGGGCATCAGCATTGAAATCAGCTCGGTAGCAAGCGCTTCAAGTACTTACCGGTGAAGCTGGCGGGGTTGGCCGCCAAGTCCTCTGGCGTGCCCACACCCACCACCGTGCCGCCACCGCTGCCGCCCTCTGGGCCCATGTCAATCAGCCAGTCGGCGGTTTTGATCACGTCCAAGTTGTGTTCGATGATGACGATGGTGTTGCCTGCGTCCCGCAGGTGTTGCAGCACTTTCAATAGCAGCGCAATGTCGGCAAAGTGCAGACCCGTGGTGGGCTCATCCAAGATGTAGAGTGTGCGGCCTGTGTCGCGTTTGCTCAGCTCCAAGGCCAACTTCACTCGCTGCGCCTCGCCGCCCGATAGGGTGGTGGCTGCTTGGCCGAGTTGCAGGTAAGACAGGCCCACGTCCATCAAGGTTTGCAGTTTGCGGGCGATGTTGGGAACGGCGTTGAAGAACTGCAAAGCGGCTTCCACCGTCAGGTCCAAGATCTGCGCGATGTTTTTGCCCTTGTACATGACCTCCAAGGTTTCGCGGTTGTAGCGCAAGCCGTGACACACATCACAAGGCACATACACGTCGGGCAAGAAGTGCATCTCCACTTTCACCATGCCGTCGCCTTGGCAAGCCTCGCAGCGGCCACCGCCTGAGCCTGCGGCCACGTTGAAGCTAAAGCGCCCCGGGCCGTAACCGCGTTCGCGAGCCATCGGCACTTCGGCCATCAGCTCGCGGATGGGTGTGAACAGGCCGGTGTAGGTGGCAGGGTTGCTGCGCGGTGTGCGGCCAATGGGTGACTGGTCGACGTTGATGACTTTGTCGAAATAGTCGAGACCGGTGATTTCGTCGTGTGCCGCTGGCTCGTCGTGTGCGCGGTGAATGGTGTGCGCCGCAGCGGTGTACAGCGTGTCGTTCACCAATGTCGATTTGCCCGAACCCGACACGCCCGTGACGCAAGTGAGCAAGCCCACAGGGAAATCAGCAGTGACGTTTTTCAGGTTGTTGCCACGCGCACCGCGGATGCGAATCACTTGATGCTCCGACGCATCTTTGTGCAGCTTGCGTTGGAACTTCAGCTCTTCTGCTTCCACGGGCAAGAAGGCGTTGCGTTTGGCTGGCACGTCGATGCGCAGGGCTTGCGCCAAGTAGCGGCCAGTCAATGAGTTGGGGTTGGCTTCAATCTCGGCAGGTGTGCCACGCGCCATCACTTGACCGCCGTGCACGCCAGCGCCTGGGCCCATGTCCACGCAGAAGTCGGCGGCGCGAATCATGTCTTCGTCGTGCTCCACCACCAGCACGCTGTTGCCAATGTCACGCAGGTGTTTGAGGGTGTCGATCAGACGGTCGTTGTCGCGCTGGTGCAGGCCAATGCTGGGCTCGTCCAGCACATACATCACACCCGTCAGGCCCGAGCCAATTTGGCTGGCCAAACGAATACGCTGCGCTTCGCCGCCCGACAGGGTGTCGGCACTGCGGTCGAGGCTGAGGTAGTTCAGGCCCACGTCGTTCAAGAATTTCAAGCGTGAGGCAATTTCGCGTACCACTTTGTCGGCAATTTCCGCTTTTGCGCCGTGCAGTTTGAGCGTGTTGAAGTAGCCAAAGCATTCGCCCAGCGTGGTGTGGCTGATGTCGAAAATGCCGCGCATTTGTGCGCCCTCGCCAATGCGCACGTTGCGCGCTTCGCGACGCAAGCGTGTGCCCCCGCAGGAGGTACACGCACGCACGCCGCGGTAGCGCGACAGGTCTTCGCGCACCACGGTCGAATCGGTTTCGCGGTAGCGGCGCTCCATGTTGACCAAGATGCCTTCGAAGGGGTGCTTCTTGCTCAGCTTTTTGCCAGAGCCGTTTTCAAGGCTGTAGTTGAATTTGATTTCTTCTTCGCCCGAGCCATACAGCAGAACTTGGC
>Ga0228703_1000834_pt1 | contig 20434 bp, 16 predicted proteins | sample McNCre217_Aug_MG_3_FD_178020 | JGI IMG/M metagenome (GOLD analysis project Ga0228703, IMG submission 178020) | Freshwater microbial communities from McNutts Creek, Athens, Georgia, United States - 29-17_Aug_MG | ecosystem: Environmental > Aquatic > Freshwater > Creek | place: USA: Georgia... | reverse complement strand
CGCCTTCTTCGCGCAGGAATTCGTTCTGGTGGCGCTGGCGCACGGCGGCGTCCAGTCCTGCGTGGTAGGGCAGTGCATGGATGCCCGCTTCGCACAGCATGGCCGCAATCTCTTCGACCCGCTTGCGTGACTGGCAATAGACCACGCCCGCTTCTTCGGGGTGCTCGCGCTCGATGAAGCGCAGCAGCTGCGTGCTGGCGTCTTTTTTCTCGACGATGGTGTAACGGATGTTGGGCCGGTCAAAGCTGCTGATGAACAGCTCGGCGCTTTCTAGCTGCAGCCGCTCGACGATGTCGGCACGGGTCAGTGCATCGGCCGTGGCGGTGAGCGCCACACGCGGCACCGTGGGGTAGCGCTCGTGCAAGACGGCCAGGCCCCGGTACTCGGGCCGGAAGTCGTGGCCCCACTGGCTCACGCAATGCGCTTCGTCGATGGCAAACAGGCTCAGCAGCCCACGTTCAAGCAGCGAATCCATCTGCGCCAAAAAGCGAGCGTTGGTCACCCGTTCGGGCGCGGCATACAGCAGGGTGATTTCGCCGCGCAGCAAGCGGCGTTCGATGTCAGAGGCTTCTTCGCTGCTCAGGGTTGAGTTGAGAAAAGCGGCGTTCACGCCCGCCTCGTGCAAGGCACCCACCTGGTCGTGCATCAGCGCGATCAGCGGCGAGACGACGACGGTGATGCCATGGCCTGCCCGCTGGCGTGCAATGGCCGGGATCTGGTAACACAGCGATTTGCCGCCGCCCGTGGGCATGAGCACCAGCGCATCGCCCCCGGCGGCCACATGGTCGATGATGGCTTGCTGCGGGCCGCGAAAGGCGTCGTAGCCAAAAACTTCGCGCAGGATAGGCAGGTGAGGGGACAAAAGCGGGGTCTGTGACAGCAAAACAGCCGATATTGTGCGCTACCGATTACCATCCCACCCCATGCACACCTCTGCCCTTGTTCTGTTTTCTGGTGGTCAAGACTCCACCACCTGCCTGGCCCATGCTTTGTCGCGTTACGAGCGCGTCGAAACCCTCGCGTTTGACTACGGCCAGCGCCACAAAGTGGAATTGGACGCCCGCCTGAACGTGCTGGCGGCGATCAAGGCACGCTTTCCGGCCTGGGCTCCCAAGCTGGGCGAAGACCACCTGCTGGACGCGGGCATTCTGGGCCAGATCAGCGAGACGTCCTTGACCCGTGACACGGCCATCGAGATGGAAAGCTCGGGCCTGCCCAACACCTTTGTGCCCGGGCGCAACCTGCTCTTCCTCACGTTGGCTGCGGCGTTGGCTTATCGCCGGGGCTTGCAGGTCATCGTCACGGGCGTGTGCGAGACGGATTTTTCAGGTTACCCCGACTGCCGCGATGACACCATGAAGGCCATGCAGGTCGCCCTGTCGCTGGGCATGGACCGCAAACTGCTGATCGAAACCCCGCTCATGTGGATCGACAAGGCGCAGACCTGGCAACTGGCCTACGACCTGGGCCAGAAGGCAGATGCCTCGGGCGGTGGGCAAGCGTTGGTGGACTTGATCGTGGAACAAACCCACACCTGCTACCTGGGCGACCGCACGCAGCGTCACGATTGGGGTTATGGCTGTGGCCAATGCCCGGCATGCCAGTTGCGCGCGGCGGGCTTTGAGCGCTTCCAAAAAATCTGAAACCCGGACTTTTACAATAGGGGCCATGAAAGCCCCTGTTTACACCCGCGCCCAAGCGCTGCCCGAAATCCTGAAAACCCGCATCGCCATCCTGGACGGGGCCATGGGCACCATGATCCAGCGCTTCAAACTGACTGAAGCCGATTACCGGGGCGAGCGCTTCAAGGACTTCCCCAAAGACGTCAAGGGCAACAACGAGTTGTTGAGCCTGACCCGCCCGGACGTGATCCGCGACATCCATGAGGGCTATTTGGCCGCCGGGGCCGACATGATCGAGACCAACACCTTTGGCGCGACCACTGTGGCCCAGGCCGACTACGACATGCAGCACTTGGCTCGCGAGATGAACCTGCAGTCGGCCAAGCTGGCCCGCGCCGCTTGCGACAAATTCTCCACCCCCGACAAGCCGCGCTTTGTGGTCGGCGCTTTGGGCCCCACACCCAAGACCGCCAGCATCAGCCCCGACGTGAACGACGCCGGTGCCCGCAACGTGACTTTTGAAGAACTGCGTGCCGCTTATTACGAGCAGGTCGAAGCGCTGGTCGAAGGCGGCTCGGACGTGCTGCTGGTCGAAACGATTTTTGACACGCTCAACGCCAAGGCCGCGCTGTTTGCCATCGAAGAATTCTTTGAAGCCAGCGGCCAGCGCTTGCCCCTCATCATCAGCGGCACCGTGACCGATGCCTCAGGCCGCATCTTGAGCGGACAGACCGTGACCGCGTTCTGGCACAGCGTGCGCCACGCCCAGCCCCTGGCCATTGGCCTGAACTGCGCTTTGGGTGCGACGCTGATGCGTCCCTACATCCAGGAGCTGAACAAGGTCGCGGGCGATACCTTCATCAGCTGCTACCCCAACGCCGGCCTGCCCAACCCCATGAGCGACACCGGTTTTGACGAAACGCCCGAAGTGACCAGCCGCCTGATCCACGAGTTCGCCGCCGAAGGCCTCGTGAACATCGTGGGCGGCTGCTGCGGCACCACGCCTGACCACATCGGTGCGATCAGCCAAGCCGTTGGCCCGCTGGCTCCACGCAATGTGCATGGCGGCTTCTTCTACAAAGAAGCAGCCTGATCCATCGCCATACCCTGAAGTCGGGCTAACCCTGTAGGAGCAGAACTCCGTTTGGCGATTGGTAACCATCGGTGGTGTGCGAAGAATCGCCCAACAAGTTGGGCTCCTACGAAGACACGGTTCACCAGCTGCGGGTGCGCACCCTGTAGGAGCTGAACTCCGTTCGGCGATTGCCAGTCATCGGTGGTACGCGAGCCATCGCCCAACACAGTTGGGCTCCCACGAAGACACGGTTTACCAGCTGCGGGTGTGCACCTTGTAGGAGCTGAACTCCGTTCGGCGATTGTCAGCCACCGGTGTATGCGAGCAATCGCCCAACAAGTTGGGCTCCCACGAAGACAGGGTTCACCAGCTGCGGGTGTGCACCTTGTAGGAGCTGAACTCCGTTCGGCGATTGCCAGCCATCCGGGGGTATGCGAGCAATCGCCCAACACAGTTGGGCTCCCACGAAGACATGGTTCACCAGCTTTAGGTGCGCATCTTGTAGGAGCTGAACTCGGTTCGGCGATTGCCGGCAAAGCGTGGTGCTTAAGACTCCAGCAACATCCGTTTAAGCTCAACCAGCTCTTGCGGGCTCAGGCCAATCGCGCCGTGCAGATAGTTCTGCATGCCGCCGTGCTGCGTGTCCACTGCTTCAAAAGCGGCCTGCAAAAACTCGGGTTGCACCTGCCACAGCACTTGCATCACATGGGCCGGGCCTTTGCCTTCCAGGCGCGGGTCGCGGCGGTAGAGCTGGTTGGTGAGCAAATAGTCGTGCTCGATGGTGGCCTGGTCCACACCCAGTGCAGACAGCAGCAAGGCCGCAGCAAAGCCGGTGCGGTCTTTGCCCGCCGTGCAGTGAAACACCTGCGGCGTGGGTTGCTCCAGCAAGTGCTTTAAAAAGTGCCCGAAGGTGTCCGCATTGCGGTTCACAAAATCGCGGTAGGTCTCGCGCATCAGCTCCACGGTTTCTTCGGTTGTCGGCTCGATGCCTTGCGCCACCAGCGCCTGCATGCGGGCCACCACAGTGGGCTCGATCGTCAAGGCCACACGCTGCACGCCCGGAATGTCATAAGGCGTGGCGGTGAACTCGGCCACGCCGCGAAAGTCCAGACTGTGCCCCACGTCCAGCGCTTGCAGGCGTGCCACATCGGCATCCGTCAACCCCGCCAAGTGGTCGGAGCGGAACACCCGACCCCGCCGCACGCGCTGGCCGTTGGACGTCAGATACCCGCCCACATCACGGAAGTTGGAAGCGCCTTGCAACAGAGCGGGAGTAGCCGGGGTCATGTGAACCATTCAAGAAGAAGCAATGCAGGCATTGTCGTTGCTCAGCAGGGGCACGCTTGTTGCTGCAGGCGACATATGCCTGCGCGCCACCCGGGGTAGCGTCCATTTTGTGACAATGCTCGTCAGAGGAGGCCAACGTGTCGAACGTGTTGAAGTTGTTGTTGTGGAGCTTGTTGGGCATGGCCAGCGCAATGGCGCAGAGCCCTGGCAAAAAAGGCGTAGGCCTGACCGAGTCGGCGGGTCTTGGCGAGCGTCAATTGCAAAGCCTACAAGTGGCTTGGTACTACAACTGGGGCCCGAAAAGCACGCTCCAAAGTCCCGCACAGTTTGTGCCCATGTTGTTCTCAGCTCGATCGCTCAAGGCAGACATCCAGGGGTCTGTGGTGCTGGGTTTCAACGAGCCCGACAACACCAAGCAATCGAACATGACGGTGTCACAGGCTTTGGGCTTGTGGCCTCAAGTGCAAGGCAAAGCCCTCCGAGTGGGTGCACCGGCCATGGCGGGTAACCCCGTCAAGGGCGGCTGGTTGCCCGCCTTCATGCAGGGCCAGCCTCGGGTCGATTTCATGACCTTGCATTGGTACAAGGGCGCGGACGCGGCCAAGTTCATCCGCGACGTGCAGGCCCTGTGCGAGGCCTACAACAAGCCGGTTTGGGTGACCGAATACGCACCTCAAACGGCAGCCCAGGCGAAAGAGCAGCCAGCCAAATACAGCCAAGCGCAAGTCAACCAGTTCATCCGCGAAACCGTGGCCTGGATGAATGCCAGCCCCTGCGTGGAACGCTTTGCCTGGCACGACGCCAAGCGCGGCACATCGGCCCTGTTCGACGAGCAAGGGGCGCTGACAGACACGGGGCGGGCTTATGCGGGGGCGCGATAGTCATTGAGGGGCAAAGTGTTACGTCAATAAAGTTGAGCAGCGCGGTGAAATACATCTAAATTGAATAAAAATAGCTCACCCTGCCTCTTTGCCCCGCGAGCCCAGCTTGGACAAAAAACAACTCTCCGAAAGCGACATCTGCGACAAGTTCATCCGCCCCGCCATGGAGCAGGCCGGGTGGCACGGGCTTGACCAGATTTACCGTGAGTTTCCGCTGCGGGCCGGGCGCGTCAGCGTGCGGGGTAATAAGGCCCACCGCGACCAAAGCACCGTGCTGCGGGTCGACTACGCCTTGTTCTACAAAGCCAACATCCCCATCGCGGTGGTCGAGGCCAAAGACAACAACAAGCCCATGGGCTCGGGCATGGCCCAGGCCATCAATTACGCCGATCTGCTGGGCGTGCCCTTTTGCTTCGCCAGCAATGGCGACGGCTTTGTCTTCCGCGACGCCACCCTGGCCGATGGCGTGCTGGAGAAAAACCTCAGCCTCGAAGAATTCCCCTCGCCGCAAGACCTGTGGGAGCGTTACTGCGCCTGGAAGGGCTGGACGCCTGCTGTGCGTCGCGTCACCGAGTTCGACTACGCGCCCAGCAAAACCCCTCGCTACTACCAAATCAATGCCATCAACCGCACGGTCGAGGCCATTGCCCAAGGCCAGAACCGCGCCATGCTCGTCATGGCCACTGGCACCGGCAAGACCTACACCGCATTCCAGATCATCTGGCGCTTGTGGAAGAGCGGGGCCAAAAAGCGCATCTTGTTTCTGGCCGACCGCAACATCCTGATCGACCAGACCATGGTCAACGACTTTCGCCCCTTCAAGGGCGCGATGGCCAAGCTCAGCCCCAACGCCAAAGGCGTGGAACGGGTCGATGCGCAAGGCCAGATCACCGTCGAAGACGTGGACCTCGCCGTCAACAAAACCACCAAGCTGGTGGACAAAAGCTACGAGATTTACCTCTCGCTCTACCAGGCCGTCACCGGTACCGAAGAAGAGCGCAACATCTACAAGCAGTTCAGCCCCGACTTTTTTGACCTGATCGTGGTGGACGAGTGCCACCGGGGCAGCGCCAACGAAGACTCCGCTTGGCGCGAGATCCTCAACTACTTCAGCAGCGCCGCACAGGTGGGCCTGACGGCCACGCCCAAAGAAACGCAAGACACCTCCAACAGCGATTACTTTGGCGAACCCATCTACACCTACAGCCTCAAGCAAGGCATTGAAGACGGCTTCTTGTCGCCCTACAAAGTGGTGCGAGTGGACCTGGACAAAGACACCTTTGGCTGGCGGCCCACGCAGGGCATGACCGACAAGCACGGCCACCTGATCGAAGACCGCATCTACAACGCCACCGACATGAACCGCAAACTGGTTCTGGAGCAGCGCGACCAAGTGGTGGCCGCCAAGATCACCGAATACCTCAAGGCCACCGACCGCTACGCCAAGACCATCGTGTTTTGCGAAGACATCGACCACGCCGCCCGCATGCGCCAGGCGCTGGCCAATGCCAACGCCGACATCTGCAAAGACCAGCCCCGCTACGTGGTGCAAATCACGGGTGACAACGCAGAGGGCAAAGGCCAACTCGACAACTTCATCGACCCTGAAAAAACCTACCCGGTCATTGCCACCACCTCCAAGCTCATGAGCACCGGGGTGGACGCGCAAACTTGCAAGCTCATCGTGCTGGACCAAAACATCAAGTCCATGACGCTGTTCAAGCAAATCATTGGCCGTGGCACCCGCCTGCGCGAAGACCTGGGTAAAACCTGGTTCACCATCCTCGACTTCAAACGCGCCACCGAGCTGTTTGCCGACCCGAAGTTTGATGGTGAGCCGGTGCAGATTTACCAGCCCAAAGACGATGAACCCGTCAACCCGCCAGAAGAAGCTGGCGCACCCGGCGTCAACGATCCTCTGGTCCCCGGCCAGGCCGACCCATTCGGCGAGCAGCCCGGCGGCCACACCGCGCCCGGCAGCGGTGGTGACAGCGGCGAGCCCAAAAAATATGTACTCGGCGGCATGGTCACTGTGGCCGTGGCGCGTGAGCGCGTGCAATACCTCAGCGCCGACGGCAAGCTCATCACCGAAAGCCTGCGCGACTACACCCGCATCAACCTCGCCAAGCAATACGACTCGCTCGACAAGTTTTTGCAAGCCTGGAACGACGCCGACCGCAAAGCCGCGCTGGTCGAAGAGCTTGAAAAGCAAGGCGTCTTGATCGAAGCACTGGCCGAAGAAATCGGCAAAGACCTCGACCCCTTCGATCTGCTGCTGCATGTGGCCTACAACCAGCCACCCCTGACCCGCCGCGAACGCGCCAACCGCGTCAAAAAACGCAACGCCTTCACCCAATACGGCCCCGTGGCCCGCAAAGTGATCGACGCACTGATCGACAAATACGCCGACGAAGGCATCGCCACCATCGAAAGCAACGAAGTCCTGAAGGTCCAACCCTTCACCGACTTTGGCAGCCCGGTCGAACTCATCAAAAGCTTTGGTGGTCGCCCCCAATACCTGGGCGCACTGCAAACGCTGGAGCGCGAGCTGTACGCGCCCAAACCCTAAAGAATCCGAATGTCCAACCTCTCATCCGTCATCAAATCCATCCAAGACATCATGCGCCAAGACAGTGGCGTGGATGGCGATGCGCAGCGCATCTCGCAGCTCACCTGGCTCTTGTTCCTCAAAGTGTTTGACGCGCTTGAAGAAGAGCTGGAACTGACCCGCGACGACTACAAAAGCCCCATCCCCGAAGCCATGCGCTGGCGCAATTGGGCCGCTGACGCGGAGGGCATCACGGGGGATGCCTTGCTGGACTTTGTGAACAACCAGCTTTTTGCCACCCTCAAAAGCCTAAGCGGCGACGCCCAGCGCAACCCTCGTGGTTATGTGGTGCGCGGTGTGTTTGAAGACGCCTACAACTACATGAAGAGCGGCCAGCTGTTGCGCCAGGTCATCAACAAGCTCAATGCGATCGACTTCAACCGCCAGTCAGAGCGCCACCAGTTCAACGACCTTTACGAAAAAATCCTCAAAGACCTGCAAAGCGCGGGCAACGCGGGCGAGTTCTACACGCCCCGCGCCGTGACGCAGTTCATGGTGGACATGGTCAACCCCCAGCTGGGCGAGCGTGTGATGGACCCCGCCACCGGCACAGGCGGCTTTTTGGTCTGCGCCATTGAGCATCTGCGCAAGCAAGTGCACAACACCGCAGACGAAGCCATTTTGCAAAACAGCATTGGCGGTGTTGAGAAAAAACAAATGCCCCACATGCTGTGCGTGACCAACCTCATGCTGCACGGCATCGAAGTGCCCAGCCTCATTGCGCACGGCAACACACTGGCCCGCCCGCTGCGCGACTACACCCCCGCCGAGCGGGTGGACGTCATCTTGACCAACCCGCCTTTTGGCGGCATCGAAGAGCCGGGCATCGAGCACGGCTTTCCGGCCGATGTGCGCACCAAAGAAACGGCCGATTTGTTTTTGGTGCTCATCAAACACATCCTCAAAACCAATGGCCGCGCCGCCCTGGTGCTGCCTGATGGCACGCTGTTTGGCGAAGGCGTGAAAACCCGCATCAAAGAACAACTGCTGGCCGAGTGCAATCTGCACACCATCGTGCGCCTGCCCAACGGCGTGTTTGCGCCCTACACCGGCATCAAAACCAACCTGCTGTTCTTCACCAAAGGCAAGCCCACCGAACACGTTTGGTACTACGAGCACCCCTACCCACCGGGCGTGAAAAACTACAACAAAACCAAGCCCATCCGCATCGAAGAGTTCGACGCCGAAAAAGCCTGGTGGGGCACCGAGGCCGACGGCTTTGCCACCCGCGTGGAAAACGAACGCGCATGGCGTGTGAGCATTGACCAGATCAAAGCCGCCAACTACAACCTCGACCAAAAGAACCCGCACGCCGCCGAAGTGGTGAGCCACGACCCCGAGCAACTGCTGGCCGACTACGCCCGCCTGCAAACCGAGGCGCAAAGCCTGCGCGATCAACTCAAAAGCATCCTCGCCCAATCTTTGGGGGCACCAGCGTGAGCGCAGTGCTGACGGCGCAAGAGCCCAGCGCCAAATACTTGGTGAATTTGCAGCCACCTCTGGTGCGGCATTTCGACTTGATCGCTCAAGCGCCGGGTGGCGTGGCCCGCCTGCGCGAACTCATCTTGACTTTGGCCGTGCAAGGCAAGCTGGTGCCGCAAGACCCGAGCGACGAACCGGCGAGTGAACTGCTCAAGAAAATCAGGGCTGAGAAAGACCGACTGATTGCAGATAAAAAATTGAAGCGCGAAAAGGATGAGCCGGCTTTAACAGGTAACGCGCTGCCTTTTGATTTGCCCGAGACTTGGGCTTGGGTTGCTCTTGGTCAAGTTATCGACATTGTTCGCGGCATTACTTTTCCCGCAACGCAAAAAACAAGAGAAGCCGCCCCAGGGCGAATCGCTTGCCTTCGTACATCGAATGTTCAACAGTACATCGAGTGGACCGTTCTTTTATGGGACGTGAAGATCAACTTATCCAACACCACGACATCGTTATGTCGATGGCAAACAGCCGTGAGCTGGTTGGCAAGGTTGCGCTCATTGATCAAATTCCCCACGCTGAAGCTACGTTTGGTGGGTTTCTGGGTGTCTTGCGGCCACGGAAAATCGATCCACGTTATGCAATGGTTGTGCTGCGTACACCTTATGCGCGTTCGTTACTAATTGACAGTTCAAGCCAGACGACAAACATTGCCAACGTGTCGTTGGCTAAGCTGCGTCCACTGCCGTTTCCACTCCCCTCAGAAGCCGAACAATCCCGCATCGTCACCCGCGTCGAAGAACTGATGCAAGTGTGCGATGCCCTCGAAGCCAGCGGCCAGCTCGAAGCGCAACAACACGCCCAACTTGTCAACACCCTGCTGGGCACGCTCACCCAAAGCGAAACGCCCGAGGCACTGGCCGGCAACTGGCAACGCATCGCCACCCACTTCGACGTACTTCTCGACCGCCCCGAGGCGGTGGACGCCCTCGAACAAACCATCCTCCAACTCGCAGTCCGCGGCCTCCTCGTCCCCCAAGACCCCACCGACGAACCCGCCAGCGTCCTCCTGCAAAAAATCCGCACCGAAAAAGACCACCTCATCGCCCAAGGCAAGATCAAACGCGACAAACCCCTGCCACCCATCACCGATGAAGAAAAACCGTTTGAGTTGCCGAAGGGGTGGGCGTGGGTGCGAATGGGATCGGTTGTCAACGCTAGTGAAGCTGGCTGGAGCCCAACTTGTATCGGATCACCCCGCACGGCAGGTAAGTGGGGCGTGTTGAAGGTCAGCGCGGTTTCATGGGGGGAATTTGATGCAATGGCAAACAAAGAGTTGCCAGTGGACTTGGTGCCGCGTCCCGAATATGAAGTGATGGATGGAGATTTCCTGCTGTCGCGTGCCAACACAGCAGAACTGGTGGCCAGATCTGTCGTTGTGAAGAAAGCAGAACCGCGCCTGATGCTCAGTGACAAGATCATTCGATTGGATGTCTCGCGTCAGATGAGCCGAGATTTTTTGAATCTTTGCAACAACGCTGAGCATGCTCGTAGCCACTACGCGACAAACGCTTCAGGTACGAGCAGCTCTATGAAAAACGTGTCGCGTGAAGTTGTGTTGGCAACACCGATTCCATTGCCGCCGTTGGCTGAACAATCTCGCATCGTCGCCCGCGTCAACGAAATCCGTAACCTTTGCGCCGACTTGCGGGAGAAGTTCGTCAATTCACGCGGAGTGATGGAACACGTCTCTAAAGCACTTGTATCCAAGGCTTGATTGATCATGGCCCCAATGAATTCAAACATTCGCAGTGTTGACATGCTGTTGATTGAAGATCTGTTCGACATGGGTTCTGGCTATGTCTTGGATTTCTCAGATCGGACTTTTGCGACTTTCTTTGCTGACGAGCTGAACATCGACATTGATGATCCGACCTATGCGGTCGATGGGCGCTCAAAAGCTAAGCGCCTGCGATGCTTTCTTCGGTCCGTAGACAAGCCGTTGCTGATTCGTACTTTGCAAACGCTGTGGGAGTACCGTGAGGCAGCTCGTCAAAGACGCGGTAAAAGCGAAACGGTTCCAAATGCCGAGGGCAGATTTTTAGGATTGATCGATAAGCTGGCAGGGGCCACAGTCAGTAATCCATCAAACCACCAGTCAAAGCCCGCGACTGATCGACCCAAGTATCAATTGCTCAAAGCAGAGTTGCTTCAAATTGCGTCTCTCGCTCCGCATGCTCGCGGCTATGCCTTTGAGGCTTTTCTGAAAAAATTATTCGATGCGTTTGGATTGTCAGCAAGGGAGCCGTTTAGCCTGCACGGTGAACAGATCGACGGAAGTTTTCAGCTAGAAGGGCAGACCTACCTGATTGAGGCCAAATGGCACGCACAAAAAATTGGCGTCGCTGAGTTGCACACATTCCACGGCAAGGTTGAACAGAAGGCGGCCTGGACGCGAGGACTTTTTGTCAGTGACAGTGGCTTCACCGATGAAGGGCTCGTGGCGTTTGGGCGCGGCAAACGTGTCATCTGCATGGACGGTCTGGATATCTTTGATTGCCTTGAGCGTGAGCTTCCTCTTAACCATGTCTTGGCTGTCAAAGCGCGACACATGGCGGAGACTGGGCAAGCATTTGCCAGGGTTCGTGAGTTATTTGTCTAATATTTTTCTGACTAAAAATGAATTTTTATAAAAATAACGAAGACATCAGTCTGCTTATGCCTGAGGTCGTTGGTGTGAGAGAGATAGCGACATTGATTTCTGCACTCAGTCAAGTCCGGTCCGCACAGGGCAATGTTGAGCTGGATTGTTCTAAAGTCCGTTTCATTGATCCTTTTGGGATGACTGCGTTGTCTGCGGCTATCACTGAGGTTGAAGCTCAGAAGCGACGTGTTGCATTGACATGGTTAGACCCAAATACCGTCAGTTATCTAGAGCGAATGAATTTTTTTGATGATAAGGACATAGACGCAGTAGATGTTCCGGTAAATCGTCAACGAAATGATTTGCGGAGCAAGTTGCTAGAAATTACCCATATCGTTGATACAGGAACATCAGAGGCGGTGGCTGATCAATTAGCCGCGGCCATTGTTTTCATGATCATTGGGCGTGGTGAGCAACTAAAGAATGATCAAGCTATAGATTCGGAGTATGACCAGCTTTACCGACCCCTGCGTTATGCACTTTCCGAACTGATCGAAAACTCACTGACTCACGCCCGTCGCGAGGGTGCTCGTAATGCATCAGTATGGGTCGCTGCGCAGTATTACAAGGATGCTCAAGTTGGTGGGCGGGTTGAGATTGCGGTGGTCGACAATGGGTGTGGTTTTTTGGCGACATTGAAGAACCATGCTGAATTGCCAGAAAGGACGCATGGTGCAGCGATCAAAACTGCACTCAAACCCAAAGTTAGTTGCAATCGTGATATCGGGCCTTTTGGGGGAAGTGTGAATCAGGGTGTTGGCTTGACAACCACCGTTCGAATTTCCAAAGAGACAGGCGGTACGGTTCACATCGTCAGCGGTGACGCTTTGTTTGTTGAAAACATAGCGACAACGAGACGCAGTGATCAGATTAGGGTTTTGCCGGGTTGTTGGGATGGCGTTGCGATTTCAGTGACTTTCACCGGTGCAAAGTTACCGACTGTCAAAATTTCCGACTTGTTGCCCCCGGTGGAGGCAGCAAAACAAGTAAAAGCACCAGTTGTATTGAGGTTTGATGAGTAATAGTATGATGGTCTGCAGATATCCAACGACCTCCGTTAGCTTTTCCTAACTTTTGAGGAACCCTCATGACTACGCAAATCGTACTTCAGCAGCACGCCTTGGGCCGCATGATTGGTATGCGTTCATCAGCAGTCCCTATTCGACAGTCTATTGAGTTGGCCCTGAAGGATGGTCACGAAGTAGAGGTTAATTTCACGGGTGTTGAGGTCACGCAGTCCTTCGTTGATGAGTTGTTAGGTGCTCTTATTCTGAGAGACGGGCCTGAAATCATGCAGCGCTTAATTCTTAAAGGTTGCTCGGAGCAGACTCGCGGTATTGTCAAATTTGTTGCAATGGACCGGTCAGAACAGTTCTTGTCTTCCGTTCATTAATTGGTCTTTCAGTTTGTTCGGTAGGGCTTGGTAAGTTGCCCAGTCTTATCCAAAATTCCTGCTCTAATTAAAAACGCGCTTGCAGAAGACTTGGACGGACGAATTTCTCTCCCAAAAGCCTCCATGTCTGCGATACGTTCGTCAGGCGTTAAGACGCGCACTGTCCGCCCTAATAATTCGCGTTTGCCGTTTTTCATATAAAGCGCCCTTGCCATTAATTGGATATCACTTTAATCGATCTTGATTGAGAGATAGAGTTGCCTAGATTGGGTAAAAAATGTCTCCGGTTAAAATCCAGCCTTCCCCAAGGAGCGTTGCAGCCTGCCTCTACCCATGAGCATGCAGGTCAGGCTTGGGGCCTTCAATTCCTGATTGTTTTGCACAACGACGCTCACCTGTAAGCCCAAGGTGAGCCTGTGTCTGTTGTCGCGTCTTCCATCGTGTCTGTTCCCCCCATGAAGTTGTCCGGTCTGGAGCCTGTCTCCATCGGCGAGGGGTCGCTGTTCGTCAACGTGGGTGAGCGCACCAACGTGACCGGCTCCAAAGCCTTTGCCCGCATGATCTTGAACGGTCAATACGAAGAGGCCCTGGCCGTGGCGCGTCAGCAGGTCGAAAACGGTGCGCAGGTGATCGACGTGAACATGGACGAAGCCATGCTCGACAGCCAGGCGGCCATGGTGCGGTTTTTGAATTTGATGGCCGGTGAGCCCGACATTGCCCGTGTGCCGGTGATGGTGGACTCGTCCAAATGGACGGTGATCGAAGCCGGTCTGCGCTGCATCCAGGGCAAGGGCATCGTCAACTCGATCAGCATGAAAGAGGGCGTGGAAGAGTTCAAGCGCCAGGCCAAGCTGGTCAAGCGCTACGGCGCGGCCGCCGTGGTGATGGCGTTCGACGAAAAAGGCCAGGCCGACACCTACGAACGCAAGATCGAGATTTGCGAGCGCGCTTACCGTGTGCTGGTCGACGAAGTGGACTTCCCGCCCGAAGACATCATTTTTGACCCCAACATTTTTGCGATTGCCACCGGCATCGAAGAGCACAACAACTACGCGGTGGACTTCATCAACGCCACGCGCTGGATCAAGCAGAACCTGCCGGGTGCCAAGGTCTCGGGCGGTGTGTCCAATGTGAGCTTTTCATTCCGGGGCAACGACCCGGTGCGCGAAGCCATCCACACTGTGTTCCTGTACCACGCCATTCAGGCGGGCATGGACATGGGCATCGTCAACGCGGGCATGGTCGGTGTGTACGACGACCTGGAGCCCACGCTGCGCGAGCGGGTGGAAGACGTGGTGCTCAATCGCCGCCCTGATGCGGGTGAGCGCCTGGTCGAAGTGGCCGACAGCGCCAAGGGCGCAGCCAAAGACGAAAGCACCAAACTGGCCTGGCGCGGCACACCCGATGCGCCTGTGGCCGTGGCGCAGCGCCTGAGCCACTCATTGGTACACGGCATCACCGACTTCATCACCGAGGACACCGAAGAGGCCTACCGCGAGATCCTGGCCAAGGGCGGTCGCCCGCTGCACGTGATCGAAGGCCCGCTGATGGATGGCATGAACGTGGTCGGTGACCTGTTCGGCCAGGGCAAGATGTTCTTGCCGCAAGTGGTCAAGAGTGCCCGCGTGATGAAGCAGGCCGTGGCGCATTTGCTGCCCTACATCGAGGCTGAAAAACTCGCCAAGGAAGCGGCGGGCGAAGACGTCAAGGCCAAGGGCAAGATCGTGATCGCCACTGTCAAGGGCGATGTGCACGACATCGGCAAGAACATCGTCACCGTGGTCTTGCAATGCAATAACTTTGAAGTGGTGAACATGGGCGTGATGGTGCCCTGCCACGAAATCCTGGCCAAAGCCAAAGAAGAAAACGCCGACATCATTGGCCTGTCGGGCCTGATCACGCCCAGCCTGGAAGAGATGCAGTACGTGGCCAGTGAGATGGAAAAAGACCCGTACTTCCGCGAGCGGCAGATGCCGCTGTTGATCGGTGGGGCCACTTGCAGCCGCGTGCACACCGCCGTCAAGATCGCGCCCAATTACAGCGGCCCCGTGGTCTATGTGCCCGATGCCTCGCGCAGCGTGAGCGTGGCGCAGGGCTTGTTGTCGGAGCAAGCCGCCCACTACATTGCCGAGCTGAACGCCGACTACGCCAAAGTGCGTGAGCAGCACGCCAACAAAAAGCAAACCCCCATGTGGACGCTGGCGCAAGCCCGCGCCAACAAGACGCCGATCGATTGGTCTCAAGGCGTGCCCGCCGCGCCCAAGTTCATTGGCCGCCGCGTCTTCAAAAACTACGACCTGGCCGAAATCGCGCAATACATCGACTGGGGCCCGTTCTTCCAGACCTGGGATTTGGCTGGGCCATTCCCGGCCATCCTGGATGACGAAGTGGTGGGCGAGCAGGCGCGCAAGGTGTATGCCGACGGTCAGGCCATGTTGCAAAAAATCATCGACGGGCGCTGGGTCACGGCCAACGCCGTGCTGGGCTTGTACCCCGCCAACAGCGTGAATGACGACGACATCGCCTTGTATGCCGACGAGTCTCGCCAGCAAGTCGCCATGACCTGGCGTGGCCTGCGTCAGCAGACCGAAAAACACATGATCGATGGGGTCATGCGCCCAAGCCGCTGCTTGGCCGACTTCGTCGCGCCGCAAGGCACAGCGCCAGACCATGTGGGTGTGTTCGCCGTCACCGCAGGCATTGGCGCTGACAAACGCGCTGCCGCTTTTGAAGCCGCGCACGACGACTACAGCGCCATCATGCTCAAGTCATTGGCCGACCGCCTGGCCGAAGCGCTGGCCGAGTGTCTGCACAAAAAAGTGCGCACCGACCTGTGGGGCTATGCCTCTGGCGAGGCCCTGAGCAACGAAGAACTGATCGCCGAAAAATACCAAGGCATCCGCCCCGCGCCCGGCTACCCCGCCTGCCCAGACCACAGCGCCAAACAAGCCATGTTCGACTTGCTGCAATGCGAAGACATCGGCATGGGTCTGACCGAGAGCCTGGCCATGACGCCTGCGGCCAGCGTGAGCGGTTTCTACATCGCCCACCCTGAGGCGCAGTATTTCAACGTCGGCAAAGTCGGTGACGACCAGGTGCAAGACCTCGCGCAGCGCAGTGGCGTGGAAGTCAAAGACCTGCAGCGTCTGCTGGCCCCCAACCTGTAAACACCATGCCACACATCTGGACGGCTTGCGGCCACCAACACCTGAGCCCCAACGAGCGGGGTTGGCTGGTGCCCAGTCCAGACTACTGGCGGCTGTGGCTGCAGCGCCCCGAAATGGCGCTGGTGCCCGAGTCGTGCCGCGAAGAAGAGCGCCTGCACAAAGCATTGCTCGACACGCCGCTGATGCAGGTCGCACCCGCCAAGCTGCAAGCCTTCAAGGACGAGGACACACGCGAGAACTACGAACTGTTCCTGCGCTTTCGCGACGATGTGCAAAACGCGGGTTCGTTGGAGTCGGCCTACATGGGCTGGATCCAGAGCGGCAACATCCAGCTGCCGCCGCTGTTCATGGATCTGGTGGTGCAGGCCATCGTGTGCCAGATGCTCAGCGACATTGACGATGCTTGGGTTTGGCGTGCGGCCGAGCTGCTGTTCAGACGCCAACGCATCACCGTGCGCGATGGCCGCGTATTGTCAGGTGACAGCGACACGCTCGACCAATTGCAAGCCACAGGCGGGCTGGGCGAGATGGGCCGCTTGCTGATGGAAGGCGGTGCACCGCTCAAGGCCGTCGATGTGAAGGTGCTGCACCAAGACAACGAAGACCGTTACCTCGCCCAGCGCGAAGGCCTGGGCCGCTACGTCTTCTTGCTCGACATGACGCACGAAATCCAGAACGAACTACCGCACGGCTTGATTTTGAAAATGGTCAACGCCCGCTCGGGCCTCAAAGCGTTGGCGACCGTGCTCACTCGCTGGGTGCATCATTTCCTGGGTGTGTCGGTCAAGATCGAGCCGGTGCAAAAGGTCGATGACCCGGCCTGGCGCTGGCATGTGGGCCTGGACGTGACGGCCACCGCTTTGCTCAATGATTTGTACCAAGGTCACGAGCTGAACGCCCAACGCCAGCAGCAACTCATCAGCCTGTTCACGTTGCGTTTTGACCACCCGCAAGACATGCGGGCCGACGTGCAGGGCAGGCCGGTTTATTTGGGCCTGGCCATGAACGAGCAGGGCTTGCTCAAGCTCAAACCGCAAAACCTCTTGCTCAATTTGCCTTTGGTCGCCACGGTCTGAGTGCGGCCCCGCGCATCACCAGCGCAAAAAGCGTGGCCCCAAGACAGCGCCCAGCAGGCCCACAGCGACGATGCCTGCTGCGTACCAGAGGCTGAAAAAAGCAAAGCTGGTTTCGGTGCAATGCAAAGAGTAAATGCTGGCCGCCAAGCTGCCCGCCATCACCCCGGCCACGGCGCCCGTCAGTGCAGGGCGTGTGGGGGCCAGTTGGTGCAAGGCCCAGAGCAAAGCGCCCAGCACTGGCAGCGACAAGGCCGCAATGCTGGCTGCACAGGTTTCCCACGAAGCGCCCATCCACTGCGCAGCGCGCTCGCCTGCATCGGCTTGCCACGACTGCAGCAGCCCCAGGCAGAGCATGGCCAGCCACGACAAGCCCAGCCCCGTCCAGGTGTGTCCAGCCTTCATGCCAGGGCGTGACAGGCGCAACAAACCATAGACGCTGAACCCCATCAAAGACAGCAGCCACAGCATTTTGATGATGAAGGCCGGGCGCATGGCCATCTCTTGAAGTTGAGGGTTGATGCCCCACAGGCCGGCCATCAAGGCGGCGCAAACCAGGCCACCGATCAGCACCGGGCGGGTCAGTTGTTGCCGCGCGGGCAGGCGGGTTTGCAGCGTGTCGCTGGCCAGCAAACCGATCAGGTCTTGTGTTTTCATTGTTGAACTCCCCATTTCGCCATCAAGGTTTTCAGACCCCGATGGATGTTGACTTTGACCGAGGCTTCGCTTTGTCCGGTGCGCTCGGCGGTTTCGCTGATTGAAAGACCCTGCAAGCGTGTGTGCTCGATGGCTTCACGTTGTTTGGCGGGCAACTCGGCCAGCACTTGTTCCAGATCGCGCTGCGCATCGCTGCTGTCTTGTGCGCCATCGACAGCGAGCGTTTCAGCCCAATCGTCGATGTCGTCATGCAGGCTTTCGCGCCGACCGTGCGCGCGCAAGTGGTCCACCCATTTGTAGCGCGCAATCGCATACACCCAGGCCGTCAGCGGCTGATCGCTTTGGTAGGTGTGGCGCTTTTGGTGGATGGCCATCAGGGTTTCTTGCACCAGGTCCTCGACATCGTTCAGGCGTGATTGCAGACGGTTTCGCAAAAAGCTGCGCAGGTAGCCACTGAGCAATGTCAGCACACGTTCATAGCAGGCGCTGTCTCCGTCCAGAGACTGCATCCACAGACTGTGCAGTTGGGCTTCGAGGGTGGCCAGGCTTTCGCTCATGTCGTGAGTTCGTGGTGGGGATCAAAAAAGTTACAGATACAAAAAGAAACAAGTCCAGCAAGTTTTTCGTAACTTTGGAATGCATCGCAGCGGATTACACCATGACAGCGACGAACAAAGACCACTACGGAATCGGGTTCAAGCAGTCACTTCCAACCTTTTAACTTCTGGAGATTTTTCATGAACAAGCAACAACTGATCACCCTCGCTTTGGGTTCTGCATTTGCCGCTGTGGCCGCATTGCCCGCACAAGCCGCTGGCAACCCCTTTGCTGCCAAGACCCTGGACGCTGGCTACCAAGTCGCTCAGGCCGACATGAAGGCCAAAGATGGTAAATGCGGCGAAGCCAAGTGCGGCGCTGACAAGAAAGGTGCCACCAAAGCCAAAGACGCATCTTGCGGTGCCGACAAGAAAGCCAAAGAAGGCTCTTGCGGTGGCGACAAGAAGAAAGACGCTTCTTGCGGCGCCAAGAAGTCTTGATCCAAGGCTGAACCTGTCAGCGAATGTCCTGCACACCACGCTGTGCCCAGCATTCGCTGACGCCCCCTCCCTACAAGGCGATGAACATGGCTCTTACACCCTTGAATCCAGCCGGTCTGGGTTTTCGCCGTGAGTTGATCCCGGCATTGCAACAAGCCGTGCCGCCCGAGATTGGCTTTTTTGAAATCGCCCCCGAGAACTGGGCTGGCATGGGCGGTCGTTCTGCGCACACGCTGCGCGCCTTCACCGAGCGCCACCCTTTTGTGTGCCACGGCCTGTCGCTGTCGCTGGGCGGCCCCGGCGCACTCGACGAAACCCTGCTGCGCCGCACCCGCGACTTCATGCGCACGCACGGCATCACACTCTTTACCGAACACCTGTCTTGGTGCGCTGACGACAGCCACCTGTATGACTTGCTGCCCATCCCCATGACCGAAGAAGCGGTGCGTTACACCGCCGAGCGCATCGCCCGCACACAAGACATTCTGGGCATGCGCATCGGCGTGGAAAACGCCTCCACCTACATCGCCCCGCCCGGTGCCGAAATGACCGAAGCCGAATTCGTGCGCGCTGTCGTCGAGCAAGCCGACTGCCTGCTGCACCTGGACGTGAACAACATTTACGTCAACAGCTGCAACTTTGGCTTTGACCCGCACACCTACCTGCGCCAACTGCCGCTGGAGCGCACCTGCTATGTGCATGTGGCGGGCCACTATGTGGAAGACGATGGCCTGCTCGTGGACACCCACGGCAGCGATGTGATCGACCCTGTCTGGCAATTGCTGAGCGAGGCCTATGCGCGCATCGGTCACGCCGTGCCCACCTGCCTGGAGCGCGACTTCAACATCCCCGATCTGCCCACGCTCACGCAAGAGGTGGCGCAGATCACGCGCTTGCAGCAAGCCGCTTTTGGCGCGCAATCCACCCCACAGCGGCGGGTGGCCTGATGCTTGCGTTCCAAGAATTTCAGCACGCGCTGGCCGCCCACCTGCGCGACCCGCACCACACCCGCCGCCCAGCCGGTGTGCCCGCACGCCGCATGGCGGTTTACAACGAGCTGTTGTTCAACAATGTGTGCGGTTTCGTGGACAGCTGCTTTCCGGTGTGCCGACAGCTGCTGGGCGAGTCGCGCTGGCGCAGGCTGTGCCGCACCTTCTACCGCGACTGGCCCTCGCACACACCCTGGTTTCGCGAGATCCCGCGTGAGTTTGTGCGCTACCTTCAAGAGGCACCCATCTCCCAGCCACTGCCGCGCTGGCTGGCCGATCTGGCCCGTTATGAATGGGCCGAGTTGGCGGTCGATGTCATGGACGTCACGCCCCCGGCACACAAGCCACAGGGCGACTTGATGCAAGGCCGCGTGGTGCTCAACCCGGCGCGAGTCGATGTGGCCAGCGAATGGCCCGTCCACCGCATCGGCCCGGCCTGGCAACCGCGCCAAACCGAGCCGACCTTTTTGGTGGTCTTTCGTGATGCCGAGCACCAAGTTCAGTTCAGTGAAATCAATG